>Ga0209342_10001178_pt1 | contig 29512 bp, 24 predicted proteins | sample RifCSP16_2_FD_184023 | JGI IMG/M metagenome (GOLD analysis project Ga0209342, IMG submission 184023) | Soil microbial communities from Rifle, Colorado - Rifle CSP2_sed 16_2 (SPAdes) (version 2) | ecosystem: Environmental > Terrestrial > Deep subsurface > Rock core/Sediment | place: Rifle...
GTCAGGCGCGATCTTCATCCCGCCGGGAACGCCGCCCGCCGGCGGGCGCAACGACAGCTATGGATACGGGCTGATCCGCCCCGCCATCGCGCTGAGCGGGCTGGGGTTCGACCTGGGGCCGTCGCCGTAGCGAGCCACGCGCGCATGAACGGCACTCGGCACCACGTCCCCGCCTTCGTCGCCGCCGCGCTCCTCGCGGGCGTCACGCCCGGCGCGGCCGGCCAGTTCGGGATCGAGCTGCAGGGGGGATACCACGACCTCGCGGCCTCGAAGTCGGCGCAGGCCCTCTTCGGCTCCTCGGGGGGGGCGACCTTCGGCGGCGCCACGCGCTGGGCCTTCGGGCGCGGAGGGCGCGGGCTGTTCGTGGAGGCGGGGGCGCGGACGTTCTCGAAGGAGGGCGAGCGCGTCTTTGTGGCCTCGCCGAGCGCCGCGGTGGCGAAGCTGGGCTTTCCCGTCTCGATCCGCATCACGCCGATCTTCGCCAACGTGGGCTACCGCTTCCGGATCGGCAAGACCGCCTTCACTCCCTACGTGGGCCTCGGCGGGAGCCTGACGTCCTTCCGCGAGGAGAGCGACGTGGCGGGCGAGGCCCTGAAGGAGAGCCGGAGCAAGGCGGGTTTCCAGGGCCTCGGCGGAGTCGAGTACGGCCGGGGGCTCCTGCGGCTCGGGGCCGAGGTCGTCTACTCCACCGTGCCCGACGCGGTGGGCCTCGCCGGGGTCTCGAAGGTCTACGGCGAGGACGACATCGGGGGCCTGAGCCTGCTCGGCAAGGTCGTCTTCACCTTCGGAGGCAGGGGGACGGCTACTCGAGGCCCATCTCGGCGAGCAGCCCTTCGTTCTCCCGCCAGTTCTCCCGGACCTTGACGAAGAGGCCGAGGTAGATGCGTGTCCCCAGGAAAGCCTCGATCTCCTGCCGCGCGGCGCTGCCGATGGTCTTGAGCATCGAGCCGCCCTTCCCGATCAGGATCCCCTTCTGGCCCGCGCGCTCGACGAGGATCGCGGCCTGGATGCGAACGAGGCCCTCCTCCTCCCGGAAGGACTCGATCACGACACCGCTCGCGTAGGGGATCTCCTGCCGCGTGTGGTGCAGGACCTGCTCCCGGACCATCTCCGCAACGAAGAAGCGCTCGGGCTGGTCGGTGAGGTAGTCCTCGGGGTAGAGCGCCGGTCCCTCCGGCAGGTGGCGCTGTAGCACCTCCTCCAGCCGGTCCACGTTGTCGCCGGTGAGGGCGGAGATGGGGACGATCTCGGCGAAGTCCAGGAGGGAGCGGTAGGCGTCGATCGCGGGAAGCACCCGCAGGCGCTTGACGGTGTCGATCTTGTTGATGGCGAGGATGACCTCTCGCCCGGCCCGGGCCAAGACGTCGCGGACGAAGCGGTCCCCTCCCCCCACCTCCTCCCCGACCTCGACCAGCCAGAGCACGAGATCGCCCTTCCCCACGCTCCTCACCGCCGTCTTGACCATGCGCCGATTCATCTCGTGGACGGGCTTGTGGATCCCCGGTGTGTCGAAGAGGACGATCTGCGCCCCCGGGTGGTTCACCACCGCCAGGATCCGGTTCCGCGTCGTCTGCGGCTTGTCGGAGACGATCGCGACCTTTTGCCCGACGAGGCGGTTGACGAGCGTGGACTTGCCCACGTTCGGGCGGCCGACGACGGTCACGAAGCCGGCGCGAAAGGGGACGGGCGGGGCGTCGTTCACGCGGGATCGCGAACGGCGATGCGCCGGAACCGCACGCGGTTGACGCGCTTGAACTCGGCGTCCATGACCTCGACCTCGAAGCCGCGGTAGCTCGCGCGCTCGCCGGCGCGAGGGATGCGCCCGAAGATCGAGGTGACGAGGCCGCCCACGGTGTCGACCTCCGCGTCGGGCGACAGCTCCGCCTCGAGCGCTTCCTCCAGCCGCTCCACGCTCAGTCGGCCGTTGACGAGCACCCCCCCGTCCGGCTCCACCGTCAGGGGGTCGGCCTCGGCGTCGTACTCGTCCTTGATCTCGCCGACCAGCTCCTCGACGATGTCCTCGACCGAGACGAGGCCCGCCGTCCCCCCGTACTCGTCGACCGCCATCGCGAAGGTGACGCGTCGTGCCTGCATCTCTCGAAGCAGGTCGGCGATGCGCTTGGTGTCGGGCACGACCTGCGCGGGACGGGCGAGCGCGGCGACGGGCGTCGTGGCCTCCCCCTCGAAGTCCAGCAGGTCGCGCACCTCGACGACACCCTGGATGTCGTCGAGGTCGTCTCCGTAGACGGGGATGCGGCTGTACTTGGTCTCGCGCATGAGCCGCCTCAGGTCGGCCACGGTCGCGGTGGCGGGGATGGCGACGATGTCGGGGCGCGGGGTCATGACCTCGCGGACGAGCGTTTCCGAGAAGCGCGCCAGGGCGGCCGCGACCCTGCCCTCGTCGACGTCCTGGACGGGCGGGGGCGGCACCTCCGGCACCGGCGCCCCTCCCTCCACCGTCTCCTCCGCCTCCGGCGCCGCGCGCCGTCGCATCCGCCCGATCACGGGGTGCAGCGCGTGAGCGTAGAGATGGAAGACGGGCAGCAGCAGGAGGAAGGACCGCTCGGGGTTCTGTCGCACGAGGGCGTAGGGGATGCTCGCACGGAAGAGGAGGAGGTAGGCCATCATCGCGAGGAAGGCGGCGAGGGGGGCCCAGTGGGTCAGGAGGTCGAGGAACATCGTGGTGATGATGACGGTCATGGCCACGTGCGACGTGTAGGTGCCGAGGTGCGCGGGCATGAGGAGCCGGGGTGGATCGTCCAGGTAGAGCTCGGCCAGCTCGGCCTTCTTCTCGTCGTGGAGTGTGGCCCGAGCCAGACGGCGGCGCTTGAGGAGATGGAACGACGCCTCGAAGCTGGCCAGGAAGACGGAGACCCCGGCCAGCGTCACCAGGAGAAGGAGCTGCAGGGGGATCATGCCCGCACCCGCAGCCGCCGCCGCAGCCGCCGCTCTAGACGGGCCATCGCGCCGTCGTCGGTCTCGTGATCGTAGCCGAGCACGTGGAGGAAGCCGTGCAGCGCGAGCACGTCCAGCTCCTGCGGCAGCGTCCGCCCGAGTCCGCGCGCGTTGCGCGCCGCGGTCTCGACGCTGATCACGACGTCGCCCAGACCCGCGTCCTCCCCCCCGCCGGGAAAGGACAGCACGTCCGTCGGACGGTCCGTCCCCCGGAAGCGGCGGTTGAGGCGGCGGAGGAGGCGATCGGAGCCCAGCACCAGCGCGAGCTCCCCGCCGACCCCGAGGGCGCGCGCGGCGCCGCGGAGCACGCGCCGCAGACGTGCTCCGTCCACCCGGTGGCGCTGCTGCCGGGCGAGAACGACGACGGCGAGATCCGCCCCTGCTGACACCGCCGTCTCCGTTAGCGGCCGGGGGCCTTGTCGGCCCCCCAGGCTTCGTAGGCCTTGATGATCGACTGGACGAGCCGGTGGCGCACGACGTCACGCTCGTCGAAGTAGCAGAAGGCGACGCCCTCGACGCCGGAGAGGACGGAGATCGCCTCCACGAGCCCCGAGACCCGTCCCGGGGGAAGGTCGATCTGGGTGATGTCCCCCGTCACCACCGCCTTGGAGCCGAGGCCCAGGCGGGTCAGCACCATCTTCATCTGCTCGGTGGTCGTGTTCTGCGCCTCGTCGATGATCACGAAGGCCTCCGACAGCGTCCGCCCGCGCATGAAGGCGATCGGGGCCACCTCGATCTGGTTGCGCTCGAGCAGCCGCTCGACCTTCTCGAACTCCACAAGGTCGTAGAGCGCATCGTAGAGCGGCCGCAGGTAGGGGTCCACCTTCTGCTGGAGGTCGCCGGGCAAAAAGCCGAGCTTCTCCCCCGCCTCCACCGCCGGGCGGGCGAGGATGATGCGGCTCACCTGGCGGTTCAGGAGGTACGACACCCCCTGCGCCACCGCCAGATAGGTCTTGCCGGTCCCGGCGGGGCCGATCCCGAAGACCATGTCGTGGGCTTCGATCTGCTCGAGGTAGCGCCGCTGGTTGAGGCTGCGGGGGATGACGACCTTCTTGCCGCCGCGCACCGCCGACTTGAGCAGGTAGTCCCGGAGGCGGGTCCCGGCGTCCTCGGCGAGGAGCTGGGCGGCAAGGCGGACGTCCCCGGGGGCGACGGCGTAGCCGTCCTTCATCAGGGAGCCGAGCTGCTCGAAGACCTGGCCCGCGAGCTCCGCCCCCCGCTCGTCGCCCTCGATCTTGAGCTCGTTGCCTAGGCTCCGGATGCGGACCCGGAAGGTCTCCTCCAGGAAGCGCAGGTTCTCGTCGTGGGTTCCGAAGAGGGTCTCGAGGCCCCGTTCCGGGACGGAGACGCGCGTCATGAGCCGGTTCGCGCCGAGCTTAGCACACCCGTCCGGCCTATTTCCGGACGGCCAGGAGCCCCAGCTCCCGCAGCTGCTCTTCGCGCACCAGCGAGGGCGAGCCGGTCATGAGGTCGGTCGCGCTCGCCGTCTTGGGAAACGCGATCACCTCCCGCAGCGAGCGCTCGCCGGCAAGGATCATGACGATCCGGTCGAGCCCGAGGGCGATCCCTCCGTGGGGCGGGGTGCCGTAGTGGAGCGCCTCGAGGAAGAAGCCGAAGCGCTCCTTTGCCTCCTCGTCCGAGAGGGAGAGGAGCTTGAAGACCTTCGCCTGCAGCGCCGGGTCGTGGATCCGCGTGCTGCCACCGCCGACCTCATAGCCGTTCAGCACGATGTCGTAGGCCTTGGCCCGGACGCGGCCGGGGTCGGTGTCGACGAGCGGGATGTCCTCGTCGACGGGGGCGGTGAAGGGATGATGCAGGCTCATCCAGCGCTTCTCGCCCTTGTCGAACTCGAGGAGGGGGAAGCCGGTGATCCATACGAAGCGGTACACCCCCTCCTCCACGAGCTTGAGCTCGCGGCTCATCTCCAGGCGCAGGATCCCCATCGCCATGGCGATGGGGCCGGGCTGGTCTACGCCCACGAGGAGCACGTCGTCCCGTCCCGCCCCCGTCTTCTCGAGCAGCTTCCGCGCCACCGCCTCGCTCGCGCCCTTCTTGACGAGATTCGCGATCGTCTCCTCCGTCGCCTTGAGCGTGAAGAGGCTGCGCGCGCCCGACCGGGCGTCGGGGACGATCCGTCCCTGCCAGAGCTCCTCGTTGATCTTTCGCAGGCGCATGCCGGAGACGCCGCCCGCGGCGGGGAGGACGATGGCCCGGGCCCGCGCTCCTTCCGCGAGGAGCGCCGGGTAGTTCTGGAGCCCGAGGGTGGCCATCTCCTCGCTCACGTCCGTGATCGGCAGGCCGAACCGCAGGTCGGGCTTGTCGGAGCCGTAGCGCTCGAGCGCCTCCGCGTAGGTGAGGCGGGGGAACGGCGGCTCGACCTCCACTCCGATCAGGCGGCAGAGGCGCTGGAAGAGCGGCTCGACGAGCCCGAAGATCGTCTCCGCCCGCGGGAACGACACCTCGATGTCGACCTGCGTGAACTCGGGCTGGCGGTCGGCGCGCAGGTCCTCGTCGCGGAAGCAGCGGACGATCTGGAAGTACCGGTCCATCCCCGAGATCATCAGGATCTGCTTGAAGAGCTGCGGCGACTGCGGCAGGGCATAGAAGCTGCCGTGGTGGATGCGCGAGGGCACCAGGTAGTCGCGCGCCCCCTCGGGGGTGGACTTCGTGAGCATCGGGGTCTCGATCTCGAAGAACCCCTGCTCGTCCATGTAGCGGCGGACCTCCATCGTCACCCGGTGCCGCAGGCGGATGTTGCGCTGCAGCCGCGGCCGCCGGAGGTCCAGGTAGCGGTGCTTGAGGCGGATCTCCTCCTGCGCGTCGATCTCGTCCTCGATCGGGAAGGTGGGCGTCCTGGCCTCGGAGAGGACGCGGATCTCGCGGGCGAGGACCTCGACCTCTCCCGTCGGCAGCTTCGGGTTGACGGTCTCCGCTGAGCGGCGGGCGACCTCCCCTACGACGGCCAGGACGTACTCGCCCCTCACGCGGTCGGCGCGGGCGTGGGCGGCGGCCGAGACCTCGGGCCGGGCCACGACCTGACAGATCCCCTCCCGGTCCCGCAGGTCAATGAAGATGACGCCTCCGAGGTCACGGCGGGTGGCCGCCCAGCCCATGAGCGTCACCTTCTGGGAGACGTGCTGCGCGCGGAGCGCCCCACAGTAGTGGGTCCGGGCGAGGTCGCCGAGGGTCTCAGCCATTCGTCTTCTCCTTGAGGTGGTCGAGGACCCGGCCCTCCGGGACGTCCTCCTGCGCCGAGCGGGCCATGTCGCGCACCGACCACACGCCTCGCGCCATCTCGTCCTCCCCCAAAATCGCCACGTAGCGCGCCCGGAGGCGGTCCGCCAGCCTCATCCGCGCCTTGACGCTGCGGGCCTCGGCGTCGAGCATCACCCGCACGCCCGCCTTCCGCAGCTCTCGCTGAAGGAGGAGGGCACGGTCGAGTCCAGCAGCGGCGAGGGCAACGAGAAAGACGTCGCAACGTCGCTCGTCCTCGGCGGCGGGATGGAGCAGCACCAGGCGCTCCAGCCCCAACGCGAAGCCGATCGCGGCCACGTCCGGCCCCCCGAGGTCGCGCACGAGCCCGTCGTACCGCCCGCCGCCGAGGACGCTGTTCTGCGCCCCCAGCTCCGGGCTCGTGACCTCGAACGTGGTGCGGACGTAGTAGTCGAGCCCCCGGACCAGGCGGTGGTTGAGGACGTAGGGGATCCCGAGGAGTCCCAGCTGTCGACGCACCTCCACGAAGTGATCCCGGCACTCGGGGCAGAGGTGATCGCCGATGCGCGGGAGGGCGTCGATGGCCGCCTGGTCCTCCGGGACCTTGCAGTCCAGGACGCGGAGCGGGTTGGTTTCCGCGCGCCGCTGGCAGTCGGCGCACAGACGCGATGCCCGGTCCCGAAGCGCCGCCCGGAGCGCCTCGACGTAGGCGGGGCGGCACCGTTTATCCCCGACCGAGTTCAGCACGACCTCGTGCTGCCGCACGCCGCAGGCGTCGAGGTAGGCCAGGGCGAGCTCGATCGTCTCCGCGTCGATCGACGGGCTCGTGAAGCCGAGGGCCTCGACGTCCAGCTGGTGGAACTGGCGGTAGCGCCCCTTCTGCGGCCGCTCCCGACGGAACATCGGGCCCATCGCCCAGACCTTGAGCGCGGGATCGGCGGTCAGCAGGTTGCTCTCGATCACGGCGCGGACGATGCCGGCGGTGGCCTCCGGCCGTAGGGTGAGCAAGGTGCCGTCGCGATCGGCGAAGGTGTACATCTCCTTGGCGACGATGTCGGTCTCCGCCCCGATGCCACGCGCGAACAGCTCCGTCTCCTCGAAGACGGGGGTCCGGATCTCGCGGTACCCATAGCGTGGGAGAAGGCGCCGCGCCGCCTCCTCGACCGCCTGCCAGGCGGGCGCCTCCTCGGGGAGGATGTCGCGCGTCCCCTTGACGGCGCGGACCCTCACCGCCCTTCCCCCTCCTCCGCCCGGTAGGTCTCCTTGTAGCCGACGTAGCTCTCCGCGTACCGCCGGAGCCCCGCCCGCTCCTCGTCCGTCAGCTCGCGGCGCACCTTCGCCGGCGCACCCACCGCCAGGCTGCGCGGCGGGATCGCCATGCCCTCCGGCACCAGGCTCCCGGCGGCGACGATCGACTCCTCTCCCACCACCGCCCCGTTGAGCACGATGGCCCCGATGCCGATGAGGCACCGCCGCTCGATCCGGCAGCCGTGGAGCGTCGCCGAGTGGCCCACGGTGACCTCCTCCCCGAGCACGGTCGGGTCGGCGGAGGTCACGTGGAGGACGCAGCTGTCCTGGACGTTGGTGCGGGCCCCGAGGCGTATGGCGTTCACGTCGCCCCGGATGACGGTGTTCATCCAGACGCTCGCGTCCTCGCCGAGCTCGACGTCGCCGATGACCTGGGCAGAGGCGTCGACGAACACCCGAGCACCCAGGCGCGGCTTCTGTCCCCTGTAGGAGCGGATCACGCAGACTCCCGAAAACACGGGAGTTTAGCAGAGCGCCGACGGCACCTGCCAGCGCGCGTCGCGGCCCTCGTCCTGGGTTTACGATGCGGCCATGGGGCGTCGGAGCGGCCGCCGACTACAGCGCCGCCGCCGGCTTCGTCGGTCACGCTTCCTGCCCTGTCCGTCCCGAGGGCCACCCCAAGCGCGAAGCCGGCGACACCTGGCGGGTGGGAAGGCAGTAGCGGCGCGCCTTCAGCGGGCGATGCCGAGCCCCTGCAGGGTGGCAGGGGGATTGAGCGCGCCGTAGCCGGTGAAGGGATCGCGCCCCGCCGGGGCGGTGTCGGTCGCGAAGCGCTTGATCGCCGCCTCCACCGCCGCCGGCGAGGTGACGCCCTGGCTGATCAGCAGCGCGGCGAACCCGGCGACGTGCGGCGTCGCCATCGACGTGCCCTCGAAGAACTCGTACGAGAACCGGTCGAAGAGCCCGGCCTCGACGTACGCGGGGTCGAGCGTCTGCTGCAGCACGCCGTCGCCGAAACCGTCCCCGCTCAGGTCCACCCCGACATCCCCGCCCGGGGCGCCGATCTCGACGTAGGACTGGACGTTCGAGTAGAACGCCCGCTCCAGGTTGTAGTCGAGGGCGGCGACGGCCATGGCCCCCTCCAGGTCCTCCGCATACTTGGCCGGGTACTCGACGGGATTCGGGCCGATTCCCGGCGGGCAGTCGTCGCAGCTCACGGCGTGGTTGCCGGCGGCGATGGCGATGAAGACGCCGCGCTCCACGGCGTAGCGCATGGCGTCCTCCTCCGGCGTGCTCGGGAGGACGCCGCCCAGGCTCATGTTGATGACCTTGGCGCCGTTCTCGGCGGCGAAGCGGATCCCGCGCGCGACCGCCGAAGCCCCGTAGGGATCGGGAGCCCCGAACTGCTCGTCCCAATAAGTGAAGAGGACCTTGACCGGCATGAGGCTCGCGCTGAACGCGATCCCCGCGACCCCCTCGCCGTTCCCCGTGGTCTGGGCGATGGTGCCGCTCACGTGGGTGCCGTGGCCGTCGAAGTCGACCGGCTCCGCGTCGTCCCAGATGAAGTCGTAGCCGGGCACGAAGCGCGTCCCGCGCAGGTCCGGCGCCTGGGCGAAGGCCCCCTCGTCGAGGAAGGCCACCCCGGTGTCCAGGACCGCGACCACGACGTCGCTCCGCGCCCCCGGGTTGATGTCCCAGGCGCGCTCCATGTCCAGCCGCTGGAAGTTCCACTGATGAGAGTAGAGCGGGTCGTTCGGACGGTACGTGGGATGGCGGACCGCGTCGGGCTCGGCGTAGACGACGCCCGGTTGGCCGGCGAGCGCGGCCGCGGCCGCCGCCGGGTCCGCCTCGCGCGGCAGCTCGACGTAGACGAAATCGGCGTACGAGGGGCGCGTGATCCCGCGCGCCCCGATCGCGCGCGCCACACGCTCCACGGCCTGAGCCGTCAGCGTGGGCTCGAACTTCACCACGATGAACCCGGGGACGAAGGCCGGCCCCGCGAGAGGCGCCCGCCTCGGGCGGGGAGACGCATTGGGCCAGCTCGTGCTCTGCGCGGGTCGGTGCGGCGCGCGGAGCAGGACCCCCTTGCCGGCGGCGGCCGTGATGACGGAGGTGCCGCCTCCGGTCGCCGAGCCGGCGACAGAGCCCAGGCCCAGGACGGCCGCGAGGGCGATCGACAATCGCTTCAGCACACGCTCCCCCATGAGCCCCTCCCTCTCGCCCCTCGACGCGGCGGACATGCCCCGCTCACCTGCCCGCCAGGACCTTGATCCGGAGCCCGGTCCCGCCGAGGTTCGTCTCCCCGAACAGCTCCGAGACACCACCCACCCCGATCGCGTCGGGCACGCTCGTGTACTGCACCTCCGCCCGCACGGCGAGCCACCTCTTCACGGCGAGCTCGGCCCCCGCCAGGAGGTGATAGCTGGTGAAGCGCTCGTCCACGACCTCGGAGGCGCTGGCGAAGGCCGACTCCTCTTTGAAACCGTACGACCCGACGCCCGCGCCTGCCAGGAACGTCACCCGACCGAGACTCAGGAAGCGGTAGCCCGCGATGAAGCTCACTGGGGTGAGGGTGACCGTGTTCTCTACGCCCAGGGGGAAGACCTCGCCGTCAAAGACGAAGACCCTCTCGCCGATCTTCTTCACGCGATCGACGCCCACCTGCAGGAAGAAGCGCCGGTAGCGGAGCTCCGCGCCAAAGCCCCAGGAGGAGCTGGTGGCCTCCCCGAACACCGTTTCGAAGGTGTCGCCCGCGCTGAAGACGCCGTATCCCGCCTGGCCGAATCCGCGGATCCCGAGCGAGGGCTCCGCCTCCGCTTGGGGAGGAGCCACTCGTGCCGGTGGGCGGGGAGCCGGGAGCGGTGCCGTTGGGACCGGAGGGGGTGGAGGAGGCTCGGCGGCCCTTTGGGCCGGCCGGGGAGCCTCCGGTTCGGGGAGTGGGCCCTCTGCCACCGCGGGGGGCGGTGGAGGCGGCGGGGCGGGCGCGGACGGGGGTCCGGGGGACACCTGCACCATCGAGGCGTGGATGAATCCCTCCGCGCCCGAAGCGGTTCTCACCCTGTACCATCGCCCGGTCGCCCCGAGCACGTCGAGCGGTGCGCCCCGCTCGAGCGTCTCGACGATGGGGCTCGCCTGGCCGGCGCCGGACCGCACGTTGGCTCTCCAAGAGGAGACCTGCAGGAGGCCGCGGGCGAGCGCCGGCGGGGCGGCCGCAGTCGCTCCCGTCAGGCGGACCATCGAGGAGTGCACGTAGCCCTCGAGTCCCGAGGCCGCCACCCGCACCTTGTACCAGCGCCCCGTCTTCCCGAAGGCCTCGAGTCTCTCGCCGCGGTCGAGGGTCACGAGGACGGTGGCGCTCCGGCTCGGTCCGTCCCTTACGTTGGCCTTCCAGGCCGAGACCTCGAGATCCTCCGCGAGAGAAGCCGCGCCGGCGAGCAGCAGGGCGGCAAGGGTCAGACAGGGGTGTCTCGCCCGCATCTCGCCTCCTCGCGACCCTAGTAGGCGTCGCTTCGTCCGAGTCGGCTGATCGCTTGGCGGCGAGTCTACCCGGCGGCGCGCGGGCCATCAAGCGGGGTTCTTCGCGCGGTAACGGCGACGTCGCCACACACTAGGGCCGCGTGTGGGCATGGAAGAGGGTGCGGTGCTGTCCCGGGATGGGGATGTGGTCGGCCAGACCGGCCAACCACTCCAGGGGTGTGGACAGCTTTGAGTTACGCCCCAGGAAGGGATCCATCTTCGAGCGGTACAGCCGCGACGGAGGTGCGCCGCGAAGGGCTGGTCCGGGACGGAGCCGTGCCGGGCTCGAAGCGGATCCCGGACCCGCGCCGCTTCGTCTTCCTCGAGGCCTGCGGCCGCGTGACGGACGCGCGGCTCGCGTTCGACGTAGGTTTGCCGGCGCCGGAGGGCGGCCTTTCGTGGTACGCCTCGGACGCGGCAGGGTCGGGCTTCCGCGTCGCGCGCAGCGGCTGCTTCCGCGCGGGGGTGGCGCTGCCGGCCGGGGTCACCGTGAGCGACGTGCGGGCCTTGCGCCTGCGGGCCCACACGCGGCCGCCGCGACGCAGCGAGGCGCCGCTGCCGCGGGGGGCGGGGTCCGCGCGCATCGACCGCGTCAATCGCTTCTTCGGCCTCGGCACCGACTACAAGCCCGGGCCGAGCCGCTTCGGCTGGACCGGCGGAAGCGAGCTGGTGCCCGACGGCCCTCCGCTCGAGCTTCCGGTGCCGCCGCAGTAGCTATTCCGTCACCGCGGCCACGCGGACCCCCCGCCCGTCTGGTGCGCGTTCAGAGGCCCGTGCAGCCTAGTCGGAGCGGCGGTATAGTGTCGGCCCCGAAGCACGACCAACCTGGGGAGCCGCTGCATGGCCTTGTCGGCAGGAACGCGCCTTGGTCCCTACGAGATCCTGGCGCCGCTCGGGGCCGGAGGGATGGGCGAGGTCTATCGTGCTCGCGACACCCGCCTGTTGCGGGAGGTGGCGATCAAGGTGGTGCCTCCCTCGCTCGCCGATCGGCCCGGCGCCCTCGAGCGCTTCGAGCGCGAGGCCCAAGCCGTAGCCGCGCTGTCGCACCCCCACATCGTCGTGATCCACGACGTGGGCCACGAGGGTTCGACGAGTTATCTGGTGATGGAACTTCTCGAAGGCGAGACGCTGCGTGCGCGGCTGAAGCGAGGTCCTCTGCCCGAGAGTGCTGCGATCGACCTCGCACGGAAAGTGGCGACGGCGCTCGCCGCCACGCACAGCAAGGGCGTGATCCACCGCGATCTCAAGCCGGAGAATCTCTTTCTCACCAGTGACACGATCAAGATTCTCGACTTTGGCTTGTCGATGGCATCCATCCCGCAAGCGACGGTTGATACATCCAGCTCGCCGACGGCCACTCGTGGCACCCTGCCCGGCGCGGTCCTCGGGACGATGGGCTACATGTCGCCCGAGCAGTTGCTCGGCCGCGGGGCAGACGCGCGCTCGGACATCTTCGCGTTCGGCGCCGTTCTGTTCGAGATCCTGACGGCCCGGCCGGCCTTTGCCGGCGAGAGCACGCTCGAACGCGCGAGCGCCATCCTGAGAGACCGGCCTGACCTGTCACACAGCGGCGCGGGTCCCGCGCTCACGGCCATCGTCTACCGCTGCCTCGAGAAGGACGCGTCGGGGCGATTCCAGACCGCGCAGGATCTCGTCAAGGCGCTCCAGGATCTGCCGTCGGCCGAAGTGGCCTCCGGACTGCCGCGCCGCCTGCCCGAATCCGAAACGGCCTCGGCGTCCGCGCCGTCGCGCCCGGGGGAGCCCTCCCTCCCGCGGCGGGCGCTGCTCGTGGCCTCGCTCGCGGCCGCCTTGGTCCTCGCCTTCGCTCTGTGGTGGTGGCGGGCGGCTCTCTCGGGAAGCGCCCAGCCTGCCATCTCCGCCCTGGCGATCCTGCCGCTCGCCAACCTGACGGGCGATCCTGCTCAGGACTACCTCGTCGACGGCATACACGACGCGCTGGTCGCGACGCTCTCGAACATTCCCGCGCTGCGCGTGACCTCGCGGACCTCGGTCCGCAGCACCCAGCTCAAGGGGCTCACCATCCCGGAGATCGCGAGCAAGCTCGGAGTCGACGCCGTGGTCGAGGGCTCGGTGCTGCGGCAGGGACCGCTGGTCCGCATCACGACCGAGCTCATCGCCGCCTCGCCGGAGCGCCCGCTGTGGAGCGCTTCCTTCGACGGCGAGACTGACCACGTGTTCGCTCTGCAAGGCGAGGTGGCGCGCGCCATCACCGAGCAGGTCCGCGGCCAGCTGACGCCGGTCGAGGTGTCGCGCCTGGCGGGGCCGAAGCCGGTACCGCCGGAAGCCGAGGAGGCCTACCTGCGGGGCAGGCACTTGTGGCGGGCCCAGACCGAGAGCTCGGTGCGCGAGGCGGTCGACTACTTCGAGGAGGCGCTGCGCCACCAGCCGAACTTCCCCCTCGCATACTCTGGCCTGGCCGACAGCTTCATCGCGCTCTCCTGGGTCGGCCCCGAGCCCATCCCGGCGGCCGAGGCCTACCCGCGCGCCAAGGCGGCGGCGAGCAGGGCGCTGGAGCTCGACCCGACGGCGGCCGAGGCATGGGTCTCGCTCGGAATCGTGCACTGGCGTTACGACTGGGACTGGCCGGCCGCGGAACAGGCGTTCCGCCGTGCGCTCGGCCTGAACGGAAGCAGCGCCGAGGCCCACCATTGGTACGCCCTCTTCCTTGCGACCATGGGCCGCCACGACGAGGCCAGGGGCGAGATGGAGATCGCCCGCCGGCTCGACCCGCTGTCCCTGTTGATCAGCATCAACACTGCGTGGACCGCGTACTTTGCCGGTCGCTACGACGACGCCCGCCGGGAGATCGAGTCGGCGATCCGCTTCTGGCCCGGCGTGTCCGTGCCGTACTACCACCGCGCCCTGCTGCACGAACGCCTGGGGAAGCTGGACCTCGCCATCGCGGACCTGGAGCGGGCCGTCGAGCTCGGGGGGCCGCTGCCCTACCTCCTCGGCACGCTCGGCTACATGCAGGGCCGGGCGGGAGACCAGACCGGCGCTCGCGGGACGCTCGGCCGGATCCAGCGGCTACGGAGCAGCCCGGCCTCCGCGGCCGCGCTGGTTCACGTGGGTCTCGGAGAGCATGCTCGCGCGCTCGCCCAGCTCGACCGCGCGCTCGCCGAGCGCGATGCGTACCTGGTGTTCCTGAAAACCAATCCCCTGTGGGATAGTCTGCGCGAAGAGCCAGGTTTCCAGGACCTGTTGCGGCGTGTCGGATTCAGATGAGGAGGCCAGTGTGAATACCCCCAGAAGTCGCTGCGAGACCGTTCTCGGCTGCATCGCCGCCGTCCTTGCTCTGAGCGCGTGCGGCGGCGCGCCGGCCCCGAGCGCCGCCAAGGCCAGCCCTTCGGCGCCAGCGCTCCCGACGGCCTGCCCGTCGCTCACTCCGACTGCGGTCGCGGACTGCTCCCCGCACGACTACAACCCCGCGTACAAACCTCCGCCCGGCTGGAACGGTCCGGTCTTCAAGCCGAGCCTCGCGTTCCCGAAGCAGCTTCCCAAGGACCAGCCGACGCCATGGATGAAGTACGACTTCAAGACCCAGGCCAAGGAGTACCTGATGGCCGCGCGTGCCTACATCTACGAGGGCAACGTCGGCCGCGGGGCCTCCGACTGGGACGTGGCCACCAACCCCGTGAGGACCTGGTACCACATGCCCTGGCGGTGGTACGGCGATCACGGCCGCGAGTTCGTCCACGGCCTCACCATGGAGATGCCCTCCGCGCCGGGGGCACTCGACCCGAAGCAGAAGGACTGGCGCTACACCTGGGCCGTCGCCATGTACGGCCCCGTCGCCGGGTTCACGCTGGGCCAGGTGTGGCGTGACGGCGGCGCCGCCCCGCCGGACCTCAAGGCCGCGGACTTCGCGAGCGGAGCGCTCGTCACCAAGCTCCTCTTCACCACCGCCACTGCGAGCGAGGTGCCCGAGGTCGAGGGGGCGTACGAATGGCCGGCCGACGTGTATACCGACGTGCAGAGCGCCTGCCCGTGCGTGACCGCGGGATGTCCGCGTGGCATCACGACCGTCCGGCTCATCCAGATCGACATCGCCATCAAGGACCCGCGCGCGACCGAGACGGTGTGGGTCTTCGGCAACCTGGTGTACGACAAGAACGCCCCGGGGCAGTCGGCGTGGGACAAGATGGTCCCGCTCGGCCTCATGTGGGGCAACGACCCGTGGCTCACCGCCGCGATGAAGGACCAGAAGCCGAAGCAGTCGGTCGTGTTCTACGACCGCGAGACGTCGCCGTTCGCGACCTTCGCCGGCATCGCCGACCTGCCGCCAGACGTCGGCGGCTACGAGCACCTCGGCTGCCACGGGCGGCTGTCGGGCCCTGTCGACAACCCCAAGTCTGCCTGCCTGTCGTGCCACGCGACGTCGCAGTACCCGCCCGCCAACGCCTTCCCCCGCGGCAACATCTCCCTGTGCGACGACCCGGCGACGAATGGCCCCCTCTGGCGAAACATCCCGGGCGGCACGGTGTGGAAGACATGCGTCGCCCCCACGTTCGCGCTCGACTACTCGCTCGAGATGGCGAGCGCGGCGCAGAACTACTACCAGTGCCGCCGCGTCGACACCGCCTGCGACGACCCGGCGACACCAGCCAAGGAGCCGGAGGCGATGGTGCGCCGCTACCAGTAGGGGGCGAGTTCCCTTCGACAGCCGGCCGCTATTCCGTCACCGCGGCCACGCGGACCCGCTCGCCCGTCGCGTATGCCCGGTAAGACGTGGCGTGTTACGTGGTCAGGAATCCCGTCCTATGCTGACGTCCGCATAGCAGGGGGCTCTTGACGAGATAGGCGGCCACGGTCTCGAGCAACTGGCGCTGCTCGGGTGCGATCGGCTCTCCCACATGCGCCGAGAAGCCCGATGCTTCCGGGCGAGCAGTTTTCGCACCAGCTCTTGCGAGATGGCGCCGCATCTCAAGGAGGCCGGGCGAGTAGCCGGCTGGTGCCGCACCGGCGCGAGGAGCTCCTGCCTCAGCCACTCCGCCCACAGCAGCTGCTTCTTTTTCTCACAGGAGGGGCAGAAGCCGCGCCCACGACACGACAAGGCCACCGGCGCGTGTCGCTCGCCCTCGTCCTGGGTTTACGATGAGGCCGCGTCGGAGGGGCCGCCGGGCGTTCCTCGGCACGAAGAGCCGGAACGACCACGGCACCGGGATCAGTACCCGTGGACCCGGGGGAACTCCTCCGATCGGTAGGAGGAGCAGCTCCGCCCGCCGGGCGTGCCGCAGCTCAGGTCCTTGTCGCACAGCGCGTCTCGGACGGCGTGGGCGGCGATCCGATGGCCCATCGGGCTCGGGTGGACGACGTCCACCCGAACCGGCCGGAAGTCGTAGGCGGAGAAGCAGTCGAGGAGATCGACCGCCCGAAGACCGGATTCTGTGGCGGCCTCGACGACCGCGCGGTGCAGATCGCGGTAGCGGTAGCGCTCGAAGCGTCCGGCGAAGACGGGGAAAACCGCCACCAGGCCTGGGATCCCCCGCGGAGCGAGCAGGGCTCGCAGCTCCGTGAAGCGGGCGACGAGGGCCTTGCGCTGCTCGCTCACCGCCGGTTCGTAGTGGGGTCCCCCGAGCGGGTCGCGCGCGCGGACGAAGGCCCGTCGCGCCTCCGCCTCCGCCAGACGGTACTCGATCCAGGACAGGAGCACCGAGTGCGGGAGAAGGGCGTCCCACGCTCGCCCGACGAGATTCCGCCTGCGCTCGGTGCGATCCTGCACGAGGCCCAGCTCATAGGAGAAAACGCCCTCGAGGTCGTTGAGGCAGAAGGCCACCACCACCAGATCGGGGGCGAGGGCCAGCGCCTTCGAGCGCAGCGTCTCGATCTCCTGGTCGAGGTTGTAGCCAGGGACGGCGAGGTTCAAGACCTCGACGGGGCCGCCCTCGGCCTCGTTGAGCATCGACTCGAGCTGTCGGGGGAAGGCGTCCTTCTCCGCGACCCAGTAGCCGAAGGCGACCGAATCGCCCAGGACCGCGATCCGGCGTACTCCGGCGGGCTTCTCCTCTGAGACCTCGGGCCCGCGGAGCCCGGCGGCGTTGATCCGGTAGTCGACCTCCGCCCGCGCCACCGCCCCCGATCGCAGCTCGAAGAGGAGCCGGGGGTTGGCGCTGCGGCGTACGGTCGCGCGGTTGATCTGGACCGTGCCGACCGGGACGTGGAGGAGGCGGAAGGCGGCCTCGAAGGCGAGGACGGTCAGGGCGGCGCTCGCGGCGGCGAGGGCGAGGGAGGGGGCGAGCCGCCGTGCGCGGAGCATGAGCGGGCAGTATAAGGCGCCCCTCGGAGAGACGTTGACCGCCTCCGTGCGCATCGGCTATCGTGCCCCGCGGGTCGCGCGGACGGCCCCTCTCCTCGTTCCGAAAGGACCCTCCCGTGGGCAACGAGCACGGCTTCAGTGGAATGCGGCGGGTGCCCCCGCCCCTGAACGAGCCGGTCAAGGCCTATTCTCCCGGCTCTCCCGAGAAGGCGGAGCTCAAGGCCCGTCTCAAGGCGATGGCCGGCGAGCGGGTCGAGATCCCCCTGATCATCGGAGGCAAGGAGGTCCGCAGCGGCGATCTCGCCCGGGCGGTGATGCCGCACGATCACGGCCACGTCCTCGCCGACTGGCACAAGGCCTCGCGCGAGCACGTGCTCCAGGCGATCGAGGCCGCGGCGCGCGCGCGCCGCGAGTGGGCCGCCTGGCCGTGGGAGGACCGCCTCGCCGTCTTCCTGAAGGCGGCGGAGCTCCTCGCCACGACCTGGCGCGCCACCCTCAACGCGGCGACGATGCTCGGCCAGTCCAAGACCGCCTTCCAGGCCGAGATCGACTCCGCGTGCGAGCTCATCGACTTCTGGCGCTTCAACCCTGACTACGCCCAGGAGCTCTACTTCGAGCAGCCGCTCTCGAGCGGCGCCACGTGGAACCAGCTCGACTACCGGCCGCTCGAGGGCTTCGTCTACGCGATCACGCCCTTCAATTTCACCTCGATCGGCGGGAACCTGCCCACCGCGCCCGCCCTCATGGGAAACACCGTGGTGTGGAAGCCGGCCTCGGCGGCGATCCCGAGCGCCTACTCCATCATGAGGCTGCTCGAGGTGGCGGGGCTGCCGCCGGGGGTGATCAACTTCGTCCCCGGAAACGCGGTCGCCGTCACGGAGAGCGTGCTCGGCCACCGTGACCTCGGCGGCGTCCACTTCACCGGCTCCACCGAGGTCTTCAACGCGATGTGGAAGACGATCGGGGAGAACATGTCGCGCTATCGCTCCTACCCCCGCATCGTGGGTGAGACCGGGGGCAAGGACTTCATCGTGGCCCACGCCTCCGCCGACCCCCAGGCCCTCGCGGTGGCGGTCGTGCGCGGCGGCTACGAGTACCAGGGGCAGAAGTGCTCGGCGGCGAGCCGGATCTACGTCCCGCGCTCGCTCTGGAGCGACGTCCGCGACCGCGTGGTGGCGATGATCCGCGACATCAGGATGGGGGACGTGCAGGACTTCCGGAACTTCATGGGCGCCGTCATCGACAGCAAGGCCTTCGAGAAGATCTCCGAGTACATCGCGGACGCGAAGCAGAACGCGAAGGTGCTGGCGGGGGGCGGCGCCCGGGGAGAGAGGGGCTTCTTCATCGAGCCCACCCTCATCGAAGCCGAGAGCCCGGGTTATCGGCTCATGTGCGAGGAGATCTTCGGCCCCGTGGTCAGCGCGTATGCCTACGACGACGCGAAGTGGGAGGAGACGCTGCGGATCGTCGACCAGACCTCGCCCTACGCGCTGACGGGGGCGGTCTTCGCGACCGACCGGACAGCGATCCGCCAGGCCTCGGTGGCGCTCCGCGGCTCGGCCGGCAACTTCTACGTCAACGACAAGCCCACGGGGGCGGTGGTGGGCCAGCAGCCCTTCGGCGGGGCCTGCGGGTCGGGCACCAACGACAAGGCCGGCTCCAAGCTCAACCTCGTGCGCTGGGTCAGCGCGCGGGCGATCAAGGAGACCTTCAACCCGCCGCTCGACCACCGCTACCCGTTCATGGCCGAGGAGTAGCATCCCGCTGCGCCGCCTCCTCCCCGGCCGCACGGTGCGCGCCCTCCTGGCCGCGGCCGCCGTGGTCGCTCTCGTCCACGTCCTCCAGGGGAGACAGTCCGGCCCCCTCCTCGTCCAGGGCATCAAGAACCTCAACTTCGCACGGCGACCCCTCGATGCCGCGCTCGAAAGCCACGGATGGCTCCGCCCGCCCCTCTATCCGCTCGTGCTCTGGGGTGCCTCCCGGGCGGGCCTCCCTCCGCGCCACGTGAACGAGATGCTGTTCCTCCTGACCCTGGGTCTCGTCGCCGTCTACGCCCGCCGCCAGCTCCGCGGAATCGACCCCCTCTGGCCGGTCCTGCTCCTTGCCGTCGCCCACTTCAATCACGCCAACGTCTATCAGCCGGTGGCGGAGACGCTCTTCGTCTTGCTCCTTCTCACCCTTGTCCTCGCGCTGCAGGGCTACCAGGAACGGGCGGTGGGCAGATGTCTCGTTCTCTCGACGGGCGCCCTGGCGGGTCTCGCCCTCGCGCGGTACTTCGCGCTCGTGTTCCCGCTTCCGGCGGCGGCGCTCAACCTCGCCCTGCTACCCCCCCTGCCGTGGCGCCGGCGCCTCCGGAACGCGGCGATCGCGCTCACGGTCGCTGGCATCCCCATCGCCTTCTGGATGGGATTGGCCGGCGGCGCGACCGGCTTCCTGACCGGGGACGACCGGTGGGCGCCACGCGACCTGCCGGCCGAGGTAGCCCACTGGAGCAAAGACACGGGCCTTGCCGACCACGCGCGGCTCACCGCAAAGACCCTGGTGATCGACTTCTTCTGTCCGCGTCAACACGCGGGGCTCGCCGTCGTCACCCGGCCCCATCCGCAGGGGCGGGTCGAGTGGGCCGGCCTCGTCCTCGTCCTGGCGGCGGGGGTGGTGCTGGCCCTCCAACTGGGGCAGGGGGCGCTCCCTCGAACGGCCTTGGACCGCGTCGCGGTTGCGCGCTCCGGCGGCGCGCTGCTCGTCGAGCTCGTCGTGTTCTTCTACGCGACGACCCTCGCCGTGTGGACCTTCGCCAACAACGACCCCATCCACACGCGCTTTCTCTATCCTTCCTACGCGCTCCTCGTCCTGCTCGGCTTCCACGCCTACGCATGGGTCATGGCGCGGGCACGGGAACCGGCGTGCGCGGTGCCGTTCGTCGGACTCTATCTGCTCGTCGGCGCGGTCCAGCTCTGGCGCAGCGTTCAGGCGGCCCCGCTCCCGATCCGTTGAGGCGGGCGGCCCCAGGGCCGACCATCACTCAGAACTCGGCCGCCAGGCGCTCGAGGAAGTAGCCGACGTCGGTGACGAGCCCGATCGCCTGCATCGTGCCACGGTTCGAGAGCTTCACGGGGACGGACTCGATCATGTCCACGCAGACCGTGCGCACGCGGGCGGGGAGGAGGTTGCCGACCGCGATCGAGTGGAGCGCGGAGGCGAGCATGAGGCAGACCCCCGCCCCCTGAAGCGCCGCCAGATAGGCGGCCTGGGCCTCGACGACGTCGGTGATCGTGTCCTTGAGGGGCCCGTCGTCGCGGATGGAGCCGGCGAGCACGAACGGGATGCCCTTCTTGACCGCTTCGTACATCACCCCGCCGGCCACGAGGCCGGAGGCGACCGCAGGCCGGATGCCCCCCGCACGGTTGACGGCGTTGATCGCGAAGAGGTGGTGGCGGCTGCCGCCCTCCACCGCGCGGCCGCTCATCTGGCAGACGCCGAGGCTCGTCTTCAGGATGGACTTCTCGAGGTCGTGAACGGCGAAGGCGTTGCCGGTCAGGAGCACGTCCACCCAGCCCTCGCGCACGAGTCGGGCGAGGTGCACGTCGCCTCCGGAGTGGACGACGGCGGGACCGGCCACGGCCACGATCTTCTCGCCCGCCGCCCTCACCCGCCGCATCTCGCGGGCGGTGCCACTGATGGCGATCGCCTTGTTCACCTCCGCCGAGACCTCGTTCGACATGAAGCCGAAGACCGAGTAGTCGCGGCTCCGCTCGGGCGGACGGACGCGGATGCCGGGCCCGCGCAGGGCCACCGGCTCGCCCTTCCTCACCCGACCCTGCTTGATGCAGCGTGGCGTCCCCTCACGCAGGACGAGCGCGCAGTCCATCTTCTGGTCCTCCGCCGGGAGCCACCGCCCTCCGACGCGGACCCAAGTGTCGAAGTTGGCGGTGGAGTAGAACTCGTCGGGGAGGATGCCGTCCGCCTCCGCGGGGGCGAAGACGCAGTCGCCGGAGCCGGCCTCCGACACCGCCCCCACGTAGCGCAGCCCCTCCACGATCGCATCCAGGGCCTGGGGGTCCCGAGCCCGGACGGCGATCCGCGCGAACGAGGGATCCTGGTTCGTGCGCCCGACGCGGAACTCCACCACCTCGAACTCTCCCCCGCCCTCGACGACGCGGTCGAACACGCGCCGCAGGATGTCGGAGTCGATCAGGTGCCCCTCGAGGACGACGGTTTCGTGGACCACGAGCGAACCCTCAGAGCTTGGGGAGCGTGAGCCCCTTCTGCGCCTGGTACTTGCCTCTCTTGTCCGCGTAGGAGACCTCGCAGGGCTCGTCGCTCTGGAAGAAGAGCATCTGCGCGATGCCCTCCCCGGCGTAGATCCGCGCCGGGAGGGGGGTCGTGTTCGAGACCTCGAGGGTGACGACGCCCTCCCACTCGGGCTCGAGGGGGGTCACGTTCACGATGATGCCGCAGCGCGCGTACGTGGACTTTCCAAGACAGCACACGATCACGTCACGCGGGATGCGGAAGTACTCCACCGTGCGGGCGAGGGCGAAGGAGTTGGGCGGGATGATGCACTGCTCACCTTTCAAGTCCACGAACGATCGGGGGTCGAAGTCCTTGGGGTCGACGATCGTGTGGTTGATGTTCGTGAAGATCTTGAACTCGTCCGCGATCCTCACGTCGTAGCCGTAGGACGACAGCCCGTAGGAGATGACGCCCTCCCGGACCTGGCGATCGGAGAAGGGCTCGATCATCCGATGCTCGCGGGCCATCCGCCGGATCCACCTGTCGGACTTGACCGTCATCGCTCCTCCGCCATCCTCCCGCCCAAGCGGGGTTTGGGCAAGCATTCCACGGCGGTGGATACCTGGCAAGGAGCGGTGCCGAAGGCCGCGCGCGCCGTCGGGCCGCTGCTCGAGCTGGCTCCTAAGGGGACTCGCTTCAGCGGCGCAGAATCAACAGACGCGACACGTGCTGAAGGTTGCTCACGGGGCCGGCACGCGCGACGTCATCCCGAGCCCCTCCGGCGAGCCTTGCGGCGAGGGAGCCGCCGGCGTGGCGACATGGCGGTGGCGGCGGATCGCCGGGGACCGCCCGCCTGGACGCCGGTTCCTTCGGATGACTCCTGGACGAGCTCGATGCCGGGAAAGAAGTAGCCGATCTCGAAGCGCGCGGTCTCGGGTCCGTCCGAGCCGTGGATGGCATTGGCTTCGATCGAGGCGGCGAAATCCTTCCGGATCGTACCCCCGGCGGCCTGGGCGGGGTCGGTGGCACCCATGATCTCGCGCAGGTGGGCGATGGCGTTCGGCCGCTCGAGCACCATCGGGATGCAAGGCCCGGAGGACATGAAGGTGCAGAGGCTCGCGAAGAAGGGCCGCTCGCGATGGACGTGGTAGAAGCCCTCCGCCTCCGCCCGGGTCAGCCGCCGCATCCGCAGGGCCACGATCCGGAAGCCGGCCTTCTCGATCCGCGCCAGTATCGCCCCCGCGTTGCCGGCCCTGACGGCGTCCGGTTTGATGATCGACAACGTGCGCTCGCTCAAGCGATCTCCTCGGGGCTCGGCGGGGGCCGTCTACTTCCTCTGCCGGACCTCGGACACGGCGGCGCCGATGTCGGCCGGGGACTTGACGACCCGGATTCCCGCCGCCTCCAGGGCCCTCATCTTCTCCGCCGCCGTGCCCTTGCCGCCGGCGATGATCGCGCCCGCATGGCCCATGCGACGACCCGGGGGCGCGGTCTGGCCGGCGATGAAGCCGACGACCGGCTTCCGGACTTGGGCCTTGACGTAGGCCGCAGCGTCTTCCTCCGCGCTGCCGCCGATCTCACCGATCATCACGATCGCCTCCGTCGCCGGATCTTCGTTGAAGAGCCGGAGCGCGTCCGTGTGGTTGGTTCCGACAATCGGGTCACCGCCGATGCCGATGCAGGTGGACTGTCCGATGCCCAGGGCGGTGAGCTGCGCCACCGCCTCGTAGGTGAGCGTGCCCGAGCGGCTCACCACCCCCACCGGGCCGCCCATGTGGATGTGGCCGGGCATGATCCCCACCTTGCATTGCTCGCCGGGGGAGATGATGCCGGGGCAGTTGGGGCCGATGAGGCGCGTCCTCTTGCCGGCGAGGAAGGCCGCCACCTTGACCATGTCGAGGGTCGGGATCCCCTCCGTGATGCACACCACGAGGGCGATGCCGGAGTCGGCGGCCTCCATGATCGCATCCGCCGCCCCCGCCGGCGGGACGAAGACGACCGTCGTGTTGGCCCCCGTCTTGCGCACGGCTTCCTCGACGGAATCGAAGAGGGGGAAGCCCTCGACGGTGGTGCCGCCCTTGCCGGGCGTGACACCGCCCACGACCTTGGTCCCGTAATCGCGGCAGCCGAGCGCGTGGAAGGTGCCGTGCTTGCCCATGCCCTGGACGAGGAGGCGCGTGTCACGCCCGACGAGGACGCTCACCGGGCCGCCCCCACCGCGGCCCGGACGACCTTCTCCGCCGCCTCGGTCATGGTATCGGCGGTGTCGAAGTTGAGCCCGGACTCGCGCAGCATCGAGCGTCCCTTCTCCTCGTTGTTGCCCTTCATCCGCACCACCACCGGCACCTTCACCTGGAGGGCGCGCACCGCCGCGATCACGCCCTCCGCCAGCACGTCGCAGCGCAGGATCCCACCGAAGATGTTGATCAGCACCGCCCTGACGTCGGGGTCGGCGAGCAGGATGCGGAAGGCGTTCTTGATCTGGTCCGCGCTCGCCCCTCCGCCCACGTCGAGGAAGTTGGCGGGGCTGCCCCCCGCGAGCTTGATGATGTCCATCGTGGCCATGGCGAGACCTGCCCCGTTCACCATGCATCCGACGCTGCCGCCCTCGAGCTTGATGTAGTTCAGGCTGTACTTCGAGGCCTCCACCTCGAGGGGCTCCTCCTCGTCGAAGTCGCGCAGCTCCACGAGCTCCCCGTGACGAAAGAGCGCGTTGTCGTCGAAGTTCACCTTGGCGTCGAGGGCGATGAGCTCCCCCGCCCGCGTCATCAGGAAGGGGTTGATCTCGACGAGCGAGGCGTCGGCGCCCTCGAAGGCACGGTAGAGCGAGGTCATGAGCGCGACCGCCTTGGAGACGAGGCCGCCGGGCAGGGCGAGGGCGAAGGCGAGCTTGCGGGCCTGGAAGGGCTGGAAGCCCACCGCGGGCTCGACGTATTCCCGGTGGATCGCCCTGGGGTCCCGCGCCGCCACCTCCTCAATCTCAACACCGCCCGAGGCGGAGGCCATGAAGACGGGGCGGCCGGCGGCGCGATCGACGAGGATCGCAAGGTACATCTCCCTCGCTCCCTCGAGGTCCAACCCCTGCTCGATGAGGAGACGCCGCACCATGCGGCCCTCGGGCCCGGTCTGGTGGGTCTTGAGCCGCATGCCCAGCATCTTCTTGGCGAGCGCCTCGCACTCTTCGATGCTGCGGGCCACCTTGACTCCGCCCGCCTTGCCGCGGCCGCCGGCGTGGATCTGCGCCTTGACCACGACCGGCAGCCCCAGTCCCTTGGCCGCCTCCACCGCCTCGTCGACGGTGTAGGCGACCTTTCCCCGGGGGACGGGGACACCGTACTGGGCGAGGACCGCCTTGCCCTGGTACTCGTGGATCTTCAACGGCCGGGATCTCCCTCCCGACGCCTACTTACCCCGGATGCTCAGCAGCTCCACGTCGAAGATGAGGGTGGCGCCGCCGGGGATGTTCGGCGGCGCTCCGCGGTCGCCGTAGGCGACCTCGGACGGGCAGACCAGCCGCGCCTTCTCGCCGACTTTCATCCGCTGCACGCCCTCCGTCCAGCACGGGATGACCTGGTTGAGCGGGAACTCGGCGGGTTGGCCGCGCTGCACGGAGCTGTCGAAGACGGTCCCGTCGGTGAGCGTGCCGTGGTAGTGCACCCGCACGACGTCACTCGCCCCCGGGCTCTTCCCCGAGCCCGGCTGCAGCGTGCGGAAGATCAGGCCGGAGCTCGTCTTGACCGCCCCCGGCTCTCTCTCCGCCGCCTCGCGGAAGGTCCGCGACTTCTCCTTCTCCGCGGGTGCGCCCGCCGCGACGCGCGAGCGAGCGAGGGCATCGATCTTCGGCGCCCACTCGTCGATCGGGAACTCCGGTTTGCCTCCCTGCGCGGTGTCGGCGAGGCCCTTGCGCAGCAGCTCCAACTCGGCCGGCGAAAGGTGCAGCGGCTGCACGAAGCGGGTGCCCAGCATCGCGCCCAGCGCGTAGACCGCCTTCTCGTCGTCGGTCTTCGGCGACACCGCGGCCGGGGGCGACGGCGCCGCCTGCTTGCCCTGACAGGCCCCGATCAGGGCCACCGCCCCGACGAGCACCACGATCGCCGTTCCTCGCTTCATCCCTGACCGCCTTTCCAACCGGTTACCCCGACACCCTCCTGGCGGCCGAGCATGCTATCCGCCCGCGCTCGGCGACGCAAACGGCCGGCGGTAAAATGCGAGAAGGACGCACGCGGGGGTGACGGGCGATGGCACGGGGCGAGGGATCGGGCCGGGGATGGCCGCTTCTCGCCGGTCTGCTCGCCGGCGGTGTGGCGGCCGCGCTCCTCGCCCCCGCCACGCGACGGCGCCGCCTGGATCGCACTCTCGTCCGCGCCCTGAGCGCGGGGAGCGAGGCGCCCCCGGTCGTCTTCGTGCCCGGCATCCTCGGCAGCCAGCTCGTCCGCCCGGACGGCACGACGGCCTGGCTGAACCTCGGGAACGCCTTCGGCCACCACGACCTGCGCCTGTCACGCCGGGCTCGCTCCGCCGAGGGTCACGACGACCTGCGGCCCGGCCTGCTCGTGGGGACCGACACCGTGCTCCCACGGGCCTTCGGCTTCACCGAGTATGCCGACGTCCTCGACCTCCTGGACGGAGCCGGCTTCGAGCCTGGCATGGCCGGCTCCGGCCTGCGCTACGCCGTCTTCACCTATGACTGGCGGCTCGACCTCGTCGAGACCGCGCGCGACCTCGCCCACCGGCTCGACGCGCTGGCGGAGGCTCGGGGCGACCCCAACGCCCGATTCCACCTCGTGGGCCACAGCATGGGGGGTCTCGTCGTGCGGTACTACCTCCGCTTTGGAGAGGCGGGGCCGGAGGGGGCGGAGGTCACCTGGGCCGGGGCCCGACGCCTGGCGAGCGCACTCCTCGTCGCGACGCCGAGCGCCGGCAGCATCCAATCCCTCGACGCGATCCTCGAGGGCACGCGCGTGGGGCTCTCGTACACGACGCTGGCCGCCTCCGTGGTCTCGCGCATGCCGTCGATCTACCAGCTCCTTCCCCCCGACGGCACCTACTCGCTGCTGAGCCCTCGCGGCCGGCGCCTGCGGCTCGCCCTGCACGACATTGGGACTTGGGAGCGCTTCGGCTGGGGCCCTTTCGCGCCCTCGCCGGACGACCGCGGGGCCGAGGAGCGAGCCTTCCTCCGCGACGCGCTCGAGCGGGCGCGCTCCTTCCACGCCGCGCTCGCTCGGGCGCCGGAGACACCCTGCCCGGTGCCGATCTACGCCATCGGCGGTGATTGCCTTCCCACCCTCGCCCGCGCCGTCGTGGGAGAAGGCAAGCCGGGACAGCCCCCCCGCTTCGAGCCGCGGACGCGCCGCGAGCAAGAGCTGATGTTCCAGGCGGGCGACGGTCGCGTCACCCGCGCGAGCCTCCTCGGCTCCCACCTGCCTTCGGCGCCCGAGAGCGAGTCGGGCTGCGGGATCCCGGAGGTGAAGGACGTCTTCTTCGGCGCCGCCGACCACCATGGCCTCTACGGGGACCCTGCCTTCCAGAGCCTGCTCCTGCGCCTGCTGCTCCGTCGCGGCCGCCCCCCCGTCCCCCCCCTACCGATGCCAAGCTGAGCTAGTCTCTTGCCCGGGGGCAGGGCCTTGGCCGAGGAGTCGCGCCTGGAGACCGAGCTACGGACGGCCGCCGACGCCCTGCGGCGCCGGAGCCAGCAGTACCGCCTGCTCGCTGAGCAGGCCGCCGACGGAGTGCTGCTCGTGGCCTCCGACGGCCGGATCGCCGACGCCAACCCCGGCGCCTGTGCTCTGCTCGGTCGGGACCGCGCCGCCCTCGCGAGGCTGGCCCTCGCCGACCTCGTGGCGGCGGACAAGGCGGTCGACAACGTGACCGCCTTGCTCGGGCTCGAGCGGGGCCAGCGGCTCGCACGGGCCTTTCGGATTCGCAGGCCCGATGACGGCACGGTCGAGGTCGAGGTCAGCGCACGGCGGCTCGAGGACGGGCGTCTCCAGCTCGCGCTTCGCGACCTCGCCGAGCGGCGCCGGGCGGCGGAAGCGCTGCGCGAGAGCGAAGAGCGGTACGAGCGCCTGGCGGCGGCGGCCCCGGAGGCGATCCTCGTCGAGGCCTCGGGGCGTGTCGTCTTCTCCAACCCCGCCCTGCGCCGGCTCCTCGCCCTTCAGCCCTCGGCACCCATCGCGGGTCGGGTCCTCGCCGAGTTCGCCCACCCCGAGGAGAGAGCGGAGCTGGCGCGGAAGATCGGGGAGGCGGCGGGGGCGGGACCGAAAGGCGTGCCCCTCGCCCTGCGGCTCCGTCGGGTCGACGGCTCGACGGCCGAGGTCGAGGGCACCGCGAGCGGTGTCACCTACCGCGGGCGGCCGGCGGTGCAGATCGTTCTCCGCGAGATACAGGAGGAGGGCCCGGTGGAGGCGGGCGACCTCTACCGCGACGCGCTCACCGGCCTCACGAGCCCGCTCCTCGTCCCCGACCGGCTCTCGGTCGCAATCGCGCAGGCCTACCGCTACCGGGCGCGGGTCGGGGTCGTGCACGTGGACCTCGATGGCTTCGCGCGCATCAACTCTTCGCTCGGCCGAACGGTGGGCGACCGCATCCTGCGCTCGGCCGCGCGTCGGCTCTCGAACTGCGTGCGCCAGGGCGACACCGCCGCCCGCCTCGAGGCCGACGCCTTCGCCCTGCTCCTTCCCGGGCTCCACCATCAAGAGGACGCGACGCGCATCGCGGAGAAGGTCGTGCGGGCGATGCGGAAGCCCTTTCCTGTCCCGGAGCGGGCGGTGACGATCACCGCGAGCGTGGGCGTCGCCGTCTTTCCCGACGACGGGGACGACGCGGCACCGCTGCTGGCGGCGGCGGAGGAGGCGTCGCGGCGGGCCCGCGAGGCGGGAGGCGATCGCTGCGAGGCGAGCACACCCCCGGCCGAGGCTGGCTACGATGTCCTCGAGCTCGAGGCCGCGCTCCGGGCCGCGCTCGGGCGGGGGCAGATGTCCCTCGAGGGTGCCGCTCCCTCCCCGGGCGTGCTGCACTACCAACCCGTGTGGTCCCTCGCGACCGGCCGCGTGGCGGCGGTCGAGGCGCTGCTGCGGTGGCAGCACCCGCAGCTCGGCCTCGTCTTCCCCCGAAACTTCCTCTCCCGCGCCGACTTCACCGGCCTCATCCTGGCCATCGGCCCCTGGATCCTGCGCACCGCCACCCGGCAGGCGCGCGAGTGGCAGAAGCGCCAGCGGGCGTTGCGCATCGCGGTCAACCTCTCGCCGCCCGAGCTCACGAAGCGCCAGACGCCGGACGAGGTGAAGGCCGCGCTCGAGGAGAGCGGGCTCGCTCCCCGTCTCCTCCAGATCGAGGTGCCGGAGGGCCACGTGATGTCGGACCTTCCCCGCTCGCTCGAGACCCTGCAGCGGTTCAAGGCCCTCGGGGTCGAGGTCATCCTCGACCGTTTCGCGATCCGCTACTCCTCGCTCGGACGCCTCACCGAGCTGCCCGTCGACGGGATCAAGCTCGACCTGTCTTTCCTCCGCGGTCCCACCGCGCACCCCGAGGACGTCTCGCTGCTCACCGCGGTGATGGCGGTGGCGCGGGGCCTCAAGCTCAAGGTCTCCGCCCAGGGGGTCGAGACGCCGCCGCAGCTCGCCCTGCTGCGCCGCCTCGGCTGCACCGAGGCCCAGGGCTACCAGCTCGGCCCCCCCGTACCGCCGGCCGCGCTCGTCTCGCAGCTCGGGAAGCGGGCGGCGTGGGCGTCGGCCCCGCCGGAGGCGGAGGAAGCATGAGCCTCAGCGGGCGCCTGGCGACGCTCGACCTGTGGGGGGTGCTGCAGACACTCGCCGTCAGCGGGTCGACGGGACGGCTCACCCTCGTCCGCCCCGACCGCCACGCCGTCCTGGTCCTGCGCGGCGGCCACATCGCCTACGTCGCCGCCGGCCCCGGCGGGGAGACGCTGGCGGGGCTGCTGCAGCGGCGCGGGCTGGTCGGCGAGGCCGATCTCATGGCCGCGCTCGGGCGCCAGCACGAGGCGGCGGAGCCCCGCCAGCTCGGTGACGTGCTGGTCGAGATGGGGCTCGTCAACCGGGCGACGCTCCGGGA
>Ga0209342_10001181_pt1 | contig 29459 bp, 50 predicted proteins | sample RifCSP16_2_FD_184023 | JGI IMG/M metagenome (GOLD analysis project Ga0209342, IMG submission 184023) | Soil microbial communities from Rifle, Colorado - Rifle CSP2_sed 16_2 (SPAdes) (version 2) | ecosystem: Environmental > Terrestrial > Deep subsurface > Rock core/Sediment | place: Rifle...
CGTAAGGCTCCGGCACCTCATAATAATCATCCGTGAACAGCTTCACTGTGAAGAACGCCGCATCCACCTCGGTCGGGAAACCAATGCCAAGCAGCAAGAATAGCGTGTCGGGCGAATCGTTATAGATCGTCGCCGCCGCGCGGAACGCATCCGGCACCAAAAAATCGACGGGTACGGCCGACGCGGCGATAACAGTCGTCTCCTCACTAGTCGCCTTCAGCGGATCCACCGTGAGCGAGCCAGAATTATCATAGACCGCCAGCGGAACCGAACTTTGAATATGGACATCTTGAGTCTGCGAGCAAACCTGCTGCGTGAAATCGACGAGCAGAACGCCAAACTGATCATACAGCGTCGCAGATACGAATGTCCCATCAGCCTGCGAGAACACCCAAACGCCGAAACCGCGCTGCATCGCGCCCGGCAGCGCATCCTCCTCATAGCAGATCGGGACCACCTCAACATCGAAACCGCTCGCCGCCTGCGACTCACACGTGCGAACATCCCCCACCGGCACGTAGACAACCTCGGGATCATCCGCCCGAACCAGCGTGATCGTGAGCATCTCAGTGTCTTCATCCCACTGAAAAATCTGCAGGAACGTGGCGATATACTCGCCCGTCTCCGAATCATAATCACACAGCTGGTTAACTTCCCAATCCTGATCACCACACGCAACGATCGCCTGCGGCGCAACCACGTCGCCCGTGACTGGATCGATCAGCGTCGTATCAATCGCGCCAGCAGTATCAGCATCGCCCGGTGGGCACGCCAAGGTTGTAATGACCAGGACTGGGGCGCCAGTAGCAGCGAGGCACCAACCAGTCGCCGCGTGCGCGCTAACCGGGCATCCCGGATCGTTACACTCTGGGGCTACTGGACTCATATCAGCACACCTGCGCTAACGCTGCGAACACGCAGCAAGGATCGAAACGGTAGATAGCGAGCTGAGCCGCGATGATATTCGCACGATTCAGCCGAGTTTCATACCCGCCAGTGGTGTCATCCAGCGCCGTGATCGCCCCGGTAGCGTACTCGATCGGACCCGTGACATAAATCCACGCTTGGCCAACACCCGCAGCGGGGCTCCCTGTCGGCGCCTCATTCGAATACCCCTGATCCAAGATGACCGTATGCGGCCCCATCTTGAACACGTTACCAACCTGAGTTAGCAACGTGCTCTGCAGGAAGTGTGGCAACGTCCACCCGGGCGCGTGAATATACTTCTCACCATTCAGCCCACAAGCCTCTGCCTCTTGCAGCAATCCGGAAATGGTATTCACCAAACTGGACGCGCCACCACCGGGCGTCACATCAACAGCCAGCCCCGGCAAGTTCGGACTATCATTCGGCTGCCCATCAGGCGCGCTAGACGACAACGCGAACGCGATACCCTTGGAAGCTCTGAGCGCGAGTCCGCGACGCGCACGAGCGTCTAACGATAAGCGATCCCCGGCGATCCCATCCGGACACGACGCCGCGTTGTACTCAACCAGGAACGGCTTAAAAGTAACAGCGTCGACGCCGGGGTTGAGAGGCTTGGGATCCTCGTCAGTGGCGACAGTACACGCCTGCCAGACCCACTCTTTCCCGCAATTCTCCGGAGTGTGCGATACACCGAACGCTTCCCACGTAGCATCCTGCGGGAGGGGTCGCGCAGCAGCAGTGAGGCTACCGAGCAGGTTCGGTGACCCTCCCGTTACCGCTGTCTCAAGCCTTGAAGCCACTAGCTACTCCCTATGCTATTGTGCCCGACCCCGCCTCGTGCGGAGCCGGGCACCAAACCCTTAATCTGCGCTGCCGGCCTAGACTTCGTAGTCAGGACCATCAGCGCATGCTGTACCCGTTCCCAGTGCTGGTCGGATACCGCTCTGGCAGAGGTTCACATTCAGCGCGATCGTCGGGTCGATGCAGATGCGTGTGACCGACTCGAACGATTCTGTGAACCACTGCAGCTTATTCTGCCGCGCCAACTCGGGGGAGCGGGTCACGCCCAGGTCAACCTCGGGGTTGAGGCCCAGCAGGAAGTTATCCGGTCGGTACAGCAACACCTGGTTGAGGTTCGGATGCTGCGGCGCCGCGACCGGGGGTCCACCGGGCGCGACAATCGCCGCTGCTGGGGTACCAATCTCGTCGATCAGTTCCACTACCCGGTCAACGCCGAGCGCGGTGACGCGCTCAAGGAAATCGTTCCACGTGCGGTAATCGTCCATGCCGCGAATCTGACCGTCGGCCAGAATGCGCTCGCGGATGCCGGCTGGCAATGTGAGGTAGTAACCCTTGGTGTCGCGGAACTTGCGTCGGATCAGCTCCAGCGCCCAACCGACAGCCCCGAGGGTCTGAGCTGAAGCGCCGTAGCCGGTCAAGACCTGACCATAATTGTACTGCGAAGCCTGCGCAACCACTCGGTTATAGGCGAGCAGCTCAGCGGTCTTGTTGTACGCCACTTCCATGACGTGCTGCAAGTTGTCGATCAGCACTGGATTGCCGATCAGCTGCTGCGTCGTGAACGTCGCACACGCTGGGACCGCGTAGGTGTCCGAAGTGACTTCGGCCTCGCAGTCCAACTCGAAGCAGGGCTTCCAAGTTGCGATATCTTCGGGATCGACGAGCGCCTGATCGGCACACGTCCACTCAGTGACACCCGTGAGGGCATCGGCGAGGTCGATCTGCCGGATGAACCGGAAATCGCCGTTGACGGTTGCGCTGGGCAGCGTATCTGAGAATGGGCGGTCAGTGACGAGCGCCTCGCAAATCTCGTTGCGAGCATCGTCTGGTCCGCAGAAACACCCGGCGGCCGTCTTATCAGCCCCGGAGAGGCGATCGGCGACCGCAGCCGCGACCAGCTCAGCCGATGCGTTGCCGCCGTTGATGCGGTGATTCGTCTCGCGATTGATCGTCGCGAAGCTGTTTCGCACCGGAGCGGTCACGCGACCCTGCATGCCCTGGACAAACTTGCGAATATCCCCGCGATTGCTGCGGGTTGGTTCGCGAACGACTCGCGGGCCTTGACCGCCGCCCATCTGGGCAGAGGCCACGGCCTCGTCGACCTTGGCCTCGGGGTCTTCCTCGGTTGCGGCTACCTCTGTGGAAGCGGCTTCCTCGGTTGCGACTTCGGTGACTGGCTCAGCATCGGCTGCGACTGCGGCCTCTGCTTCGGCCTCACCAGCGTCGGCGGCGAGAGCCGCGTCGATCGCAGTGTTGAGGCGGTCACGCTCGTCGAGCAGGCCCTCAAGCGTGTTGAGCTTTTCGGCATCACCCTTGGCCTGCGGCTTAACCTCGTCGATCTGCAGTCTCACTGCGGTAGCGAAACCGCGAAGCTGCTCGACACTGAAGCCTGTCAAATCATTCGGGACCATCTTGTGACCTCCCAGCCACCAAAAGCGTTGCCTGCACTTCGTAGTATTGCCGACACTTTCGCATCGACCTAATTCTTTTTGCGCCGTCGATAACTAACCGCGCTGCCGGCAGCTGCGCCTGCGCCGAACCCGAGCCCGGCAGTTGCCAGATTGATATACGGGCCAGGGTCTCCACCACTCACATCGACGACAGTCGCCGCGATTACGGCGACGACGGTAACGATGATTGCGGCGGCGTGGTCTTTCACGCTCGCTGCTCAGCTGCCTGGTAGCGAGCGTTCATCTGCGAAGACTCGACAACACCGATCAGGTATTCGAGACGATCGCTGACCGTCGCGAGTTGATCCTGCACGGCCTGCCAGCGATCATCCGTCGCAGCCTCCGTGTCGCCGGGAACGTCAACAGGCGCCTCTTCGACTGCTGCCTCGACTGCTGTTTGAGTGTCCATTTTCGTTTCCCCTGTCGTCGTCTTCGAAAGTGTAACAGTCGCCTCGCCGATCGCCGGCATGGGCGTCAATGTCGCCCCGGCAATCACAATACGACTCATGATAAGCATTTCCTGATCGTCCACGTGTGCGTCTTGCGGGCCGGTGATCCCATCGATCGACACGCCGCGAAGGGTCTCATTGTTGATAGCTTCCAGCACGCGGGCGCCGTACTCGTCGGCGGCGTTCGGGAATGCTGTGCCTTCATACATGACGCGCTTGGGGTCTGTCTCGTCGCGCCAAATCTTGTCAATGCGCCCAATCAGCATCGCATCGTCATGACCCGGCGTGTTCTCCAACTTCGCGTACAGCGGCAGCGGCAACTCGCGCCACTCGACCGAGCCCTCGGCGAGCAAGCGCCCATCCTCAGTTGGCATGCCCTCCACTGCGAGCACTCCGGAGACTGATACCGAAGTGGCGGGCGCTACGGGCTCGAACACGGCGACCGCGCCGCTGGACGCCACGCGCTCGGTCGCATCCAACAAAACGTATACGTCGCTCATATTGCCCTCGAATGCAAGTGGATTGAAACTCAAAACACCTGTCGCAGCCTTGTCGGCGCGGGCATACTTGAGGCCCGGCACGTTCACCAGGCAAGCACCAACCAGTTCGTAACCAGCCTTACCGTTGCGCAGGTCTCGCCAATCGCCGATTGCGGCCCAGTGCCCAGAACGTGCAGAGGCGCGAAGGCGAGCCACGTCAAGCTCCGACACTGTTGGCCACAGCGAGCCAGCGAACCAGACGCCGTGAGCATCTTCGCCATAGCGAACTCGGGCGAGCTGCGTCTGCGTGTTCTCATAAAAATCTTGCGCACTCCAGGGATCGCCCTGCGGAGCGTGACCGACATCGCCGCCTAGGTTTGCGGTCTTGAGGATCTCGCCGTCGGCTAGCTTCGTGTCTCCGGTGTGGGCGTATGAGTAGCTGGACTTGGAGCGCGGCGGCGTCCACCGATCACCACTGCCATCCATCAGGATCGAACCCCAGTGGCAAAGGTACCCAAAAACTCTGCCGCTATCCTCGACGACGCAGCCCGCGTCGCTCGCCATGTTTGCGGGGGGCGTGAACCAGTCACGAGGCGGGTACAGCGGAATTGGCAGCATGAAACTATTCTACGGTGTACTTCGCAAGAATCGATTCTGCGATGTCGTCGAACACTCGCGCATCATCTTTCAGCGCAGAGCACGCGCTGGTCAATGCCGACCTGACATTCATCTCGTCGAGCGTGTCACCACTACCCATCGCGCGGATCAGGCGAGTGATCGTGTCAGCTTCCTCGCGGTGCCGCGTCGCCTTCGCATGGAACCGGCAGATCGGGCACGGCTTCGAGATCCGAGGATGTAGACAATCCCTGAACACTTTCGCCTTCGCCATGATCCCACTCGTTTCTGCACATCTCGCAAGCTCTCCGCCCAGTCCGTGTTAGGCGCGTCACTCCACTGCCACACCTCGGACAGTAGACGACTCGCACGCTACCTATGCACTCGAACCGATCGGCTCACCAGCGATATGGGCCGAATCTTGTAGCCGATGCCATCACCGCCCAGTTGCGAATCACTCGCTGCGAGCGCAGTCCCCACATTGCCATCGATGGTCTTGACGTGTGTTGCGGTGCGTCCGATACGATGGTGCCCATCACTATTCGTATAATCGACTAGCAACCCAGTGTGATCACTATCAGGATGCCCGCCGGGGAAGTTAAAAACAATGATATCGCCGGGTCTGCCCTGTCGAGGCCCGTGACTACTCATCCCACCAAGCCTGCCGAGGAAGCGCGTCGCCGCCCACGATCTCGTGACAACCTTGGACCCTGCGGCGCGGTACCAATACGCAACCGCGTCGCCACACCAAGGCTCACCGATCACGCCACCATTCGCGAGGATAATAGCCTCGACCTCGGGGCCACGATTATTGCCACCCCTCTCGACAACACCAAGCATGCCGCGCGCTTTCAGCAACGCCTTGAGGCGAAGCGGTTTCGGCTTCCCCTTGACGGAAGACTCGTCTACCCCAGCCTTACGTTTGCGCAGGTACGGCAGCAATCGTCGGGGGAACCAGCGTTTGCCGCCCGGCCTGAGCCGCTTTCCGGCCTTGTTATTCGCTCTGACATCGTCAGCCATGACCTACTCCCCTGCTGGCACTTGCACAAAATCAATTTGATATTCACATTGACAACCCGGATGGTCCCCCGGATAGAAAACAGAGCCGTCGACCACGTCATTACTACCACCCGTGTCGAGCGCGTCGAATTCCTCCCACGCAAACCAGCTGCGCCCCGCCAATTCTTCATGCTCCGGATATGGATGCTGGCGCGTGCCCGGGTCACCATAGACCCACGTGTACTGCGTGGCATACCGACCCACCGCGTCGCCGAGAATGTCACTCATGACTGGGTCTTCGCCGGCATGGGTGGGGCGGCTCGTATTGTTTGCGCTTCCTGCGTCCTGTGTTGACCCACCATTCGCGGTCGTCGTGAGCGTGCGGATCGTTGCATCCGTAACACGCGCAGGTTTCGAAGCGTCGAAGCTGCGCCGACTGATCGACGAGGCGGCTTTCTCAGCTTCGATGCTGACCGCTCGGGCGCGTTGCTCGAACTCCCCCGCCCACACCTGTCGAACATCGTTGTACGCGAAGCCTGTCAGGCTCGCGATGCGCTTGAGGTACGCGAACAGTTCATCAGCCGTCGACTCAATCAATTCTGCCTGGTACCGCGCGAAGTATTTGACGGGTTCGTAGCCGAGCGATTTGTCGAATGGCACGAACGGCACCTGCCCCGCCGCAACCTTCTCAGCCTTCGGCTTCAACGCATCCTCACGTCGACCGTCAGCCGCAGCGTCATCAGCGATGCGCGTCAGGAAACGCTGGTATATCTTGCGTAGCTTCGCCTCGTGAGCATTCGCGACTTTACTCGCTTGGCGCAGGATCACCCTGGGATTCTTCGACGCTGCCACGCGATCAGGCCGCGAAGGGTCGAGCGGTTGAATGTCCGTCGACTCACGATTCACCAATGCCAGTAACGCTTCCTCGGCATCGACACGCATATCACTAGGGTCGAAGCCGATCGCCTCAACAAACGATTCTGGCGTGATCGCCCCCAGCTTGTACGCATCGATCGCGGTGCGGCTGAGATCCTGCTTCGCGATAGCCTTCGTCGCATCAGGAACCAGGCGATACTCGTCAGGATCACGATCCAAGTTACGGATCACCTTCGCGACCACGCCAGCGTAGAGAGCATCGGCGAGGCGCTGAGCGCGGGGGTACAAGTGATAGGCCCACGTGTTCTCGTCGACCTTCCAATCACTCCAGTGGTTCGAATCCCCCGTGCCTAGGATTACCTGATCCGGAAGGTCGATAGCGTGGGCATAGCGCGAGATGTAACTATCCATGCGAGCACTGTTCTCACCCGCCGTGGATTGGCGCTTCGGCAGGATATGCACAATCGCGTTCGCATACTCAGCCGGGCCATACACGACGAGGGGCACGACCGCCTCACCCCTGGAACGATCCGTGATCACACTGACCATGCCTTCCTCTAGGCGATCCTCGAAGTGGCGTCGACTACCGGGCGTCGCGGGCACGTCGAGATCATCGGTCTCGTCAGGCAACACCTCCGTCGGGATATAGAGGATGCCGTTCCCGGCGAGCACGTTAATCGCCTCAGACTGCTCAGAAGTTAGTTCCAGCGCCATCAATTCCAGCAAACCAAGCAGGGGCTTATGCGGCCCACTCGCACGGTTACGATCAGACGGGTCGGGGGTGTAAGCGCGGATGATGGTCACATCCGCGTCGATTTGCGCCCACTCATCCTTCTCACCGTTGACCAGCACACGCTTCTCAGCCTTCCCATTGGACGTGGTGCGGATCTCTGTGGGGCCGAGCGTCTCGAACTCGAAACGATTCTGCGCGTCACGCCGCACCAAAATATATGTTTCCTCGACGAGGTGCTGCAGAGCCATCGCGCGGCCAGCACTAAACGCGGTGTTGATCTTGCGTTCGATGCCACGCATGGCGGGGTCTGTGTCGCGTACCCAGGTTTGTTCGATGCGGTCGAACCTCTCGATATTGAACGTCAATCGATCCATCGTATTGTGGACGAACAGGTACCCCGTCATAACCTCCGGAACCAGCGCCGCATATGTGAGCACCTTGCGTTGCCACTCGTCGATCTTCGCCGACAACTGTTTCACTGTCTCGGGGAGCGCGGAGACTGCGACCTGTTGAGCAGCGTAGCGATGCGGCGGCTGTGGTTTGCGGAACGGGTTGAGGCGCATTACCTGCTCACCTTGATAGCGATTTCAGCGACCTGCGCATACGCAGCGACCAGCACCACTGGCATTCCAATTTCCGGAAAATAGAAAGCGGCAGCGTAGATAGCAGCTGCCACCCACACGCCCACACAATGCGTGCAACTGACAAGCCTGCCTAACCATCCGGGTTTGCGGGGCACGACTCGCTTGCGGATGTACCCGTCGACGCGGTCGATTGACTGATAGTTATGGCCCCGTTCGAGGTCATCATAGGGCGGGCTGAACTGGAATAGTCGGTGCCTGATCGGCTCGACAATGTCGTCGAACACGACGAGCGCTGTGATCCGAGCTGTGGCGAGGCCGAAAGCGGCGAGGTAGGCGAGCGTCAGTGTCGGGGTCATTGGCATAGTTTACCGCGCCGTCTCCGTCTGGATTCTCAGACATTACCTACGCCTTGTCTGATTGTCTCGATTCTGAGTCACTGCCGAGCGCCTCGTTGACCAGATCGATATGGATGCGAATGCGATCACCACTGGCGACGATCAGGGAGCCATCGACGATATTGATAGGCAGAACCAACCAGCCATCTACAATGCTCGCCTGCTCGTCGATGACGATGGGCTCACCCGGCAGCGAATCGCGAATATCGTAGGTGATGCTCATGCTCGGCAGCCTACATGCCGGGCGTGACGTAGCAACGCCGCCGACCCAGGAAAGGAAATCGGCGGCGTCTACGGTAGTGTGAGCTTGGATCTTGGGGATACGAACTCACACTAATTTTACCAAGCGTAGCGGCAGTGTGCGGCAGACAACAGAGCCCGGCCAGCCGACTAGACATCTCGGCTGACCGGGCATGGATCCGACTCGCGGCTAATGCACAGCTACATCCTACCCGATCGACCCTACGCGCCGCGTCGGCGAACGCCCAACACCACCAGACCCCGACGACTTGATCAACAGGTAACGCCACAACTGCGACCAACTATCCAGGCGATTTGGGCTGCGCATCCCAGAATCCGGCACCCAACTCGTCAGCTCAGCTTCCAACCTCGCGAAGGTACCTACATGTTTCACGCGGCCACGCTCCGCAAGCGCACCAACAGGCTCAGCACGCGCCCACTTGCTGGACTTCGACACGACCGACTCGAGCCGTGGCATCTTCACACCCCGCCTGCCGAACGCCTCCCCAATCGTTTCTTTCAGCCACTGCCCCGTCATGTTGCCCTCGTACACGATCACGTCGACAGAGTGCTCAATGGTTTTGTCGACGATGGTATCCCCCCACGAACCGGGCGTGCCCCGCCGACTGGCATCGTCAATTAGCTCACCAACCGCGCTCGAGCCGGAGCCGACGCGCTGCCCTATGAGGATGCCTGTCTCGTCTGCTGTTTGCTTGTCTGAGAATCCTGGGTCGACTGACATGGCTCGAAGCGAAGCACCTGGCGTTGCTTGCGCGATGCGGTGCTGCTCGATCACAGCACCCGTGAGCAATGCCCCGTCGACATCGTCGATCATGATGCCCTCAAGCTCCTGTAATCCTAGGTTCGTGCCCGCATACAGCGCGTACAATTCTTCGACGGTCTCGGGGTCTAGGTTCGCGATGTTGTCGTGCATCGTTCCGGTGGATAAGTGGTAACTCTGGGGGCGCTCATCGGCTTGGGCGAGTAGGTGCTGCATGAGCTTCACACGCTTGGGCGTACCCGTGACGAATCCCTGCGGCGGTTGCCCGTTCGATTGGCGGATCCTGGTCGCTAACCTGACGTTGCTCCAGGCATCCTCCCCGAAGCGCATCTCAGCGGGCTCGTCAATCCAGAAACCTTTCAGGTTCGGCCCCCTGACCTTGCCTGGCTTCTCAGCTGTGTACAGCTTGATCTTCGACCCATTAGCGAGGTCCAGCTGATTCACTTGCCCGCGCCAGCGGCGGAACTGTTCTGGGATCATCTCGAATAGGTAATTCTCGACGATCTCAGTGATCAAGTGGCTATAGTCCGGCCCGACGAGGGCGTAGGCTCCGGGGTCGGTGGTGGCTTGTTTGCAGAGCTTCTCAGCCCCAGCCCTCGACTTACCCGAACCACGCCCACCGATATAGAGGCTGATCTGCTTCGTCGGGTGGGGGATCTGAGCGGGCCTGGCCCTCGTTTCAATCCATGCTTCCCACCTGGCCTGGCCAGCTTCGCGCATCAGCTCAACTATCTGGGGGTCAGCACTCACGAGCCCCGGATCTTATCACACGATATCGGTCACTAACCAATCATATCAGTGTCGGATTCCTTCGCGCCATCAATCATCACCCGGATCGACTCGCGCCACGCATCCAAACCCAACTTAATCGAACCACCATCAGGGCCGGAATGCTCGTGCTTCGACGGGGAATCGAGGCGCAGGATAGTCGCAGCCGCATTCACCTTCTCAGCGTGCGTCGCGTTCGGATCCTCAAGGCAAGCCTTGAGCGCTGAGTTGGCTAGCTTGCGCCGTGTTGGGCCGCCCACGCGCGTAGCGATACCTAGAAACCGGATGAGCAGGGAGTCTTCCACGCCGCTGTCTAGCTCGATCTTGGCCTTGTCTTTCCAGGCTCGCCAGGTGTCGTCGCTGATTTCGAGGCTGGCGCATGCGTCGCCGATTGACCAGAATGACTCGGCGGTTTTGTCTAGTTTGGTGACTAGTTCTTCGGTGAGTTTTGTGGGGCGTCCGCCGGCTGACATGGTTGTATCGTATCAATGGACATGACGTATCCTGAGTATGGGCAGGTGCATCCCGGGGTGACTGGCCATGTTGTCCAGCCTAGGAATCCGGCGAAGCCGCAGTGTTTGCAGGGGGGTTGTATTGAGAATGCCTCCTCACATCGCAGTGCTGAGCAGGGTTTCTTGTTGCTCATAGGTCTTCTCCGAGTGCTTCGCGTTTGAGGCCGTATGCGTGTTTTGCGGCGAGGCGTTCGGGGCCTCTGTGCCATGTTTTGTTTTCTAGTTTCAATATGTGTGTGAGGTCGGCGATGGTTGGTAGGCAGTCTGTGCGGATTCGGCGGCTGCCTTTGAGTGCGATGGTTTTGCCGTGTTGGGTTTCGGCGATGTAGACCCAGTGGTGTGTGGGGCCGACGGTGGTGTTGCGGTGTATGCGGAATAGGCGGGGGAAGTCGTGGTGGACGAGCCCGCCGGTTGAGCGGTCGGGGTTGTGGATGCCTTTGAGGTTTCGATTGACTTTGCCGGTGGGTGGGGTGGTGGTGATTGCGACGAGGCCCACGTCGAAGCCCGCGCCGTTGTTTCGCATTGCGCGGCGTAGTTGTTGGATGGTGGGGGGTTTGACTATGTGTTCGTCGGCGTCGATAACGAGGCAGTAGTCGACGTATGGTATGCCGATCTGCTCGACGATTTTGAAGGCGTGTGTGCGCTTGTGGCACTGGTTCTCGTATTGGCTGCCGGGGACCATGAGGCAGGGCAGGTTCCATTGTTGGCAGGTTTCGATGATTGCGTCGCGTTGTTCCCTGTTTGAGCAGGGATTTCCTCTGTGTGGGAAGTGTTTGTACGCGCCGTCAAGGAATACAGCTGTATCGACGATTCCGCGCATTGATTTGATTAGTTGTTCGAGCATCTCGGGGGGGTCGTTGTAGTAGATGGTTTTGGAGATGATGCGGGGCGGCGGGGTCACTTGTCGCGACCGATTAGGATTATTCCGATCATGATAATGCAAATTGTTTGCATGAGGTCAAGCATTCCACGCATACCGTAGCGCTTTGTATGTGCAGATCAGCAGTAGCGCTGACCATCCGAGCGTTAGTGCGGTGACCATGGCTCCGGCGAAGATTGACCAGGCGGTTACGTCTCGTTTGCGCTGCTTGGGCATTGGTTCCTCCGGGGGTTCGTAGTGGCATGGTGCGCCGATTTGGTGCTCGTCGAACACTGGTCTGTTATACATCGTTAGTCCCCAGCGCGACCCCTTTTTCCCAATCGAGATACTTTCCCATTTCCTCGTAAGTGTCGAAGGTGCCCGGGCGCGGGATGCCGAAATACATGAGGCCAATCTTCCCATCATCGGTGTGCGTGATCCGCATGTAGGCGAATCGGTACAGCTTGCGGTGTTGGAAGCGCCGAACAATCGTGTGGAAAATCGTGGTGCCCAGTACCGGGTGGGGCTCGGTTGTGTCGGTCATGCTTGCTCCATTGGTCGTGTCTCTGGGCATACGTGTCGGTGGTTAAAGTATTGCGCGATTTTCTGCCCTGACCCTACCCACGTCGCTAGGATGGTGTTGCTCGCGTCACCTTTTTGTTGGTACGCGCGCCAGGGGCTGCGGCCAGCGAGGGCGGTTGTGAGTGTTGGATTGTCGCGGACGGTCTCTAGGATTAGGGGTAGTCGCCCGTCGGGGCGGTCTATGTGGAAAGCTACAAGTATCGATCGGTTGCAGATTCCGCAACGTGTAGGTCCGGATTCGGTACCGGTCCAGTCGTGATAATCGGGCACGTTCCAGGTCCAGCCGAGGTGGCACGCGACCTCGCGCACGAACTCTGGAATGGGGGCGGGTTTGTCCAATGCTTTGTCGCCAGATTCTCCTGCATCTCTCGGCGATTCGTCGGCACTCTGTCCGCCTGATTGTCCATCATCGAGCAAGCTGAGCGCGCGACACTCGTGCGGACGATAACCCAGGCCGGACTTGGCGGGCTTGCCCTGCTTGGTGGTGCGCGTGCTGACTGTGCCGTCGGGGTTAATTTGTAGACCCCCCCCCCGTGACGCGCTTGAAGTCGAGCACGATGCGTCGCCGCGTGTCAGCATCCGTAGCGGCGACGACCAGCTCGGTGCAGGCGCACTCTGGGGGTCGGGCGCTCACTGCGTGACGGCGCCTGTTTCGTATTCTTTGGCGACAATGCCCAATTCCTTGTTGCCCCTGACGGTGGGCTGCCACCAATATATGCCCTTCGCGTTTGGGTTGCCAGCAACGCCATGTTCGCGGCAATCCTTGAGGTGCCCCCTGACAATATGGACGCGCTTGCCGGTCGCCAATCCGTGTCGGTGCATTGCGATCACTTGATCTATGGGCTCGATTTTGAGCACCTTAAATTCTTGCTTGGAGCGTTCATATTTTCTGCGCTGCTGGCGTGTCGAGAATGTCGGAGCTTCCAGTCTCGCGCCCTTTGTGTTGATGAAGCACAGACCAAGCATGGCCGTTGTGTACCAAATCTGCGCCTCTTGCTCAGCGTCATCCTTGTCTACAAGAGATTCCCAATGATCGGCCATATGATCTGGCACCACGAACGCCGCACCGCTGATCGGTTTTCCAATGCCGTCTATCGGGACTCGCATTGCGTGCATTGGCATATACTTGGCGAAGTCGAATGATGTCCACATCTCGATTGCTGATCCGTGGTCAATAGCCGTGACAATCACGCCCGTCGAATCTGGGGCGCCATTGGCCATTGGCCTCTCGTCGATGAATGTCAACTGACATATTGGAAAGGGCGGCTTGATGCACGGAAAATCTTTGGAGACATCATATTTTTTTTGGGCGCCCGGAGATTCTGGAACGCCCATGTATTCGTGAATCGATTGGATATCAATTCGCGGTATGGTTGTCGGCGTCAGGTTGCTCATTGCGTCACCCAATCCGGTAATGGTCGAGGCGTCCATGCTGCGCCCTTCGACCCGAGGCGCTCGTCGGGGCCGAACACTTGGCACACGATCGCGCCGGCGCTGGAGCGCCCCAGCTCCAGGCACGCGGCGGCCTCCGAAACCGTAGGCACGCGACCCAATTGGCGAGCGAATGCTGCGAGTTTGTCGCGCCGTTCGTTGAGCTTCGCGCCCATCGTGGTCCGGACGCAGGATGCGCAGCGAATGCCACGCCCTTTATTATGCGCGGTGCTGCCCGTGTATCGAATGCTTGCGCCACACGCCTGGCATACGCCCCAATCCAGGGGTAGCTTGGCAGTGACCACGCGATCGGCACGGCGAGGCTCCCGAGCGTATCGGGCCGCGTTCGCGGTTTCACAGCCGAGGCGCTCAGCGATCTGGGGGTACGATAGGCCGCAGTCGCGCATTGCTTTCGCGGCGGCGCGATACTCGTTGCCGGTGACGAGGTCACGGCTCGGGTCGAGCATGCGAGCGTCGTTTAGTTGTAAACCTCTCTGGTCAGTAGCTGCGTTGGTCTGTGCGAGCGTCATCATCAGCCTTCCTGATCGCGTCGAGGGTCGCAGCGATAGCGGTGCGGGTCACCTTTGCTGAGCTGCGATCATCGGTGAGATCGTCCAGTTCCTCTATGACCACGGTCGGATCAGTCCACTCCTGTCGATGGAACAGGTTCAGCACGACTGACCCCTCGCCGCAGTTGTGTAGGAATACTGCGACGCGGTGCTGGCTGTGTGTGTCATCCTCGATCTGGCACGGGCCAAAGTAGGATGCGGCAGCTGCGACGAATTCGCGCGTCGGTATCAGTGTCAAGTTGTAAACAGTCGCATCACCGGGTGAGACGTTCAGCTTGACTGTGACGCCGTCGCGGAGTGCGCGGGCGATGTCAGCGGCGAGTTGTTTGCGTTCGTGGTACTCCCAGAACCGAGCGTAATCATCGAAGGTTTCGACATGAAAATCGCGGGGGTGCTTGGCCGTACTCTCAGTCATTCGATCACCTCGAATACATGCCAGACGAATGCGCCTTCCTGTACGGTGCTGATATAACGATCATTGCTGTAAACCTCGCCATTCCCGGTACCCAGAATCTTGAAGGCGCGACCCGTGGCTTTATAGTTCACTGGAGTAGACGCCCAGATCACCAGTGCGCCTCCCTGTATCTGTGCCGTGAGTACATCAGCCTCGCTGGGAATCGGCAGTTTCTGGACCGCCCCAATAAGCCATTGCAGCGGGTATTTGTAGACCTCGCGACCGCCCTCGATTTCACTAGACACACGTGACCTCCGGGTACATGTCGCGGGCGGCGTCGCGGCCCTGGCGAATACGGATCTCTGCGGTATCCATATCCTGCGCCCAATAATCTAGGTACAACTCGCGGTGGATACCACACAGCATCATCATGGATTGACCAATCTGCGCGGGCTCGGCTCCCTGTTTTGTGCATTGCAGCGTGTCGCGTTTGACAGCTTCGCATCTCGGCATGTGTGGCCCTCAATTCAGTGTGGGGAAACGTAGTTTACAAGACTGCGTCCGGCGGCGTCGCAGGCGTAGACGCACTGCTGATTAGGGCGTCGATCGCCTTCAATACATCGCGGGTCGTAAGGTGTACCACTCCCCGAATTGGCGAGTTGTCGGTCTCGATCTCAATGTCACCATCAATATCGATCCGCCATACATGTCCATACTCAGATTCGAATTCACGCATCAGTCTCCGACTCTAATCGCTTCGTCTGGATCGCCCATTGTTTGATCCGCCACCACCGCCAAGCAGGACGCCCACCCACAGTCCAATCCGGCTTGGGCAGTCACCCGCGATGACTCCACATATGCACCGTCTCGGGTTTCGCTCCGAGGATGGTCGCGATCTCGGCTGAGCCGATCGGATCGTTCGGCTTCGGCTCAGTCATCATTGAGATCACCCCTCGGAGCGGTGCTATTTATGACCTCTCGTAATCGATGCCCGGGCAGGCGGAAGCCCCCCGCCCCATTCACGCCCTTGCTAATCAGATCGAGCTTGACGGCCGTCTGTATCCAGTCGCTAATCGTGCTCGGGCTCCTTCCGTAGTGTCCGGCGAGCCACTTGCGAATGCCGTGCCCCCCGCGCGCCTCTTGTGCCGACAGATACAGACTGGCGAACCAAGCGTAATGACCGATACCATATTGAGTTGGTCGCCCGCGCTTAGTCATCAGCCGGCCCCGCCTTGATCGCCCCATCGCCAAGCAACTCAGTCACCACGGCAATCATGAGACTACGATTGCCTGGCGGTAACTCGTCGAACGGCACGCGGCAACCCTGCTGCGTCTGCCAAACGTGGTGGACTGCGAGGCGCTCATACGTTTCGTGGAACCGCGCGGCGATCTGCTGCGGCGTCAATGCTTCAACTGTTCCCATCATGGGCCTCCAATAGCTCATTGATTCGCCGGACGTGGCTGGGGTGCGGGTTCGTTTCGAGGCCGGCTAACTCGCGCGCTATGTGGCGGCCTCCGATGACTCGCAGTAATGCTCGCGCCTCGTCGCCCCGCTCACGCTCCCATCTGAGCATTTCTAGGATGCCCTCGCGATCAGCCTGCAACTTGTCCCGCTTGGCGACGACGCGGTCATACTTGCCGAGCCAATCCGAGGCGATTGCTTCCCAATTAATATCGTCATCCATGCTGGCCGCCCATCTCCCGCCGTGGCGCGACCCGATTCTCGTAAGCGTGGCGCATCTCCTCTGACGTATCGAAGAATTCCCACTCCGACATCTCGGCTATTGGCACGACCTTCTGGCCGTTAGCGGAACCGTCGATCCACGAAAACAACTCCACGAGAAACACACCTGGATGCGGCTCGCCGATCACCCAGCCCTGCCATCCGCGATCATCGTCCGAATGGAAGTAGCTTCCCAACAGTGACGGTAGTGGCAGCTGTGTGTCTTCAGCCACGGGACAGACCCTCCCGAACCTTGTAGCGAATCCTGTCCACCGCGTCGAGGGTGTCGGGCGTGTCGTCAGGCGATGCGTTCCACCATTCCTCGCGCAGGGTGCCGACCACTTGATCGATGTGCAGGTGCGCCGCGTCCCATGCGCCACGGCATGGCGTACACCATCGGCCGCTATCGTGAATCGGCTGGGCGCAGATGCGGCACCGCCAGTCATCGAGCGAATGCTGTTGGTCAGTACCCACGGCTCGCCCTCATCGCGTCGTATCCTCTTGCCTTGTCAGCAAGCATGGCAAGATGTTTACGAACCTGCTCCTCGTCACAGGGATGTACGCACGCCGGCCTTACGTCGAGACCCGGTATGGGAAGGAACGTACCAACGCTGCACACCTGTCGCTCTTGACACCCTCCGCATGGGTCGGAGGACGCGGGGTACGCACGCCCTACAGGCAGGGGATACTCTGTGCTCATCCCCTCACCCTTCCGCACCGCTGGCAGTACTTGGTCGGCTGCTTGTGCCACGGGTTGTGCGCTGGCGAGTACCAGAACTTGTGCCCGATGGTGGCGCAAATCCAGTGCGTCATCGGTAGCGCCCCTCTCTCCATGTGGTTCCTTCGTCGCGGTCTTGGTCGATCGCAGCGATGTAAGCGCGGGCCTGTTCAACTGTGTCGAAGCATGGCCCTGCGCCGTAGCCGTGATATCCGTTCGGATAGTTGGTATGGCACATCGTGACGCCACGCTCAATCTGGCGTTCATCGGTGCGGCCTCTACACGTTGGGCAATCAACTGCGCCTGTGTCCTTTGCGGTGCATCCCGAAAAGACTCCCGGCTCTATCTCTATGCCGGGGCAATCCTTTGCCAGGTGCGTTGGTCGTGTTTGCAGCGCACGCTCAGTGTCAGGCGAACCCATTGTTTACCTCGTCTATCGCGTCGACCGCCACGTTGTCGCATGACTGGTCGCACTTGGTTTTCGCTATCACTTCGAGCGCGGTGCGGTAACGGTCAGCAACGGCGCGCCAGTGCAGTACGTTCTGCTTCTGGCATTCGATGATGTCGTGTTTCTGCCGATTGCCGTTGCGCAGCACGTCCCGCTCGGCCTGCAAGCGTTCCAGAATTGCGGCCTGTTCCGGGAGGAAATGCACAGTTTGATCCGGTAGCGGTGACTGTATGGGCGCAGCGGCCGAGGAAGCCACAACAGTAGGCATCCCCGACGATGCCCCATCCTCATTCGCTGCGCCCCGTTGACTCTCGGGTCCAGTCGACAACTTGGGCTCGCGGCACCAGCGGCAGTCGGACGGCTCGCCATCTGCGGTGCAGCCACGAGGATCGGCGCATGACAGTGGCGCGAGTTCTGGTTCTGAGCGCATCCGCGCCCGCGCAGCCTCTTTCCCATCCTCGATGCGGTCGAACGCATCCTCTTGTAGTGATCGCGACCGTTCTGGTTTCAGGAGCGAGCAGCAACACTTGCCGCCCGCCTGCCGGTCGAGGCACCTATCATGGCGTTCACATTCACAGTAACCACAACACTGCTCCGTGGGGTCGGCCTGCGAGATCGGCAATTCTGGTTCGCGGACACCGCCGCCATGTGGGTAACACAGATCAGAATCAAGCGCAGCGTGGTTGCTACACCCCTCAACAGAACACCGCTCACAGCAGGCCGCGACTGTCGGTTCTCGGATATCGCTCATAGTTCGTCCTCTCCATCGCGTTGCCGTTGGTGCTTGTCACACCACGTCGCGTAGTTGTCCTCCGACTCGGGGCCGTTGTACTCACCGTCACACTCGCCGCCCTCACACTCGTCGAACGTGGGGCTCAAGTGACGGTCAGCGAGGCCGTACTCGGTGAGCGGTGTCATGCCGCCTCTACAATCATTCGTCCAACGTATTCGCCAACGGGGGGGGCGACGGCGTTACCAAGGCCACGCAATCGCTTGTTCCAATTGGAAAACCCATCAGAGCTTCGATGCTCGCCGGCGGCGGCTTCCATGAACCAACCAGCCGGATCACGCGATGTACGAGGTCGATCGTCGAACGCCGGTAGCGTCCCTGGTCTGAGCGGCCTAACCCCCATCCTCGCTTCCCCATGCTTGCCGTTGGCGTTGGCCACAATGAACACTCGTTCGCGTGTGTGTGCGGCACCCAGGGCGCAGCATGAAAGCACTGACCATTCCGCATCGAACCCGAGCGCGGATAGGTCAGCGAGGATTCGCCCGAATGCGTCGGGAAATCGAATGAGCCCTGCGACGTTTTCCACGATGACGTATCCGGGTCGAACCATGCGAATGGCGCGCTCGAAGTCGGGCCACATCCATCGGTCATCGTCCATGCCCTTCCGTAGCCCTGCGTCTGAGAATGGCGGGCAGGGGAACCCCCCTGCGATCACGTCGACTTTGCCCCGCAGGTCGTTCCAGTCAGCCGTCGTCACGTCGCCATAGTTCGGTACGTTCCAGTGGTAGCCCAGCACGCGAACGCAGAACTCGTCGACCTCAGCCTGGGCGATGACCTGTAGCCCTGCGTTCTCGAGGCCGCGGTCCATTCCCCCATTGCCGCTGAATAGGCTTAGGACGCGCAGTGGCCTGGGTGGCAGCACAGCTTCGCGGGATTCACTCATGGGCATCCTTCTGATGGTCTTCCGCCTTGCATATCGCTTCCTCGCGGGAGTCCGCAGTTGCGAACCAGTCACACCAACGTTCACAGCGTATGATCCACACGAGTTCCGGAGTAGAACAACAGCTCAACTCGATGTCATCAAACATCGCCAGCGTTTTGCTGTCCGTGAAGGGGTGCCCGTCGTCCCACGTGACGGCGATGCTCATGCCGCTTCGCAATCCAGTGACCGTGCCATGGCAATCGTGATACTTATCTCGCACCCGATCTCCACGCCTAGGGAGATTGGGCTCTCTATGCGCCTGCAGTTGAGATTCGCTGCTCATGCGGCCACCTTGAACGGATTCCCGTTCCCGTTCCCGTCCCCGTCCCCGTACCCGTCCCCGTCCCCGTACCCGGACCCGTACCCGTCCCCGTACCCGGACCCGTACCCGTACCCGTACCCGGACCCGGACCCGGACCCGTCCCCGTACCCGTCCCCGTACCCGTACCCGTACCCGTACCCGTCCCCGTACCCGTCCCCGTTCCCGTACCCGTCCCCGTCCCCGTCCCCGTAGCGTTGTGATGTCACTGCCATTTCGACGCCTCTGTATCGAACGTCGCGACCACGGCATGGGCGGGCACGCGCACCGTTCCGCTCGGGTCGAGCTTAGTCTTTGACGTGGGGCCGTTCATGGCAAGGTAGCCAAGGCCCGGCTTGTCGTTGTCGGTGCCCCAGTAGCGGATCACTTTCGCTCCGCTGATCGTTAGTGCGCCATCGGCGTCTGTGCTGGTTGGCCCGACGAATACCCAGCCACGGTCTGCCACTACGATCCTGTGTGCGGTTGGCGGGCCGGCTGGTACGTCTGCTTTACGGACGTATTCGGTCCCGTCGATGGTGATTGTGGTTGGTGTGCTCATATGGTTTCTCCTGTTGTGAATGTGGCTAATGCTGGCAGTGTCGGCTCAGTATCTGTCATCGCGCCTCCCTCGGAGTCGATCGCGCCCACGTCCAGCCGCAAGATTCGCAGCGCATCGGCGTAACCCACTGCTCGAAATACGCCCTCGGCAACCCGGCCGGGACCGCCTTGTGGCGGAACCTATACCAACGGCACCTAATCGCGCGCATCGAACACCTCGTCAGCACTAACCTCTAAATGGTCAGGGAAAACATCGTCACCATCATCCGGAGTGTCACAGCGGCCGCACTCCCACTCGTCAGTGTCGACCACGTTATCGCAGTCACCGCGATTGCAGCGCTCCAGAAAGTTCCACGGCGCGCGCGGATCAGCGCAATAAGTTCCGGGAGGATAGTAGCTACTCATGAGCATCGATATAGTCGATAGCCGCTTCCCTAGACTGGAACCCGCCAGCGATCGTGTGCCACGAATCTCCGGAGGATGACCACTGGCCCACATCGAAGGTCCACCCATCATCATTATTCCCACACGAAAGAATCTCCAGGGGCACCGAGCGAACTTCGAAGAACGTGTCGATACCCTTGACAATCAGGTCCGCCATGTACTCGTCGCTCTCGCCCGCGTCATACGCTTCCTGACGCGCGACCTTAACGAGGGCCTCCCACATACTTTTCGTCAGCGCAGGTTCGGTCATGATGTTATCCCCTGTCTTCGCAGAAGGCGGCACACACATCAGCGGCCGCGTCGGTGATGTCGACGTATGGCACATGCTCCCATCCGGGCAGTTCCGCGATAATGTTCTCGGCGAAGGGCACTGCATCATAAAATCCCATCCCCTCGTCGCATCCGATGTCCCGCAGGTAACCCTTGGTCGCTATGTGGACTATGGCTGCCTGTGTCGCGGTGAGATTCATGGCTCTCCTTGTAGTGGTTTCCTCTACTATACATGTATCGGCACGATGCAAGGTTACCTTGATCGTTTTATCGAGATTCGTCCAGCCTTTGTTCCAAAAATCTTTCCACCTGCTCCCAACTCGTGACCACCCCAACGATCGCGCCAGCCTCCCGCCACCTAGACAACTCGCGCAACTGCAACGGCGTGGCCTTCCCGCCCGGACGCTTCACCTCCAGGGCCAGTGGTCTACCCCGGTGAGCGCCCAAGATGTCTGGCCAACCACTGGAGTACGCAGAGCCATGGGATTTTCTCGCGTATGTCTCTGGCATCGCGTTCAGCTTCGCGACGATCTTGCGAACGATACTGATTTCTGAGGGGCCATGCGCCGTCACCAATCATCATCCGGACGATCAGGTATCTGCCGCCCAGCCCAGTGAGCCAAGCACCCCAAGACCAGCAACACCACCGCGAACCCCACCGCGAACAACGTCATTCCGTCACCAACCCTGCATAGTGCCACCGCCCATCATGCACCCCAGCAACTGAGCCGTCGAGGAAGATCAAACAATCATCGACGGGTTGTGATCCGATCGCGTAGCGACTAGCGATCTGATCCAATCCCAGCTGCAACATTTTGTAGATGCGTTCCAGTGTGTCCCCCTTGGCGCCGTCCACGCGGCGCTTGATCGACTCCCTAGCAGCTAAGTCGTCAACGAACATCTGGGCTGTTGAGGTTCTGGTCATGGGGCGCTCCGCTCCAGGTAGATGGTCGCCGAATGCAACGCCCTTGGATTGTCACGAAAAAAACCGAGGCCGACATTGCATGAATGACAAAGCAGGCCGCGAATCATTCCGGTCTGGTGACAGTGATCGATGCGATGCTTGACCGTATCGCTGAATGGCGTCGCGCATATCTCGCAACAATCGCCAGCGGCGCGCATCATGCCCTCCAATTCGCCGTCGCTAATGTGGGGACGCTTTGCATATGGTCCGGTGGGGCTGATCCTTGGAGCGCTTGCCCATAGTTCGTCGTCTGGCGGGAGCATGTCGATGACTGACTTGACGAATTCAATGCATCGCCCCCTCATTCCCCTTGCTGGGTCTGTCATGAAGCATGTCGTGCATGCCCGCTCCGCAACCGTGAACAGTCTGCCGCGAGCGGGGAGCGCATAGGTTCCAAAGCATTCCGTCGGCTTGAGCGCGCGACATATGCAGCACGATTTTTGATCATCAATGTCCACGTCTATTCTCCTCTCTGGACCGCGCGGGACCGCGCCTGGACCGCGCTATTTATGGCAAAAACCATTCGGTTTGCAGGCAATGGACCGCGTGGACCGCGTGGACCGCAGAATTTATACCATCTGTATGGTGGTTCGTCTGTTCTTCGCGAGATTCTTGGGCCTGATCGCCCCCACCGCCGGCCTGTCCGGGATCCGCTGGAGACGGACCCCGCGCACGATGGTATGAAAAACGCGGTCCACGCGGTCCCAACGGTCCCGTAAGGGTAATTTAATACAAAGTTCCTGTAAATCAACGATCCCACCACCGCTCAGCCTCGGATTTGCCTGGACCGCGACCCTCCGAAAATGGTTCGTCGGGACCGTTGACCCCCTCAAAATCAGGCCGAAAGCCGATCATTCTGGTTCGAGATTTCTGGAATTGCTTGCGTTGCCGGAATCGAATCGTCCCGTTCGAATCTGTTTTGTTGACGATCCGCCCCTCTCCGGCGAGGTCGCGAAGCACGCGCTCATAGTTGAATCCGTCTTCGGCCATGTCGCGCCGCAGCTGCGCGGGGATTATCCACACGACCCCATGCTCGGCGAAGCCCCAGCGCTCTTTCGTGTCGTCGTCGTAGAATCGATTGGCGTGTTGCATTAGCCAGCCCTCGATCCATTCGATTGCGCGTTTGCAGTAGTCGGCTTCCTCGGCGGTTTCGATGCTGGCGAGGATCTCCCGGGCCATGTCAATTGAGCTTTCTAGGGCGGCGCCTGGGTCTGTTTCTCCGAACACCCAGCCGGAGGCGTAAGCATCGGCGAGCGTGATGCATGCGATGGCTGACACGTGTGCGCGTATGTGTTTCGGGGCGATCTCTGCGATGCGCTCGCATACGCCCTCGAAATCTTTCTTGGGGTCACCACCTTTCTGAATGTAGGTGATTAGCGTTTTGAGGAAGGCGTGTCCGGCGGTGCCGTAGTTGTCTTCGATGGTTCGGTGGATGCCGGCGGCTACCTCGTCGTCGCCGATCGGTGTTCCGAATATCTCCAGCGACCGGGTTTTGACGCCGGCCTGAGAATTGCTACTGGACAGGGATTGCTCGCCGGTGCTGAGCGCGATGGTGCGCCATGACTGCGTCGCCTGTAGGCCGCCGCCCTTCGCTCCCCTGACCCGGCCCCGTCCGGAGCCGAGCATGTAGACGATGCTTTCGATCAGGCTCTGCCCGCCCTTGCCTGTCGCTTCGACTTGGCGCTCGTCGATGCCGAGGGGGAGGTCATTGAAGAACCCGGCGAGGCGCTCTAGGCCGACCTTGGTTGCGTTGAATGTCACCATCAGATCGTCCGGGGCGCCCCAGGCGCTGAGCGCGAATTTCATTGACGCTGTCTTGCCGCCCCCGGATGGTCCGTAGAAATGTAGGAAGAACACTCGCTGTCGCAGGTCGCGCAGTAGGGGTGCGGCGAATGACGTGGCTAGCATGAATCGTGCGCGGGGGTAGTTGTCGCGCACGAGGCGGGCGGCTTTGACCCATTCTTCCAGGGTGCCGCGTTGGTGGTACGCCTCGGCGACGTTCTCGGTTCCGGGCGCGGGGTCCAGTACGATGTCGTCGGCCATGTAGGGCATGAACTTTTCGCGGCCGACCCAGCCCATACGCTCGACCGATCTTGCGCGCGGCAAGCTGTCGAGGTTCTCGCCTTCCAGCGCTCCGAGGTATTTGACGACTTTGCTGGCCGACTCACTGGTGATTGGCATGCCGCCGTCGGATAATTCGACGATGCCGCGACTGCTGAATGCGGTTGATCGTTTGGTCACAACCTTCGCCCATTCGCCGTCTCGATGGTAGGCAAGCTCGATTTTTTCTTCGCCAGTGTCGATCGACTTGAGGCGTCGGCTGATCACGAGGGGTACGGGGCTGATTCGTTCTTCGAATTGTTGGTCTTTTTTGACGACGATTGCGCGGATGCCTTGCATGGTGACGGTGTAATCGTCGGGCCATTTTAAGCCCGTGACGGGGCACCCCGGTAGGTTGCCCTGCGCTTCGGTCGCTTGCGTCGTCAGATCGATTGGGAGCGCCGCTGAGATGGATGATTCCCACAGCTGCCGGAACTGGTCCGAGTCTGCGCCGACTTGGGCTATGTGTAGGTCGCTGGGATCCTTCGCCCCCCGCGTCGAAAATTCGTAGACCTGGCCTTGGTAGTTGGCGCGGGCGAATGAGTCGACACACTTTTTGCGGAACTTCTCGCCAGACTCGCCGGGCTCGACATGGATCAGAATGTTTTTCGCGAACGCTACTGCGGGTACCCAAGCGACGCGCATCATGTCCGCACCCGGAACGCCGAGCACGTTCGCGTAGCCGCGATACCAGAGGGTCTGCGCGTCTGATTCCCCTTCGACGAGGATGATCGTATCAGTGGTTTCGCGTAGGTCCGGCAGGAACCATAGGCCGTATAGGCTGGTTGTGTCGCCTTGCATCCATTTGAAGCGCAGTGCGCCCTTGAAGCGGCGGCGCATTGCGCCGGCTTCGCCGCCTTCGCCGATGTATGGGATGCCGAGGCAGCCGGTTAGGTTCTTGACGCCGATCGATTCGAGGAATTCGGTCGGGAGATGTTTGTCGGCCGCGTATTCAGCAAGCGTGAGTTTCGTTTTCTTCGGCGCGGCCTTGGGGGGCGCCTTGACATCGTCGCCGGCCAGTCGCTTGATCGCTTCGCGGGCCGCTTCGACGGTCATGCCCTCCGATTCGACGAGGAAGCTATTGCCGTTGCCTGACTTGTTGCAACCGTGGCAGTGCCACAGACTGTTCTTTACGTTGACGGAGAGGCTGGGGTGTTTCTCTTCGCCGCCTTTGTGTAGTGGGCAGCGCACCGTCCATTCATCGCCGGAGCGGCTGACAATCGCGCGGCCTAGGCGCTGTTCGTAGAATGCGGCCCAGTCTATTTTCGAATCGATATCCGTGTGATTCATCCGCGTTGCCCCATTCTTGACACCCCTGTCGTCGCTTGGAATTCGGATCAGCAAGCCTACCCGCCAGTCGTCGCCTTTGCTACTGTTGACAAGTTTTGAATCCCCGCATTTTGGTAACAAAAAAGGGCTCCCCATGCGGCCATGCTGGGGAGCCCTTCTAGGCGGTCAAGTGTTGGGTAGTCTACAGGAGATCCTCGAACTTGCGTCGGGCTGCGTCGATGCCCAGGCGGAATGATTCGAGGTCGGGCAGTGCGGCTAGCGCCTCGTATGTCGCCCTGAGGTCGGCGACGACTGGGTTGCCTGATTCTTCGCGTCCGCGCAACAGTTCACCGATAGACACGATCGCCGATGTAACACTATTGTCGGAGGCGATCAGGTGAGCATTGATCCGGTCGAAGCGGGCCGGCGTGAATTTGACGCGCCCGGTTTTCTTGGCGGCCTTCGGAGCGGCGGCCGGCTTGGCTTCGGCCTTGGGCTTGGCATGTGTTGCTACTGTCATGTGATTCTCCGTGTGTTTTAAGGTGGGTTTTGGAGTGTGATTCGACTGGTATACAGTCGGGTTAGACGACGACTTGATCGTCGGGGATCGCCTGCTGCACGTGCGCTGCGGGCTGTGTATTCGATCGCCGGGTGAGCGGCCTGAATGACTGGGCGAGCTGGGCGTAGTATTCGCGCTGCGATCCCTCGTATGCAGTCTCAGGCTCATCTAGTGGCCCCTCGAACTTCGGGACGATCTTGGCATAATCGATGCCGCTGCTGGACTTGGCTTTTTCTAGGGTGAGCTTGACGCGCACGTCGGTCGGCTCGTATCCCCTGCCCTCGATCTTGGAGAATGCGAAGTTGTACCACGTGTTCTTGCTCATCACGGGCACTTCGATCCGGAGCGGTACGAACTCGCCGTCCCTGACGAGGAAGATGCGCCAACGGTTGCTGATCGGAGTGCGGCGTTCCTCCTTGTTGTATACGTTGAGGGGATTGTCTGCGAGTAGGCCGGGGACGATGCCGGCTGCGAGCGCCGCATCATTGGCGTACTGGAATTCGCCGCCGATCCAGAGAGCGTCCGGGGGCTCATTGCCACCTTCGAATTTGCTGGCGTAGAAACTGTCAACGCTGTAATCGTCGATGACTACGCCGACCAGTTCTTTCGTGGCTTCGTCGTCTTCCAGTTCCCAGGTGGTGCCCCCGCTGCCGGGGACACTGACTGATGGTAGCTTTATATCTGTGACGCTGGCGCCTTGCAGGCGGCGTTGAATCAACTCTGCGCGTGATAGTCGACCGACCACTCCATTCTCTAGGGTGGTCGCGACTTCTGTCTTGGTGGCCATGATTTGTGTGCCTTCCTTTGCGGTTTTCATTTCGTGTCTGGTTTCAAATTATTTTGAATTACACCTTGACGATGCTGAGCGTCGGCTTCTCGAATACGTTGACGAGGTCGACCAGCTCGGGGTGGATATCTTCCAGCATTCCCGGGTCGCCGTTGGCTTGTGGGTTCAGCTTGCGGATCTCATTGCAGAGCCCCGTCAACGCTTGGGGGTTGACGGTCTTGTAACTGCCGAATCCGTTCTCGTCTAGCCACTCGCACAAGCGCTCGCGCTGATCCTGTCGGGCGCTCACGCTTACACGTGTTGAGCGTTGGAAGCGCCTGCCGAGATCATCGGCTTTGAAGCTGCTGCTTTTCATTGACCGCATTGTTTCCAGCAGTTGAACCTCCAGCGTGCCGACTTCCTCGGCGATGACCTTTGCTTGCGCTTGGATGGTTGATAGTTCTTCGCGTTTGGTGATTATGCGTCGTGCGAGCGCGATGTGTGTCGGCTCGTCTGTTTGCATTGCGGCGACGCTGGCGGGGAGGAAATCGTTCACGTTTTGGGCCTTCCTTTTGCGGTGCTTTAGGGTATCAGATTTCGCTGCGCGGCGCGTCAGCCGAGCAGTAGCATTTTGTCGACTATTTTCTTCCGCAGCGGCCTGGCCTTCAGATCGGCTTCCAGCTTGAGTTTCCATGCTTGGTGCTCTGCCTCGTCGGCTTCGGCGATTGCGTGTATGTGCGCCACGAAATGTTCTGATTGCTCGCGCGTCGCGATACCCGATTCGCAGAGAGCGTCGGCGAGGTTGTGTATTAGGGGGCTGAGTATCATCGCATTCTCCTATCTAGTTGAGTGTTGTTTCGACCGTGTCTAAATGCGTAGATTCGGATAGTGAAATCGTGTTGAGGCTCGATCAGCGTTCTCATCATTGAAGCTGTCGAGCGTCACGATCGGGCGCCCTTCGATCAGGTCACGCCACAACCCGTCCACGATCGCGTCTGCGACGTTCTGCTTACGCTGCAGGGCCTGCAGGCTGCCCACGTCCATTGTGTCTTCGCAGACGAGGTGGATATACGTGACGGGGCGCTCCTGCCCCGGTCGATGGTTACGCCCCTTCGCCTGCGTGTATGGGATCAGTGAGTAGTCCCAGCTGTAGAAAATGCTCGTCGCCGACGCGGTGAGTGTGAGCCCCTCAGATGCGGCTTTGATTTGCCCGACGAGCGCCATGCACTTGGGGTCGTCTTGGAAGCGGTCGACAGCGTCGATGCGCTTCGCGTCGCTCACCCCGCCACGGATCGCGACGTGGTCGATGCCCCGATTGGTTAGCAGTAATTGGATCGCGTCAAGTTCGGCCACGAACCGCGCGAAGATGATCACCTTCTCCCCGGACTCGAACAGGTCGGTTAGTAGGTCTGCGAGTAGTTCGAGCTTTGCTGTTGACACGGGCCGCGTGGCTCCATCGTCGTCCGTTACGAACCCTCCGGAGATTTGTTGCAGGCGCAGGGTTTTGGTCAGTACGTTGTCTGTCGTGACGAACCTGTCGGCGCTCAACTCGGAGACTTTGGTTTTGGCGAGGTCGCGGTACACGCGCCGCGCGGCGGGTTCCAGCTCGCACGTGTACGTCACGTCTGTAACCTCGGGCAGGTCGAGCACTTCGGCTTTCGTGCAGCGGAAAGACACGGCGTGCAGCTTGCGTTCGAGGTCGGGCAGGTTGCGGTATGCGACGACTTGCCTGCCTTCGAATCCGCCCATGATCGCATAATGATTACGGAAGCTGCCGAAGTAGTTGCCGAATATGGACGGGTCGCCGATCTTGCACTGCGAGAAAACATCCAGGGGGTGATTACTGACGAGCGTTCCAGTAAATATCTGTACGAATTGGCAGTGCGCTCCGAGCTTGTGCATGCCCTTCGATTGGGCGGCGCTGGGGGACTTGCAGCGGTGAGCCTCGTCGCAGCCCAGGTATTGCGGCCCCCAAGCTAATAGTTCGTCCACAATTCGCCATGCTGACTCATAGTTGACGACGGCAACGCATAGTGAGTCCGCATCCCACTGGGTAGCTGTGAGTTGCTTTTTCTTCTGCGTTCCAGTACCCCTGAGCACCCGCACGTCGTGAGGGAAGTCTGCGAATTTGGCGAACTCGCGCGGCCACACCTGCGTCACACTGCGCGGCGTGACGATGACTGCGCGGCTGATCTCCCCGTCGAGGTAGCGCCGCCCCATGTTGGCGATACCGATGACCGTCTTGCCCACGCCGACCTCGCAGAGCACCGCCGAGAATGGCAGTAGCGAGCCGATATTAGCTCCGAGAATCTGGTGCTTGAACATGGGCTTGGAGATCGGGTATTCGACGAGCGGCTGGGCGTTCTCAAATCCGGCGTCTTTCATCACTTCGATCTGCCGCGTGACATTCAGGCAATCCTCGATGATGCCCCGCGCGTCGCCATCGGCCTGCACGCTGGGGAAGTAGAAACGGATCTCCCGCGCCGCGCTGCACGTCGCGGGATACGTCCAGCAGCGCCGCGTGGCGTTCCATTTGTATCCGGGGATTAGTTTGCAGGTTTCCTTGTCAACAAAGTCGCAGCGCAGCTCGAATAGTTTGCCGTGCATTGTGAGTGTTGCGGGCATCGCGTGGCCTCCAGTTGCGGGGCCTATATCTATCACGATTCGCGACACGTTGCGCTAGATGAAAGACTCGCCCCGGTCAGCCGTGTTGCGGTCGTGAGCGCCGGCCGACACCTAGCCCCGTCAGCGCTGCACGCCAATGTAGCTCGGGGGCTTACCCCTAACGCCTGGCTACAGTTTGGGGCTGATATGCCGAACTTGGGGAGGGCGATGGCGGGAGCCAGATGTGCGCTGGCGTCTCCGGTTTATGAGACCGGCGGATTGCTACTTTCCTATCCCGCTGAGCGTCGACGTAGATGGTTCCAGACCCGGCTCGAACCCCGGGACGCCCACGGTTTCCCTAG
>Ga0209342_10001183_pt1 | contig 29428 bp, 22 predicted proteins | sample RifCSP16_2_FD_184023 | JGI IMG/M metagenome (GOLD analysis project Ga0209342, IMG submission 184023) | Soil microbial communities from Rifle, Colorado - Rifle CSP2_sed 16_2 (SPAdes) (version 2) | ecosystem: Environmental > Terrestrial > Deep subsurface > Rock core/Sediment | place: Rifle...
GCCGGAGGCCGTTTCCCCACATTTCCCACTTAGAACGGATCAATGCCGCCTCCTCCGGACTGGTGGCGACGTGAACGGCGGTGACGTCGGGGGAGAGCGACAAGGCATAGTTCAACGCCAGCAGCACGCCCTGGTGGACCCCTCCGATCGGGACGATGACGCGGTGGCGCCGGATATGACGCTGATAAGAGGGATTCTCCAACGACAACTGCTCGGCGACGTCCTTGTAGTGATAGTGAATGCGAAAGAATACCAACACCAGAAGGGGGATGAGTAAGACGACGACCCACGCGCCTTCGTGGAACTTGGTCGCGGCGAAGATGAAGGCGACGACCCCGGTAATGAATGCGCCCACAAGACTCACCGCCCGCTTGATCCGCCAACGAGGATCGAAGGTCAGGGTGGTGTTGGTGGTCGTCTGCACCTCGCCGAGTTCGAGGCGGCTCGTCCTGGCGAATCGGACGGCCATCCCCGCCTGCGACAGAGTGAAGCTGATGAATACGCCAATCGCATAAAGGGGGATCAGGGCGCTCGTGCGCGCCTGAAACAGGATCACAAGCACGGAAGAGAAGAAGGCTAACGTGATGATCCCGCGTGAGAACACCAGTCGGCTGCCACGAGCGGTGAGCTGTCGGGGAAGGAAGCCGTCTGCGGCCTGAAGCGCGCCCAATCTGGGAAAGCCGGCGAAGCTCGTGTTGGCGGCCATGATCAGAATGATCGTGGTCGCGCCGACCATAAGGAAGTAGAGCAGGCTGCCATCGCCGTGGATCGTCCGGACCAGTTGGGAGATAACCGTCTCCGTTTCTGAAGGAAGAGCGTGGATCTCGTTGGTCAGGAAGGTGATCCCAAGGAAGAGGGTGATCAGGATCGCGCTCATCCACAGGAGAGTCAATGCGGCGTTGCGACTCTTGGGATCCTTGAAGGCCGTGATCCCATTAGAGATGGCCTCGATGCCCGTCAGCGCGGTGCAGCCGGAGGAGAAGGCCCGTAGAACCAAGAAAAGCGTCAACGGCTCGACCAACTGGTGCCGGATCATCTCCACCCCGGTGACGACCGGGAGAGTGCCTGTCAGGTAGCGGAAGAAGCCGGTGCCCACGGTCAGAAACGCCATACCCAGGAAGAAGTAAGTGGGGATGGCAAATGCCCGTCCCGACTCCCTCACTCCGCGCAGGTTGATGACCATCATGAGCAGAATCATGGAGACGGCGATCTCGACCCTCAGTGGGAATAGCATAGGGATGGCCGAAGCGAGTTGGGCGACCCCATTCGAGATGCTGACGGCGACGGTCAAGATATAGTCGGTCAGCAGGGCGGCCCCGGCGATCTGAGCCGGAAGTTCTCCCAGATTGTCTTTGGCGACGATGTAGGCGCCGCCTCCGCCTGGGTAGGCATGGATCGTCTGCTCGTAGGATACGGTCACGATGACAATCAGGCCGGCGATGGCGAGTGAGATCGGGAAGGAGAGGTTGAGAAAAGAGGTTCCGGCGAAGGCCAGAATGACCAGGATCTCTTCGGTGGCGTAGGCGGTCGAGGACAGGGCATCGGAAGCAAAAACCGCCAGACCGACGAACTTACTGATCGCCTGGTATGGAATCTCCTTTGTGGCCAGGGGTTGGCCGATCAGGAAATGGAGGATCCGGCGGCTGAGGTCGATGCTCATTGTCTAGGACGGGCATGGGCGTCTTGCGGACGAGAGGGTCGACGAGGCCGGCCTGGATGTGATTGAGCGCGGCAGGCTCTCAGCCCTCTGTTCGGGAGGCGCAGGCTCACTCCGTGCCTATTCCGCCTCCTCAAGGGTGCGCGGCGGCTGTCCTACCCAACGGATGGCCGCCAGGCCGTAGGCCAGCGTCAACCAGACGGTGAAAGCGCGATAGGCGAGTGTGATCACGGCTGCAGCGGCTAGGGGAACTCGTAAGGAGCTGAGCACCAGCGTCATCGCGCCCTCGACAAATCCGATCCCTGAGGGCGTAGGCGACACGTACGCGAAGAGGAAACCGATGCTGAAGCCGGCTATCAGTGTCCCGACGGAGAACGCCTGCTTGAAGGCCATGAACATCAGGAAGAGGATCGTGATCATCAAGGCTTTGCTGCTCAGCGAAAGAGCGATGGGCATAAGCAATGAGCCCGGTGCCTGCCGGACCTCCTGCAACCCGCCGGACAGGTCCTCGGCGAAAGCGTGAGCCCGGGCCGGATGCAGGTACTCCCGATGAATGAAGGGGCGCAGGGCCTTGTTGATCCTTCCGCTGATCCAGTCCAGGACATTTCCCAGTCGGACCGGCGCTGTCATACCCAGGTAGAGCAACCCCGCCAGGATAACAGCATAAGCAAGCATGATCCCGGTAGCGATAAGCTCTGCCGTGGCCAATTGATTCCGGCGGAAGAGGACGATCAATCCCAACGCGAGTACGATCAATGCACCGATCAGGTCGTACAAGACAAACATGGCTGCTGCGGTAGTGACCCTGGCGACAGGTTGGCGCCGCTGGCGGGCCTCAGCCAGGAATACTGCCGCCCCTCCCATCCCGGCGCTCGGGGTGACGATGATCATCAGATTGGCGGCAGCAGCCAGCATCGTCAGCCTGAGGATGCTCTCTTCCATACCTAACGCGCGATAGATCGCCCGGAAGGAAGCTCCGTAGTTGGTTAACCACGCCAGGTGGACCAGCGCCGCGAGCGCCAGCCAGCGCCAGTCGCCCCGGCGCAAGGTGGCCACGATTTGTTCGACCTCGGCGATTCTTCCGAAGACGAAGTACAGCGCGGACAGGATCACGAGCGCGAGCAGCAACTTGCGCATCGGAGTGAGGGCGGTCACCCCCCCGGCTGACCTTTATTCCAAGAGGGAGACAAGCCCGGCCGGGTCGCCGACCGAGAGGGCAGTCACCGATCGGTCGATACGGCGCACGAGTCCTGAAAGGACGGCGCCCGAGCCCAATTCGATGAAGGTCCTGATCCCGGCGTCGATCATGTGGCGGATCGATTCAGTCCAACGAACGCGCGAGGTGAGCTGGGCCGCCAGGTCGGCCTGAACCTCCTCGGTCGATTGGAGCGCCAATCCCTGGACGTTCCCGACGACCGGGATGACGGGCCGACGGATTTCTGCCGCGGCTAGGGCCTGGTTGAACCGCTCCTGGGCAGGCTTCATCAGCGCCGAGTGGGCAGCAATGCTCACCGCCAGGCGCACGACCTTGCGCGCACCGAGTTCAGTCACGCGCCGGCTCGCCGCCTCCAGGGCTGACTCGTCCCCCGAGATCACCACCTGACCGGGGCAATTATCGTTTGCGACCTGAACGACTCCTCCTGTCTCCCGGCAAACCTCTTCGCAGGCCTGGTCGACGACGTCGACCTCCAGGCCCAAAACGGCAGCCATGCCGCCCGGGGCCAACGTGCCGGCCTCCTTCATGAGTTCTCCGCGCCGCCGCACCAACTCGAGGGCGGCAGGGAACTCAAGCGAGCTTGAGGCTACCAGGGCGCTGAACTCTCCCAGTGAGTGCCCGGAAGTATAGGAAGGGCGAAGATCCGGACGCAGTGCGAGCAGCGACTCAAGAACTGCCACGGAGTGAGTCAGCAAGGCGGGTTGGGTATGGAGAGTGTCGTTGAGGGTTTCGGGCGGGCCTTCCCAGCAGAGCTGTGAGAAGGCCATGTTCAGAACCGCATCAGCCCGGCGGAAAATCTCGGCGGCCTGCGGGTAAGTCTGAGCCAGTTCCTTCCCCATCCCGACCGCCTGCGACCCCTGGCCCGGGAACAGGAAGGCCGTGCTTCGGGCGTCTATCTCCATGGGAGGCGATTGGGCCAGACGCTCGGCCCGAGTGCAGGTGAGTGCATCCCGTGCTCAACGGCTGGCCCGCAAGACACTAAGCCTTCTTCTCGATTTCGATGACTTCCCGGCCGGCATAGTGCCCGCAATTTGGGCAGACCCGGTGCGGCAAGTGCTTCTCACCGCAGTTGGTACAAGTGACCAGCGCGCTTGGCCTAATGGAGTCGTGAGCCCGTCGACGGTCCCGACGCCCCTTGGAATGTTTCCTCTTCGGAAGCGGTGGCATGCGGTACTCCTAGTTCGTTTCACAATAGCGCCTGCCGCATGGGCAGGCGGCATGATTATAACAGGCGGCCTAGGGGAGTCAAGGCAGGCGGATTTGCCAGGTGCATTCCATCTCAGGGGGCAGCCCCCAGGATCCCCCAACCCCCCCCGGCTAAGCTCATACGGGGCGAACCCCGACAAGCGCATCGGGGCAGGCGGGCCCCCTTCTCCCTCCACGAAGAGGACATGCCCACCCCGGATTGAATTCACCCCATTTTTCCCCGGGATCGTCTGGCGAACGCCTGCGAAACCGACCCCGGCGGCCGACGGTTGGGCTCATCTCCGACGGCGACCGACGAGCTCGAGAGGAGCGGGGAATGCGAGGCCGTGCTCCACTCAGGGTGGGAGAAGCAGGCTCAGCCCCATGAGGCACAACCATGGCCGAGGGGTGCGCGCGTTTCGCCTTGCCTGGCGCGCGAAGCGCCCAGTATAATCAATCCATGGCCAATCAACTCTCTCATCTAGACGCCAAGGGGAACGCCCGGATGGTCGATGTCGGCGGTAAACCGGAAACGGAGCGCTGGGCGGTGGCGCGCGGCGAAGTGAGCATCTCCCCCGAGACGATGGCGATCGTCAAGGCGGGAGAGTTGAAAAAGGGCGATGTTCGAACGGCGGCCGAGCTGGCCGGTGTGATGGCTGCCAAGCGGACATGGGAGCTCATCCCGCTCTGCCACCCGCTGCCCCTCTCACACGTTGAGGTGACGATCGATCTTCGGGACGAGCCCGCGGCCGTCGTCATCACAGCGACGGTCCGTACCGTTGCGCGCACCGGGGTCGAGATGGAAGCCTTGACCGGGGTCTCGGTCGCAGCGCTGACTGTGTATGACATGATCAAGTCCGTAGAGCGAGGCGCCCGGATCGCTGACATCCGCTTGCTTGAGAAGCACGGGGGACGCAGCGGCGATCTCGTCCTCGAGGGTTGATGATCCAGGTCCGGGTACTCTACTTCGCCTCGCTGCGCGATCGGGCGGGGGTTAAGGAAGAGACGCTCTCAATCCCCGCCGAGGCCACCGTGGCCGACTTGAAACAAGCGTTGCGCGAGCGGCATGAACGCCTCGGGCCAGCACTCGATTCGGTCTTGGTCTCGGTTAACCGGGAATACGCTTTACCGGCCGAGCGGTTGGCGGACGGGGATGAGGTCGCCATCTTTCCTCCAGTCAGCGGAGGATCTTCCCTCCCGCCGACGGTCTTCATGATCACGGAAGCTCCCCTAGATCTCAACAGCCTGCTCGAAAGCCTCCTCCTCCCCAGCACCGGCGCGGCCTGTGTCTTCACCGGCATGGTCCGCGGGCGCACGGAGCGCGGTGAGCCGCATGACACGGACCACCTCGAGTACGAGGCCTATACCCCAATGGCTGAAACCAAGATGAAACAGGTGGCTGACGAGATCCGTGGGCGCTGGCCGTCTGTGGAGGGGATTGCCATCGTTCAGCGGATAGGTCGTCTCGAGCCCGGGACGCCGACCGTGCTCATCGCTTGCACCGCCGCACACCGCGACACGGGCGTCTTCGAAGCCGCCCGATATGGGATCGACCGTCTCAAGGAGATCGTCCCGGTCTGGAAGAAAGAAGTCAGCCCGACCGGGGAGGTCTGGGTCGAGGGCGACTACCATCCAGACGAACAAGACAAGCAGCGATGACCACCGGATCCGCGCCCATGGCGGCCAGTACCGCCCGGCCCTTTGTGTGCAGCAACTGCCGCCGCCCGTACCCATCAGTTGGATTCCCTCACCGCTGCCGAGAGTGCGGAGGGCTCTTTGAGTTCTCCGGTTCACTCCCCTACTCGCCGCGACCGGTGGGATCGCCGGCGGAAGTTCCCTTTGCTCGATACCGCGATACCTTCCCTCTCCCCCCGCATGCCCCTCTCGTCAGTCTTGGAGAGGGAGGCACCCCGCTGATTGCGTATGACATAGGCGGGAGGAGGGTCCATTTCAAGTGTGAGCACCTGAACCCGACGGGTTCCTTCAAAGACCGGGGCTCGTCGATTCTCGTCAGCGCCCTGGCGGCCGCCGGTGTCCGGCAAGCCGTTGAAGACTCGTCGGGGAACGCCGGGGCTTCCTTTGCAGCTTATGCCGCACGGGCTGGGATCCAGGCGCGTGTGTTTGTGCCGGCCTCGGCCTCAGGGCCGAAGCTCGCCCAAATCTCGGCCTACGGGGCCGAAACTCATGCGATCCCCGGGCCGCGAGCGGCCGCGGCCGAGGCGGTCCAACGCGAAGCCGAGGCCGGGGCCGTCTACGCCAGCCATGCCTACAATCCACTCGGGCTTGCCGGGATGGCTACGCTGGCCTTCGAACTCTTCGAGCAGCTCGGTCGTTCCCCGGGCGCCGTAATCCTCCCGGTTGGGCAAGGCACCCTGCTCCTCGGGGGAGACCTCGGGTTCAGGGCGCTGGTGGCAGCCGGGGTTGCGGATCATGGACCGCAATGGATTGCGGTGCAGGCGCGAGCTTGCGCGCCGCTGTGGGCGGTCTTCAGTGCAGGTGCTGCCGGGTTGGGATGGACAAGCGAACATGAGACGATGGCCGAGGGGATCCGAATCCTCCAACCCTTGCGCGGGGATGGGGTGTTGGCGGCGGTAGAGGCATCCGAAGGCAGGGTCGTGGCGGTAGAGGAAGACGAGATTTCCGAGGGTCGCGACGCCCTGAGCCGGATCGGGTTGTATGTTGAGCCGACGTCGGCCGTGGTCTGGCCAGCATTGCTTGGGGTCCTCGAGGAACTGCCGGATCCGGTCGTGGTCATCCTCACCGGTTCGGGTTTCAAGAGTCCCAATGCAGTATGAGCCGAGCGATTGTCACGCCAGATCAACTACCTTTCCCCGATGGACCCGGGGTAGCGTAGGCTGTTCGGCGGAACGCGAATGCCTTCGAAACGACCTTCCAACGGCACGTCGGTTTAGGAGAAACTGAGGGAGGGATGCCGGGATGACGCATCGTGTTGTGATCACTGGGATGGGCACCATCAACTCTCTCGGTCACAGCGTGTCGGAGACATGGGAAAACATCATCGGTGGGAAATCGGGCGTCGGCCCGATCACGCTCTTTGACGCCTCGGAGATGTTGGTCCGCATCGCGTGCGAGGTCAAGGGCTTCGAACCGGAAAAGTACATGGAGGCGCGCGAAGCCAGACGGCGTGACCGGTTCCAGGCGCTGGCCTCGGCGGCCAGTCAGGAGGCGCTGCGACAAGCCGGGATGGATATCAGCAAGGAAGATCCGTCGCGAGTGGCGGTGGTCGTCTCAACCGCGATCGGTGGTCTGACGACTTTGCAGGATGCGACCTTGGGGATGCAGGCCCAAGGGCCGAGGCGGGTGAGTCCGTTTGTCATCCCGATGTTCATGCCCAACGGTGCGGCCGGCCTGATCGCGATCGACAACGGGGCCAAAGGGCCGTGCTTCTCCGTCGCCTCCGCCTGCGCTTCGGGCGCCGATGGGATCGGCCAGGGCTGGCTGATCGTGCGCAGCGGTACGGCGGACGCGGCCATTGTCGGAGCCTCGGATGCCACGATAACCCGGATCGGGATCGCGGCCTTTGATCGCCTGGGCGCGCTCTCGCGCCGGAATGATGAGGCAGACCGCACGCCGGCTCCTTTCGATCTTGAGCGAGATGGCTTGGTCATGGGTGAAGGCGCGGCGATCCTGGTCATCGAAAGCCTGGAGCACGCCCGAGCCCGGCGAGCTCCGGTGTTGGCTGAGCTGGCAGGCTATGCTGGGACGTGCGACGCATTCCATGTGACGGCTCCAGCCGAGAATGGAGAGGGCGGCGCAATGGCGATCAAGATGGCGTTGGAGTCGGCCGGCCTTCGGGCGGAGGACATCGACTATATCAATGCCCACGGAACGGGGACCGAACTGAATGACCTCTCGGAGACGCGGGCGATAAAGGCCGCCCTCGGCGATCACGCCTACCATGTCCCGATCTCATCGACCAAGTCCATGACCGGCCACATGATGGGAGCGACCGGGGCTCTGGAGGCCATCTTGTGTGTCCAGGCGATCCTCGACGGGGTCGTCCCACCGACGATTCACTACAGAACGCCGGACCCCAAGTGCGATCTCGATTATGTGCCCAATCAGGCGCGTGAGCTCCCGGTACGAGTGGCCCTGAGCAATGCCTTTGGGTTCGGCGGCCACAACGCGGTGCTGGCGTTCCGGGCCTTCTCGGACTAGAATCGGCCCGGGTTGGCAAGAGCATACCGATCTGTCCTGTGTGATCCACGAGGCAGGGCGGCCGAGGCGTGGAAATCCCTGGCCGCCGAGCCGGCTCCCCCAATCCAAAACTGCAGAGGAACTGGTGGAACGCGGGGAACTCAGATCCACCTGAGTTCACGGCGCCCCCCAAGTTCACCTCGAGGAACAAGACAAGCGTGTTTGATTCCGCCCGAAAGGCAGAGCTACCTTTCGAGGATTTGAGCTTGTTGCGCCGCGCCTTGACGCATCGCTCATTTGTCAATGAGCATCCCGACGCCCTGGAGGACAACGAGCGGTTGGAGTACTTGGGAGACGCGGCCATCGACTTCCTGACAGCTGCCTGGCTCTACAACCATTTCCCTGAGATGGATGAGGGCCAGTTGACCAGGATGCGCTCGGCGCTCGTCCGGACAGAGCAGCTGGCCGACTTCGCCCGGGAGCTGCGACTCGGGGAGGCGCTGCTGCTCGGCCGCGGCGAGGAAGCCTCTGGAGGGCGCGATCGCCCGGCGCTTCTGTGCGCGGCCTTCGAAGCTGTTGTGGGTGCCCTGTATCTCGATGGCGGTTATCCGGCCCTGGTCGAGTTCCTGGAGCCGCGGCTGGAAAGGGCGACCCAATTGATCCTGGAGGATCAGACGCTTCTGGACGCTCGCAGTTCGCTACAAATCTGGGCCCAGGCCGAGATCGGAGAGACCCCGCGCTACACAACGGTCGATTCTTTCGGTCCGGATCACGCGCGCGAATTTGTAGTCGACGTGAACGTCGGGGGGAAACTGCGCGGCCGCGGTCAAGGGCACAGCAAGCAAGAAGCTGCCCAGAATGCGGCGGCGGATGCCCTGGCCAAGGCCGGCCAGGTCGTTTTCCGCGAGAGACGAGGATAGGATCTTGGCTCCGACAACACCGTCGACCACCCGCCTCAAATACCTCGAGCTGCAAGGGTACAAGACCTTTGCCAGCAAGATCACGTTTGAGTTCGCTCGGACCATCACCGCCATCGTCGGGCCGAACGGGTCGGGCAAGTCGAACATTGCCGACTCGATCCGCTGGGTCCTGGGCGAACAATCCTACAGCCTGCTGCGAGGCAAGCGAACCGAAGATATGATTTTCTCCGGATCGGAGTCGCGCTCGAAGGTAAGCATGGCCGCGGCCACAATAACCTTCGACAACTCCGACGGCTGGCTTCCGATCGACTTCAATGAGGTGAGCATCGGCCGGCGGGCCTACCGTGACGGCCAGAACGAGTACCTTCTGAATGGCCAGCGTGTCCGTCTGCGAGATGTGTCCGAGTTACTCGCCCAATGCGGTCTGGCCGAACGGACATATACCATTATCGGGCAGGGGCTTGTGGATGCCGCCCTGTCTCTTAAAGCCGAGGAACGGCGGCGGTTGTTCGAAGAGGCTGCCGGGCTCGGGCTTTATCGTGGGCGGAGAGAAGAGACGCTGCGCCGTCTCGAAGCAACCCTCCACAATCTCGAGAGGGTTCGCGACATCCTCGGCGAACTCCGTCCTCGGCTGCGAAGTCTCGAACGTCAGGCACTCAGGGCCCAGGACTACGATCAGGTCAAGAACGATCTCGAAGCCGGACTGCGTATCTGGCACGGCTACCATTGGAATCACCTGGTGAAGCTCCTGGATGCATCCCGATCCAGGGCAGATGAGTTGCGACAGTCCCGCGATCGTCTGCGCGAAGGGCAGGTGGATGCCGATCGCGAGCTGGCCGACGTTCGCAGCCGGCTGGCCAACCTGCGCGGCGAACTGCAGTCCCTTTCGCAGGATCTCTCGAGCCTGTACACCGAGCGCGAGATCCAGGGGAAACGCCTGGCCGTGGCCCAGGAAAGGAAACGCTGGCTCGAGGAGCAGTCGGGCCGGGCCTCGATGGAACTGGCGGCCCTCCAGGCTTCGCTCCGGGGCCTCGCAGATCGTCTGGCGGATGACCGAGAAGAAATGGATCGTCAACAACAGGCATTGATTGAGGCGAAGCGGGCCGTCGAGCAACTTCGGGCGAGTGGCGCCATCAGCGGCGCCGACCGGGAAGTCCTGCAGGAGAAGGTCGTCCAGGCGCGAAACACCCTTGAGCGCGTCGCCTCTCAGAAGTCGGAGTGGTCCGGCAGGCTGCGCCAGCTTGAGGAACACACGCAGACGACGATCGCGCGCCGCAAAGACCTAGAGGCTTCGATCGCGGCCGCCACTCAGGACCTGACCCGGATGCAGGCGGGGGCAGACGCAAGCCGGTCTCTGGTTGACAAGGTCGGTCAAGCCCTGCACCGAGCGACCGAGGGGACCTCATTCGCCCGGGATCAATTGACCAACTCGCAGGACGCATTGGAGCACAGCAGTCGGCGGGTGACTGAGGCGCGCACGCGGCAGGCGGGGCTCGAGGCCCGGCAGGACATGCTGCGTCTGGCGGAGAAGGGGGAATTCGATCTGTCGGCGATCGTGGCCGAGGCCGCCGGGCACGGCCGGTTCAGCGGGTGGATCGGCAAGCTCGGTGGACAGCTCGAGGTCAGTCCATTGCTTCGCATGGCAATCTCCGCCGCTCTTGGAGATTTCCGCGATGCCCTTGCATTCGGCGATATCGCCAATGTCGATGCCGCCCTGCAGTGGCTGAGCGATGAGGCACGGGAAGGGACTGTCGCACTGCTCCCCCTGCGAGCCCTCAAGGTCAATCCGCCGATTGAGGCTCCGACCGATCCCGATTGTCTGGGCAACGCGGCCAGCCTGGTTGGCGCGCCTGAAGCGTACCGCGCGGCAGTCGATTTGCTTCTGGGAAGGACCCTGATCGTCCGCGATCGAGGGTCGGCCCAACGGCTGGTCCTGCAGATTCCCGGCGGTTCACGGATCGTCACTCTTGCAGGCGATGTCTTCTATCCTGAAGGCCATGTCGTGATCGGTGCAGCCGCAGCTCGCATCGATGGGCAAACGCGAGAACGCCTGGCGACGAGCCTGGCCGAGGCCGTTAGGCTGCTTGAGGAAGCCGAGGCGCGCCACGCCGCGGTTACGGCGCGGCTTCCCGAGCTCAAGGCGGCCTACGAAGAAGCGCAGCACCAACTGGATCTGGCCAAAGAAGGCGAGCGGGAGGCCCGCTTACGGTATGGGAAAGCCGCGCTTGAGCAGGAGTCTGCTCAACGCCACCTGCAGCAGCTCCGCGACATTCAGTCGACATTGCTCGACGAGGAATCTCGCCTCGAGCAAGATCGGCGGAGACTCCTCGATCATGGTGCCGAACTTGAGGCGCAGAGCTCAACCCTCGCGGAGGAGCTCAAGCTGGCGGAAGAGGCGCTGGGTTCGTCCCAGGCCAATCGCCCGCTGGAGATGGTCGAGGCCGAAGCGCGCCTGCAGGTGCTCGAGAAGTCGGTAGATGAAACGAACTCCCGCGTCGCTGACTTGTCCGAGCGGATGGAGAGGAGGGTTTCGGAGCAGGTCCGCTGGCGGGAACAGATCGAGGCCGCCGGGGCTGAGCAAGAACGCCTTGGTCAGTCAATCCGCGAAACCGAGGAAGGCCTGCGGGCGATCGAGACCAAACTGGCAGAGCTGACCTCCCGCATGCGCGAAGTGAATGACGGCCTTTCGGCGGCCGAACAGCAACGGGCCGGGCTCGAGGACAAAGAGTCACAGGCACGGATCGAACTTCAGTCGGCTGAGCAAGCGCACTCACACGCGCAGGTTGAGCTCGCTCGCCGCGAAGAGGAGCTATCGGGGCTGCAGCGCCGGATCGAGGATGATTTCGGGCTGGTCGCATTCGATTTCGGTGAGAGCGGCGTCGGACAGGAGCCGTTGCCTTTCGAGGGTCTCGTCGAGCGCCTGCCAAGCGTCGAGGAACTCCCGCTCGAACTGGAGGCCCAAGTCAACCGCTTGAGGAATCAACTGCGGCGGATGGGTGCGGTCAATCCAGAGGCCAGGCGCGAGCACGCGGAGGTCAAAGAGCGCGTCGAGTTCCTCACGGCTCAGGTCGAGGACCTGAGGCGGGCCGAGATTCACCTGCATGAGGTTATCACGGAACTCGATCAACTGATGGAGCACCGCTTCCGTCAGACGTTTGACGCCGTGGCGACCGCGTTTCGTGAGACGTTCACTCGACTCTTCGGTGGAGGATCGGTCCGATTGACGCTGACCGATCCGGACGACGTGAACCTGACCGGGATCGACATCGAGGCCAGACTGCCCGGTCGGCGCGAACAAGGATTGTCGATGCTCTCAGGTGGCGAGCGCAGCCTGACGGCTTGCGCCCTGGTCTTCGCCCTGCTTCGTGTTTCGCCCACTCCGTTCTGCGTGCTGGACGAAGTCGACGCCATGCTGGATGAGGCGAACGTATCGCGCTTCCGAGATCTCTTGCGCGAGCTCTCGGCTCAAACCCAATTCTTGATCATCACCCACAACCGGCAGACCGTGCAGGCTGCCGAGGTCGTCTACGGAATCAGCATGGGCCCCGACAGCGCCAGCAAGGTGATCAGTCTGAAGCTCGACGAAGCGGCGCGCGAGGCCGCGGCTTAGCCCGCACCGGTCACCACATCTCAACTTGTCCAGGTGCAATGCAACGACGATGAAGCTTGCCGTCCCACGATTCCCTGTTTGAGTCCATGCCGCAGGCAGTCGCGTACATTCTGAAGGGGATAAGGGGGGGCGCCCGCCCCGGATGATCTTACCGGGGCCGTTCGCCCCGCATGATCTTAGCGGGGTGAGGTCGGTGGTGTCTCTGTAAGGGGCCAGGGTCGTCAACCTGGTCAAGGCCGCCTCCTTCAGAAGGGGCAGAAGAGGGGCACGGCGTTGACACGATCCCTGGATGAAGTAGAATTACCGCTTGCGCCGAAGTGGCGGAATTGGCAGACGCGCTGCGTTCAGGGCGCAGTGAGCATTACGCTCGTCGGGGTTCAAATCCCCGCTTCGGCATAGGCAGCCCCGTCGGATGGGGCTGCTTTTTGGTTTAGGCCTTTAGGCTCCCGGAGCCTTCAAGGCTCCGGGAGCCTGGGCTGTGGGCACGGATCTTGCTCCGTCTTGCGGCGACGGCCGCCTCCGAGTAAGATGGCTGCTATATGGGAAATGACCTGCAGAAGAGATTCAAGCTTTCGAACGTCGGTCTGGTGATCCTGGCCGTTGTCGGCGTTTTCATCCTGGGGGATCTGACGCGAAGGATGGCGGATGCGCGTCGCCTCGAGCGCGATTCGCGGATCCTGGGCACGCAAGTCAAGGACCTCGAGGACGAACAGACAGACCTGGAGACTCAAGTGGCGTATGCGACGAGCGAAGTCATGGTCGAGCAATGGGCGAGGGGCGAGGCCAAGATGGTAGGGCGGGGAGAGAAGCTGGTTGTTCCTATGTCTGCCGATGGCCCTGTTGCGACACCGACTCCGATTCCTTCCTCATCACAGGGACTTCCCTCAAAGTTGGATGTCTGGTGGGCGCTGCTGTTCGGAGAGTGACAGCTTGACGCACTGCGCGGCGGCTGTTATAATCCGCCCTGCAAAGATGGCCGACGCTGCGGGGTGGAGCAGTGGCAGCTCGTCAGGCTCATAACCTGAAGGTCCTAGGTTCGAATCCTAGCCCCGCTACCTGAACCACAAGCGCCCGAGAGGGCGCTTATTCATTGTAGAGGCCGGTCTCAGGGATGCGATTAGCGCGTTGCATCCCTGGCGGGAGCATAGCGATATGAATTCGCATGTTCCACATGGATGCTCAAAATCGGATCGACGGGTCGAAGGGTGAGATGCCTATTCAGGAGTTGGGACTATTCTCTCTGGATCGCGCGCTCAAAGCCGGGGGCAAAATGCCTCAATCCGGATCAGCCCCGAAGACGAATTGGAGTTCCCCTTCCTCCATCCCGATAACCGAGCTCAGTTGTGCGGGATGGATCCACTCACATGATATGAAATGTGGATCTCAGGTGTAGGTTGAGCACACCCTTGACTGGATCGATCGTCGTCTGATTGCCCCCTGTCAAGGAACCAATCCAACCTCAAGGACCCCCATTGCCTGTTGTCTCGGGGCCCCGGCGGACTCCCGTAATCCCGGGTCCATGACCACCCTTGGATCGTGAGTGGTCTCATCGACCGTGATGAGCAGAGGCGATCCGTCCGGTGGGATGGCGCGGGTTACTTGTCGCTGAACGAGGGAGTAGAACGGTCTAATTGCCCGCGAAGGCTGATTGCCCCTGAGCAATCTCGATAACCGCCAACATGTTGTCGAGGGGGACATCGCCTTGCACGTCGTGGGCGGGAGCGAGGATGTAACTGCCCCGGCGACCTATTTCGAGAAGCCGCCCGGTCTCGTGACGGACATCGTCGACAGTTCCGTACGGGAGGGTCTTCTGCGTCGAGAGGCCACCGTGGAATGTCAACCGGCCCCGATACTGGGCCAACAGATCGAATACATCCATGACCTCGGGCTGGAATGGGTTGAAGCAATTGACTCCAATGTCGATCAGGTCGTCAAACAGCTCGTCCACATCCCCACAGGAGTGGATGAAGACGTACTTTCCGCACTCGCGTGCGACGGCATACATGCGTTTCAGCACAGGGAACAGGAAGGTGCGCCAGAGCTTCGGTCCCATTTGCAGCCCGCGTTGCTGCCCCCAATCATCCCCGAAGTAGACCGCATCAATATCGAACTTGAAGGCTTCTTTGATCTGGGCGATGTTGTAGTCCGCGATGGCGTTCAGCAGATCTTTCACGAAATGCGGATAGTCCAGAAAATCCATCAGCAGAGTCTGCATGCCGCGCAGGGTCCATGCCCGCTCGTAGAGGGAAAAGCCCAGCTGAAAGACGCGAAACCGGTCGGCGTATCTTTCGATGCGGGCCGGGATGTCGGCAAAGAAGCGGGGATCATGGGGATCGGGCAAGTGATAGCCCTTCAGGGTCGGCTCAGGGAGCAGGCGGCCCTCGACATTGCCGATGTCCCTGTCCAGACTGCGGTCCCACACCACCCCGAAGACGTCCCGGACGCGATGATTTCCGAGGTCGGTGAAGAAGCCGATGTCACTCCCAAGTTTGACGAGATGGTTTTGAAGCCTCGTTTCCAGATCTACCGGGCCATAGTGCTGCTGGAGTCTTTCTTTGGCTGCTTGGGTGAAGCCGAACGACCAGGGGACGTATGGGGGAACACCTCCCTCTAAGACCATCCGTATGATTTCTCTCTTAGTCATCGGTCGGCCTTCGGTCGTTTGACATGCGAAGGGGCGTGGTCAGGCTGTATCAGGGCTGATAAGACGCTCAAAGGCGCATTCCCCTGTCGACTCGGCTGGTTGCTCGGATATACAGATGCCGGGATGTCGAGGCCCTGGTGAAGCGTAGACTCCTGAATCTTAAGCATGATCCGAGAAAGGTTATTCTAACCCACCGGATCATGGCATCGACCGAAACGAGAATCTCTGGATCGACCACCTCAAGGCCGGGCCGAGCCGCTGGCCGGTATTCTCGGTCGGCGCTGGGAGAGGATGCTGACCGAGCCCGGCCAATAGCCCGAGGATCGTTGGGAGGCAAGGCCCACGGCTGGGCGAGATACACCTCAGAGATCGGCGTAGTCCGTCTGTGTAATCGTGTCGACCATCGCCCAGAAGTTCTCCATCGGAGTATCGAGTTGAACATGGTGAGTCGGGCCAAGGATCAACCCACCGTTCTTGCCTATCGTTCTTAGCCGAGTGAGCACTTCGGCTTTGACGTCCTCCGGCGTACCAAATGGCAAGGTGTGTTGCTCGTCGATCGAGCCCCAGAAGCACAGCCTATCCCCGAAGTCCTTCTTCAGTTGGTCCGGGTCCATGCAAGCGGGTTGAACGGGGTTGAGAACATCCACGCCGATTTCGATCAACTCAGGGACAATGGGATTCACGGCGCCGTCTGTGTGATAAGCCACCTTGACCCTTGGGTTGACCGCCTTCACTTCGGCGATGAAGTTCGCCATACGAGGCTTTAGGTACTTGCGCCAATGTGCAGGAGAGATCAGCATACTGGATTGTGTACCCACATCATCGCCTATCCAAATCATGTCCACGCCCATCTCAACCAGTCTCTTGGCGGCCGTAAGGTGGTAGCGATAGGGGATCTCCAGGATATGCTCGGCCATATCTGGGTTGAGGACCAAGTCCGAGAGTAGCCGCTCATAGCCTCGCAAAGCCCAGGCGCATTCGAAAATCGTGGTTACCGTAACGCCGACAATCCAGTACTGGTCCTTGAAATCGCGAATGGCGCGGGCGGCATCTTCGTATAGCTCGCTGCGGGTGGGATCGGGGCCCCGATAGCTATGGACGGCTTTGTCATCACGAAGGGGGTGCCCGGTAGGCTCTGTGTAGTGGCCAATACCGAAAGGAGTGTTGTATTCAACCGGTTCCCATTTAATACCCCACTCATCGGTATAGGTACCGCTCTCCTGATAATAGGAGTTCGCCCAGCCGATCGAGGTGAGTAGCATGTCTTCGCCGAGGGCCCGCTCCAATTCGTAGGTGTTCCCGGCACCATGGGGATTGTGGATGTCTTCGCCTTCGATGTGCAGATCTGCTCTCAGGCGTTCGGCAAACTCGGGCGTGAAACTGACCTGCATCGGGCAGCGATCGGGGGCCTCATGACTTAGGGCAGCCTGGAGGCGTTCCCGGTGGTTCATTTCAGAACACCTATTTTGGTTACCACGGCTTTGGCCACTGTGACGGCCCGGCCGGCATCGGGAGCACAACCATCTGCGGTAGAACGAACTACTTCAGCGATCTTCGTCGGCGAGGCGTCGGCACCCAAATCCAGAATCAAGGAGCTAGCTCCTTACGGCGTTATTGCTGCCAGGTCTTCGCTGTGGACTGCACGCCACCCTTGACCGCGCCCTCGGCTACCCGGCCGTTGGCTTCGCCGTGCCTCATCGGTAAGTGTAGTCTGAATAGCGCTCCGCGCTTCGCATAGCTGGCGCGGGGATCAACACCGCCCGGGCAGATGACTTCCCATCCTTCGAATCGTATCCCAACTTTCGGCCTTGCCACAACCGTGCCATCGTCCGGGGCGACGGCCGGGTCGAGAGTGGCATTGCGCGCCTCTGTGCTTCTGATTGGACAGCATAAGTCCGCCCTTGACAGCATTACAGGATCTTCCAAAGGTCTGGGCGCAGGAAGTGGTTCGTGTTCCGAGGCACGCATCCGATCCCGGCGTCCCCGCCGGGTCACCCACGGGCGAGTGGATGGTGTTGAACCCGCGGGCCGACGAGGGCGGGCCCGGCAAGATGCTATGCCCGATGTGTGTGGATGGCTGCGACCTCAAACCATCGGGCGCGATCCGGCCGCGCTCAACCCGGAGCGCCTTCGGTCGGCAACCCGACCGGGCATCCAGTCCATCGAGGACCGCTGCGCCAGGAAGCGGGCAGGTGAGGGCGCCGACCGGCACAATGCCTTGCATCGGCTGATGAGCTGAGCCCACACAAGGGGTTGATTTCCGAAAGAAGTTCATATATGATGTTGTCAGACGGCCGCCGTCTGATATTTAGAGTCGACCAGCCCGATTTATCCAAATGACGGCTCCCCAGAACTCCATCCGAAGATCACCCTCGGTCTCCAGCCAGATAAGGGATCTGCTCCGGGACCGCATCCTCTCGGGCCAATACGACACCGAAAGTCAACTCCCCTCCGAAGACAGCCTTGCTACCGAATTCGAAGCAAGTCGGGCGACCGTTCGAACCGCCCTGGCCGAGCTGATGGCCGAGGGATTCCTCTATCGAAGACAGGGTGTTGGGACTTTTATCAGACCGGTGTCTCCCCTGGAAGGCGGATTGGAGCGCCTTGAGAGCATCCTCACCATCGCCGCCCGTCAGGACATCCAGACCCATGTTCACGACCTGAAAGTAGACGAAGTCCCCGCAGATGGGTTCATCGCGGACCTGCTAGAGATCGAGGAAGGTACATTCGTAACCAGGGTGAGAAGGACGATTATTGCCGATGGCGACCCGATCTCGTACCTGGATGATTATGTCCTGTCGGAATGGATGTCGCCGGAGGCCATCGGGTCGGACTTCTCCGGCTCTGTCCTCGACATACTCTTCAAGATGCACGGAACCCGAATCCAAGAGGCGGTCGCCGATATAACTGCAGTCACGGTAGGCAGTCAGCTTAGTGAGGTTCTCGGCACCTCCCCGAATTCTCCGCTGATCCTGATCAAAGAGACCTTGTTCGAGGAAACGGGCAAGAGAATCGGGTACTCCCGTAACTACTTCGTTCCTGAATCGATCAACTTCCGGGTTGTGCGTCGGTGACCCTCGGCCGGGTATCCAGCTGCGGTTTCCCAAGCTGAGCTGCAAGGGCATGCCGTATGAAGCAACGGGACATGAATCGAGACTGGCAAGGATCGCTTCATTTGCCGACCGACGATGAGCCACGCTTCTCGGTCCATGGATCAAGGCTGCTTGCGCTCACTCGCCTCTCTTTCCAGGTGCCCGCTTGAACTCGCGAAAGATCCCTGTTGTTGAGTCTGACGACGTCGATGGGCACGGGGCTGAACAAGACACGTCTTATGCGATTGATATGTGCAATTTCATTTCCTCGCATATTCCAACCGTGTATGACGCGGCTCCCATGCGATCCCAAGGAGTGAATTGATGGATATGGAAGTGGAGTCCTATCTGAGGCCGCCGGAAATCGAGAAGCCGCCCTACCCGGCCAAGGTGGTCACTCTGGCGACGGGCGGGAAGATGGTCGTCCGCCAGGTGGACCGGGACGCCGTCCCGACGCTGCTGCGAGCGATCAAGCCGACGGTCGAAATCGCCCGCGACTACTACGATGTCGTCGGGGCTCGCCTGTATGCCGAGCTCATAGGTTGGTACCGCTATCGGGTCAGGGACGAGTTCTGTTTGGTCGGCCAGATCGACGGGCTCCTGGTGGGCATCGTGAATTCGAGATCGTATTCCCCGCATACCGACATCAGCCTGCATACCCTGGCCATCGAGCGGGGGTTGAGGATCGGAGCCCACCTGTTCGCCTCCAAGATGGAGTATTCGATCGAATACCTGGGACGCGATGAGGTTCTCATCACCGCAGAGAGCCCCATCGGTTTTCGACGTTGGATGATTGAGTACGGCCTGGAGAAGCGCGAGGGCCAGCATGAGTTGGGAGGCGCCACCCCCTACGCGCTGACGCGTGAAATGTACTTCAAGAACAAAGCCCGCCTGGTGGCCGGCGAGCGACCGGTGCCTAAGGAGATCATGGAGATCGCCGAGCGGGAGATCAAGATCGCGAGTGAAAGGGATATCCGCGAGAAGATCCTAGGCGCAGCGAGGGAGATCCAATGAGGCCCGTCGTGATCGCAGGCGTAGGCATGATCCCCTTCGAACGAACCGAAGAAGGGGGCCTGGTGGAGATGTTGGCAACAGCGGGGCTGAACGCGCTGGTCGACGCCGGAGTGGATGACCGCCCGGTCGATGCAGTCTATCTGGGCAATATGGCCTCTGGCCTGTTCAACCATCAGGAGGCCGTGGCCAGCGCTCTGGTGGATTCGCTCGCCCTGATGCCGGCGGCCGCCGAGCGAGTTGAGAATGGTCCCGCCTCCGGAGGTTCGGCCATCAAGAACGGCTTCCTGGCGGTCGCCTCGGGTTTCTCTGACATCGTGCTTGTGGTGGGCGGCGAAAAGATGCGCGAGGTGATCGGCCCGAAGGCGACCGACATCGTCGCCACCATGACCCATCCCATGGCCGAGTACGTTTACGGGGTGACTCTGCCTGCTCAGGCGGGGATGTTTGCCCGCCTATACATGACCAAGTACGGCATCACCCGGCATCACCTTGCCCAGGTGGCCATCAAGAACCAGAACAATGGCCTGCTGAACCCTTACGCTCACATTCAAATGAAGATCACCGAAGAAGGAATCCTGACCCATCCACAAGCGCATATCAACAATCCCGTAGTGGCCGACCCACTATATCTCTACGACTGCTGTCCGGTGAGCGATGGCGCCGCGGCGGTCCTGTTGACCACGCCGGAAATCGCCAAGGCCCTCAAGAAGCCGCAAGTGATTATCGCTGGCGTCGGACAGGCGACCGACACACATGCTCTGCAAGAGCGGGAGGACCCCACCGATCTGAAGGCCGTCACACTCGCGGCCAAGAAGGCCTTCGAGATGGCGGGCGCACAACCCAAGGACATTGACGTCGCCGAACTCCACGATGCGTTCACGATCTTGGAGATCGCCGAGAGCGAACACGCCGGGTTCTTCAAGAAGGGTGAAGGCGCCCAAGCATTGGACGCCGGAGTCACCCAAATCGGCGGAAAGCTGCCGATCAATCCCTCTGGGGGTTTGAAAGCCCGAGGCCATCCCGTGGGTGCTACCGGGGTTGCCCAGATCGTCGAGCTGGTCTGGCAACTCCGAGGAACGGCCGGCAAACGGCAGGTCAAGGAAGCTCAAACCGGGTTCTCGCTCAACTTCGGCGGGTTTGGCAACAACGTTCTCGCCTTCGTCGTCAGGAGGGAGGCATGACGGGGATCACCGCCTACAAATGCAACAAGTGCGGTCTGGTGATGTATCCGAAGCACTTCCGCTGCCTGAAATGCAAAGGGCGTGAATTTGAAGAGATCGAACCTGCCGGCGACGCCAAATTGTTGACCTACACCGTGGTCGATCAGCTGCCCTGGGGGATGGACGAACGAGGTCGGGTCTTGGGGATCGTCGAGTTCGCCAACGGGGTCAAGGCCACCGGGCTTGTCAAGGCCGACGATCCGAAACTGGGGATGAAGCTCAAGGCCGAGTGGGGCCCGGTCCGGGTCGTCGGCGGAGAGCCGGCCTACGGTCTGACGCTGATCCCCAAGAAGTGAGCGACGTCAAAGAGAGGGATGGATCCGGTCCAGGCTTTATTCGTCAATTGGGCCGTGACGATGGGAGACATCCCAGGTTGTGTGTGAGAGGGAATCAAACACGGGATGAAGTCTGAATACCGCGAGGCCATGGATCCGTTGATGCGCTGGGAGATCCCCACGATCTATCCGGATACCCCGACCTTTCTGGCGATCCCGCACGTTACGACCCCGGAAGGTCTGGCAGGGGTCGATGTCGCCATTGTAGGGACACCCTATCAGGGCGTCGCTCCGGTCGCGCGGAGCTATAACAATACCGTAATGACGCCCATCGCCTTGCGTCAATATTCGGTCAAGTACGGTGGTTATCTACCCGAGTTGGATCTCGATGTCTTTGATCGATTGCGGGTTGTGGACTACGGTGATGTGTCGGTGGGGATGCGGGCTCCTCTACCGGAAGCCTTGCAACAGGTCGGCGACCGTGTGGGCGAAGTGCTGGATGCCGGGGTTGTCCCCATCCTGCTGGGTGGATCGGACATTCTATCGTCGTTGGGGGGTGCGCTGGCGGTCTCGGCCCGAGCGAAAGGAAGAATCGGTTCTCTTTCCCTGGACGCCCATGGCGATAACTTGCCGGAACACGGAGGGGAACGGTATTCCGGTGCCACCTGGGTGGCGCGCATGTTGGAACTGCCGCAATTCGCCCCCGAGAAACATGTCCAGTTGGGGATGCGCGGGCCCAGGAACATCCAGCAGCAGGTGAAATGGTTCCGGGAAGCGGGCTCGCGCCTATACACCATGGGGGAGATCCGAAAGCGGGGGATCGAAGCGGTAACCAATGAGTCACTGCATACCTTGTATGAAGGTACGGAAGACGTGTATTTGACGGTTGACTACGACGTGATGGATTTGAGCTGCGCACCGGGTTTGGACGAGCCGTACGGGCTGAGCGTGCCAGAACTGCTGCATTTGATGCATGAAGTTGGCAAGCGAGGAGTGCGCGCTTTCGGAATCGGGTGGATCCCGGCCCCGGAACCGGGCCTATTCGCCATTGTCATTTACTCAGTGCTCTACTTGCTAGCGGGGATGTCGCTTCAGGAAGGACGCGCTTGAGTTCCTTGCTGATCAAAGACGGGTTGCTCCTGACGATGGAACCTGGGGAACCCGTTACACGCGGTGATCTTCTTATCGAACACGGACGCATCGCCGCTATTTCGAAGATTGAAGCCACCAACGAGATCGAAGTCCTGTCGGCCACGGATCGCCTGGTTATGCCCGGGTTCGTCCAGGCCCACGTTCACCTGGCCCAGACCCTCTTTCGGGGTCTGGCCAATGACGTGGACCTGATCCATTGGCTGTACGAACGGATCTTCCCCCTCGAAGCGGCTCATGATGAAGAGTCGCTCTATGACTCGGCCCGCCTGGGTCTGGCAGAGATGATCCGCTCCGGCACCACCTCGGTGATCGATGTCGGAGCGGTCTGGCATATCGATAGCATCTTCCAGGCGCTGGATGAGTGCGGAATTCGGGCTCAATCCGGCCTCATGCTCATGGACGATCCTGAGACCTATCCCCAACTCCGCCGTCCAACCGGGGAGGCTCTGCAATCCGCGGCGGACACGTACGGCCGCTGGAACGGGAAGGGCGGCGGGCGGCTCCGTGGGGCCTTCATCCCGAGGGGCCTGCTCAGCGTCACGCTGGAGCTCGTGCATGAGGTCGCCAAACTGGCCGGTGAACTTCACGCGCCCATTCACACGCACGCCCATGAAAGTGAGAAGGAAATCCAGCGTATCTACGCCAAGTGCGGCGAGCGGCCGCTGATGGCCATGCGCTCGGCCGGGATAGCCGGACCGCGATTGCAGCTGGCCCATTGTGTCTGGCTTGAGCCATCCGAGATCGATCTGCTTCGCGAACTGGGTATCGGAGTGGTGCACTGCCCGAGCGCCAACGCCAAACTCTCCTCGGGGATTGCCCCCATCCCGGAGCTGCTCTCCCGAGGTATCACCGTCGGTCTGGGCGCCGACGGGGCTCCGTGCAACGACAATCTGGATGCTTTCATGGAGATGCGCCTGGCGGGACTTCTTCAGAGACTCCGCCTCGGTCCCGGATCGCTCCCAGCGACGAAGATCCTCTCCATGGCGACTGCCGGTGGAGCGCAGGTAATGGGCTTGGAGGCGGAAATCGGTCATCTCAAGGTCGGCATGCGCGGGGATGTGATCATCGTCAACCTGGATGGCCTCCACGCCAATCCATTTGAGCCCGACTCGCTTGTCGATTTGTTGGTGTATGCCTTCGGCGGAGGTGACGTGGAGTCGACGATCGTGGAAGGTCAAATCCTCATGCGTGAGCACGTTCTAACGACCATGTCCGAGAAGGATGTGTTGATGCGGGCTCGCCGATCTCGTAAACGAGTGCTCGAGCGGCTGAGGTGGAATTGATCGCTTTTCAGACGATTGCGTGGATTGGACGGAGCGACTAGCCGAATCACCTGAAGGAGGATAACGATGGGCAAGACTCTGATCAAGGGCGGCATCGTGGTGACCATGGACCCCAAGCGCCGGATCTTGGAAGACGGCGCCGTCCTGTTTGAGGGAAACCGCATCACCGCGGTGGGTGAGACGAGTTCGCTCGAAGGCGGCCGGGACGCCGACCGGGTCATCGATGCCAGCGGCCATTTTGTGATTCCGGGGTTGATCAACGCCCACAACCATATGTACAGCATGCTCTCCCGATACATGTCGCTGACCCTGGGAGAGATCAGAGGCCGGCCCTTCGGCGAACGCCTGACACGCTGGTGGTGGCCGAAGATTGAGGAGTCCGCCACCCATGGTGAAGCTTATCGGGGGACGATGCTGGCCGCATGCGAAATGCTACGACGGGGTTGCACCCTGAGCGGCGATCTGCTCGAGGGCCCGAATATGGTCCCGGGAGGATTGGAGCACGTAGCCCGCGCCTTCAAGGAAGTCGGGATGCGAGGGATCCTGTCCTTCGAATCCAGCGAGCGGATCAGTGCGGAGAACGGGCAATTGGGCCTGGAGGAGAATGCCAACCTGATCAAGAAGTACAACAACATGGAAGACTCACTCGTCAGAGGGTGGATGGGCATACACACGCCCTTCTCCAGCTCGCCAGGATTCTTGCGGGAAGCCAAAGCCATCGCCGATGAGCTGGGGGTCGGGGTGCAAACTCACATCGCCCAATCGGAATATGAGGTGGACTACATCAAGGAGACCTTCGGCGCCAAAGGATCCGTCTACCACCTGGCGGAGACGGGATTCCTGTGGCCAAAGCTGGTCGCCGGTCACTGCATCTACATCGATGAAGGCGAACTCGACCTGTTGGCCGAACACGATGTGAAGATCTCTTTCAACATCAAGAGTAATGCCAACGGCGCCAACGGGTTGTGCCCTGTTCCCAAGATGATGGAGCGCGGCATGACGGTAGGAATTGGCACCGACGGCATCAACATCATGGACATGTTCGAGTTGATGCTGCATTCGGCCTACCACATCCGCCTTGGTTACATGAATCGCGAGTTGATCCCGGCGCAGACGGCCCTGGAAATGGCCACCGTCAACGGGGCCAAGCTCTTCGGTATCGACGATGAGCTGGGATCGCTGGAAGCGGGAAAGAAGGCGGACATTGTCCTCATCGAGTACGCCGGGAAGCCGCACCTCAACCCCTTTGAGGATATCTACTCCGTCGTCGCCTTCGGGGCCCGCGGGCCGGATGTGAACAAGGTCTTTGTTAACGGTGAGCTTGTTGTTGACGATGGCCGCCTGACCAGAGTCGACGTGGAGAAGGTTGTGGCCGAGGCCTGGGAGCAGGGGAAGGACTACAAGCGGCGGATCGAGGCGACCCCCATCTCGCCTCCGTGGAAACTCCCCACGGTCTAGTGCGAGAGGCATAAGTCCCACCCGTCGGTCTCGGTCTCACGCTTCCGAGGATCGACGGCGCAGGTAGGCACGGATGGCAGTCAGGTTCCGATATCGCCGTCCGGATGCGATCTGCAGAGAGTGATGACCATGGCGGACGTGGATTGGGTGCTCAAGAACGGTCGTGTGGTCACCGAGCAAGGCATCATCGAGGGCGGACTGGCCGTTTCCGGCGAGAGGATCGTCGCCATCGGCATGAATCAAGGCCTGCCCTCAGCCACCCGGGAAGTTGACGCCGGGGGGTGTTGGGTCATCCCCGGCGGCGTCGACACCCATGTGCACATCCATTACGATGCGCCGGTCTTCCGTGGGGATTTCGGAACAGAAACAAGGGCCGCCCTCCTAGGTGGGACGACCACCGTCACGGAGTTTGCCCATGGCGGTGAGCCGGGACTGCTAAAGAGCTTCGCCAAAAAGAAGGGCGCGGCGGAGGAGTTGGCCGTCTCGGATTACTCGTTCCACGCCGTCCTGCGTGCAGAACATGATCTGGAAGACATCCCCGCCATCCTTGATAAAGGTGTGCTGTCGGTCAAGGCCATGCTCGCCGATCCCAACGGGATACGGCCGATTATGAGCGGGCTGCTCATGGAACTCTTTCGGATGGTCGGGGAGCGGGATGGGCTGATTGTCGTCCATGCAGAGAACGAGGAAATCCACGATTACCGGCGTAGGCTGTACAAGGCGCAGAACAAGTCCGGTCCGATCTACCACGCCCTCTCGCGCCCCGTGCTCTCGGAAGGCGAAGCCATCGCCCGCTCAATCCTCTTTGCCCGCGAGTATGGCGTCAGACTCCACATCTTCCACCTGAGTTCCGCCATGGGGATTGAGTTGATCGCCGAGGCTCAAGAGAGGGGATTGCCGGTCACGGCCGAAACCTGCCCCCATTTTCTGCTGTTCACCCAAGACGACATCGCCGGGGAATTCGGGCCGTTTCTCCAAGTCAATCCACCCATCAAGATGGCCGAGGACCGCGCGGCGATGTGGCAGGCGCTTCAGGACGGCGTCGTCGAGGCCGTAGTCTCCGACCACTACGCGCCCCTGAAGGAGGAGAAAGCCAAGGGCTGGGAAAACATCTGGGAAGTGGAGGGTGGCGTGCCGGGGATCGAGGCCCGCATGCCGGTTCTCTGGCAACGTGGGGTCATGGAGGGCAAGCTCTCACCCGAGCAATTCGTCGACCTTACCGCCACCAACCCGGCCAAAATCTGCGGATTGTATCCCCGCAAGGGGGCACTACGTGTCGGAGGCGACGCCGACATCGCCATTTGGGATGAGGAAAAGACCTGGACCATCGGCGTAGACACGCTGCATGAGACAGCCGACTGGACGCCCTATGCCGGGATCGAAGTCCATGGCTACCCGACAAAGGTCTTCCTGCGCGGTCGGCTTGTTGCTCAGGACGGCGAATTGCTCGCCTCCAAAGGGTCCGGTGCGTTCATCCCTCGACAATCGTGAGTGTGCGGAATCTCGGCGCACTTGTTCTGGAGACCTGAATGACTTCGACGGAATCAGGCGCGAACTCTCCCTATGACGAGCGTGGAGTGCGCACGGCCCCGACCCTGTACTTCAAGGAGTGCGGCCAAGCCTTCACGGAAATCACCGCCAGAGCCGCAGTCGAACGAGCGATCGAACTTGGCCTTGGTTATATCGTCGTCGGTTCAACGACTGGCTACTCCGCCAAGAAGTTGTATGAGGCCGGCCAGGCGGCCGGTTGGTCCGGGCAGTTGGTTGTGATCACGGAGCATTTCGGTTATCACGCTCCTGGCCATCAAGCGTTCAGCGATGACACACGGCGCTGGCTGGAAGAGCGGGGGGTCTTGGTGCACACCGGGACGCATGCTTTCAGCAGCGTCGCCCGCGCCTTCAGGCTTCGCTGGCAGGGGATCGAAATGCTGGAGATCGTCGCCGAGACGCTTCGGCGCATCTCCAGGGGGACCAAGACCGGCGTCGAAGCCGCCGTCATGGCGGCCAACGCCGGGTTGATTCCGATCGATGAGGACGTGGTCGCCGTGGGAGGCACAGGTCGCGGGGCCGACACGGCCATCGTCCTACGCCCGGCGGAGATGAACCACTTTTTCGATCTGAAAGTACGTGAGTTCATCTGTCTACCTCAAGTCCGTACCGCCGAGCTTGAACCGAAGGATCTCTCTTCCCCCGAGGTTTCATCAGAGCGAAAGAATGCACCGGGGCGAGGGGGAGAATAGGGGCAAGGGTGAGCGAAACACACCGGGCTCCTCGGCGATGGTCCAGCACACATTACCCACCGGCCGCGCGCCGCCGGGTGATGAGGGTTGCATCACGACAGGAGCAGGCGGATCTGGTGGTTACGAACTGCAACGTCCTCTCTGTGCACACCATGACCTTCCATCACACCAATCTGCTCATCGCTGAAGGACGCATCGCCGCCTGGGATCGAGCGGTCGAGAAAGGCAAAGAAGTCATCGACGCCCGCGGGAGCTACGCCGTCCCCGGCTTGATCGACGCTCATACCCATGTCGAAGCGGCCATGTTGACGGTTGAAGCCCTGGCGAGACTGCTTGTGCCTCGGGGAGTCACAACCCTCATGGCCGACCTGCACGAAATCGGGAATGTCCTGGGCGGGGCAGGCGTGGAGGTTCTGGCCGAAGGGGCGAACAGGGTGCCGCTTCGGCTGTTCCTGCAAATCCCAGCAGCATTGGATCCGGAGGAGGCCACAAGGCTCTTACGACGTCCGGATGCAGTGTCCTTCGGCGAGGCCAGTCTGCCTCGCATCGTTCGCGACCCTGACAAGTTCACTCGAATGTTCGCCGAGGCGCATGCCCAGGGACGGTTGGTCAGCGGCCACGCAGCCGGTCTGGGAGCTGGCCCCTGGCTTTCCGCGCTGGCCGCGCTGGGGCACGCCGACGATCACGAGTGTGTGGACATCGAGCAGGCCAAGAGTCGACTGTTGGTGGGACAGAGGGTGATGATCCGCGAGGGCTCAGCGGCGCGCAATCTTCAAAGTCTAGTGCCCTTAGTGCGCGAACATCCCGAATGGGTGGATCTATTCATGTTCTGCACCGACGACCGTACGGTGGGAGACATCCTGGAGCGGGGCCATATGGATGATTGCTTGCGCTCCGCTATCCGATACGGCCTCATGCCGGCGACCGCCCTGCGAATGGCCACGCTGAACTGCGCCGTCCACCATCGTCTGGATACCCATGTCGGCAGTCTGGCGCCGGGACGCCTTGCAGATGTCCTCCTACTGGACGATCTGGAGGCGTTCTTGCCCGAGATGGTGATCGTGGGAGGCGAGGTTGTGGCACGAAGCGGGGAGCCCGACTGGGAAGCCCCTCCCGAGGTCAGCTTCCCGGAGGCGTACCTCAACACAGTCCATTTGGGGCGGTCCTTAGAGGAGGGAGGCCTGCGCCTGCCTCTTCCTGATGGGGAGGTCTCCGTTCGGATCTTGCGGATGGTGCCCCATCAGATCCTCAAATACATCGACGAGGAGACCGTGACCGTACGGGATGGGCGCATACATGAGGGGCAAGACCGCGATATCTTGAAGATCCTTGTCATCGAGCGACATAAGGGGACGAAGCAGATTGGCATTGGCTTGGTGAGGGGCTTTGGACTCCGACGCGGCGCGTTGGCCTCGACCGTAGCTCATGACGATCACAACCTCGTTGTGATCGGCGTGACCGATGCGGACATCCTGTTGGCCGTCAAGTCAATCGAGGAAATGCAGGGTGGCTTGGTCGTCGTCGATCAAGGTGAAGTGACAGCGAGAGTCGCCCTGCCTCTCGCCGGGTTGATCAGCCTCAAAGGAGGGCCTGACCTTGCCGGCGAGTTACAGGCGGCCGAGCGGGCGGCGCGCGATCTGGGGTGTCTCCTGCCGGCACCCTTCATGGCTCTTTCGTTTGTGCCATTGGTCGGCATACCCAAGGCCGGTTTGTCTGAATTTGGCCTGGTGGACGCCGTAACCTATGAGAAACTGCCGCTTCGAATTGGGCGGAGCACGGACATCTTCACCGCCGCGGATCCGTGATTACCTGAGTGACGAAGGAGAGACTGGATGGAGTGAACTGACCGAACAAGCCAGGATATGAGCAGTCATTGACCCGATGGGGGCCCTGAAGAAAACAACTCGAATGAGGAGAGAGGAGTGAAGGCATGTTGTCTAAGCGATATCCCATCCTAGCGATCATCCTTCTTGTCGCCGTGGTGCTCGGGTCATGTGCACCCGCGCCAGCGGCACCCACCGAGGCGCCGGCGCCGCCGCCAACGGAAGCGGCTCCAGCGCCCACCCAGGCGATGGAAGAACCAACGGCGGAAATGGCGGCACCCACTGAAGCGGCCGGTCCCGATCTGGCGGGGATGAAAGTCGCCTTCCTGTTCCCCGGCGTTGTGAACGACGGTTCTTACAATACCCTGGGCTACAACGCCATGCTGGATGTCGAGAAGCGGTTCGGTCTGGAGGTGCAGTGGAACGAGCGTGTCCCACCGGCAGAATCCCCGCGGGTCATCGGTGAGTTCGCCGCCAGCGG
>Ga0209342_10001185_pt1 | contig 29421 bp, 18 predicted proteins | sample RifCSP16_2_FD_184023 | JGI IMG/M metagenome (GOLD analysis project Ga0209342, IMG submission 184023) | Soil microbial communities from Rifle, Colorado - Rifle CSP2_sed 16_2 (SPAdes) (version 2) | ecosystem: Environmental > Terrestrial > Deep subsurface > Rock core/Sediment | place: Rifle...
GCGCGCCTTGGGGTTGAGGCCGACGCCGAACTTGCCGAGGACGCGCCCCTCCTTCCCGCCCTTGTTCATCTCGAAGACCGCCGCGGTGGCGCCCACGACCTTGGAGGCGATCCCCTCCTTGAGGAGCAGGGACGCCGCGGTGCCCAGGGGCTCGTGGAACGCGACGTCGACGACTAGGCGTCCCTCGGCGGAGCCCTCGACGGGGACGACGAACAGCTCCCCCGCCGGCAGGGTCGCGACCTGACGCGCGCGGCGGCAGTACCCCGTGTCCTCCGTGATCCAGGAGCGCCCCCGCACCTGCAAGGTGAGGTCCGTGCCCGCCCCCGAGCTCACATGGAGGGACCGGGCGGGCCGGACCCGCCGCTCGAGCTTGCGCATGAGCTGGTGGATCTCGAGGAAGTCGGCGGTGAGCGCGCCCTCGGAGAGCATGTCCTCGGTGACGCCGGGGAGGGAGACGACGCGGGCGCCCGAGGCCGTCGCGTCGCGCCGCGCGAGCGCGTGCGTCATGCTCTTCTCCGTCGCGAGGAGGATCACGTCCGACTCCTGCATCATCCTCGCCAGGTGCGGCGGCGGTTCCGCGTGGGGCCGGGGGCGGGGGTTCATGAGGACCAGCACCGGGTCGCCCCCGACCTCGCTCGCCGCCTCGAACAGCGCGACCCCGATCGTGTCCCGGGACGTGTCCGCGACGATGAGGACCTGTTCGTGCGCCTGTACATTGAGGCACTGACGGATGACCTGGGCGGCGCCGGCCCCGAGACCGGTGAGGACCGACGCTTCCTCCTCCGGATCCGTCGGGGTCGTGCCCATCGGGTCCGGGAGGGGGCACCATGATTAAGGACTTGCTGCGGGCGGGAGAACCGCGGGCGCATGGTTAAATAGCGACCTCGTCCGTTCGCCGGGGGAGCGCATGGACCCGACCACCCTGGAGGAGATGAGGCGGGTGCTCGGCGAGCTGCGCGAGAAGCACCGCATGCTGCTCACCGCCGTCGTGTCCCACGGGGGAGTCCCCTTGGCATGGCACGCCCCGCCCCAGGTCCAGGTGGAGACCGTGGCGACGCTCGCCGCCACGCTCACCGGCTCCTGCGAGCTCCTGTTCCAGGGCCTCGGGAAGCGCGCCCCGCGCACGCTCGTCGTCGACGGCCAGGACGGGGCGATCGTCACGACCACCTTGGGCACGAAGACGTTCCTCGCCGCCGTGCTCCCGACGCGCACGGAGGAGGCGGTCAAGGCCGTCGAGGCCGCCGCGGCGGCCCTTCGCTCCATCATGCAGGTCGCCTGAGCCGCGCCCACAAGCGGTCCACGCCGGCCAGGAACCGGTCCTCGAGGGCGACGTACGCCGAGGTACGGAACACGCGCGTGGCGGCGACCCCGAGGACCCCGCCGACCACGAGCCCCGCGAGGACGTCCGTCGGCCAGTGCACCCCGATGTGGAGCCGGGACCAGGCCACCGCCGCCGCATACGGGGCGAAGAGGAGCCACCGCCGCCCATGCGTGGCCAGGTACGCGGCCGCCGCGGCGGACCGCGACGCGTGCCCGCTGGGGAACGCGTAGCCGTCCAGGCCGTCCCCCGGGACCTCGAGCCTCCCGCCGATCATTGGTCGGTCCCGGGCGATGACGGCCTTGAGTACCCCGACCAGGAGGGCGTCGAGGAGAAGAAGGAGGACGAGGCGCACGAGGGCGCGGCGCCCGAGGCGCCAACCGAGAGGGAGCGTGAGGGCGAGCCAGACCGGCAGGGTGCCGAGGAGGCTGAGCGCGATGGCGATCGGGTCGAGCCAGGGCGAGCGGAGCCCGACGATGGCGAGGAGGGCGTCCTCGTCCCATCCCACGTCGGGGCCGTAGGCGCACCCCTATATTGAAGGGCGCCGCTCGCGGCGCCGTGGCCGTCGGACCGGAGGGGGCGTACCGCGCGCTTCTCGCCTCCTACGGGCCGCAGGGGTGGTGGCCTGCGCGGACGCGGTTCGAGATGGTCGCGGGCGCCATGCTCATGGCGCAGACGTCCTGGCCTCGGGTGGAGGAGGCCCTCTCCGCGCTGCGCCGCGACCGTCGCCTCTCCGCCGCGGGGATCGCGCGATGCCCGATGCCGCGCCTCCGTGCGCTCGTCAGGCCCGCGGGGCTGCACTCGATGAAGCCCCGGCGGCTCCGGGGGATGGCGCGGGAGATCCTCCGGGCCGGTGGACTGGACCGCCTCCTTTCCGGGGACACGGCCGAGGTCCGGTCGCGGCTCCTCTCCCTCGAGGGGGTCGGCGAGGAGACCGCGGACTCCATCCTTCTCTACGCAGGGCATCGCCCCGTGTTCGTCGTCGACGCGTACACCCGCCGGCTCGGCGCGCGCCTCGGCTGGTTCCACGGCGGCTCGTACGGCGACGTGCAGGCGTGGTTCCACCGGCGCCTCCCGCGGGACACGGCGCTCCTCAACGAGGTCCATGCGCTGATCGTCACGCATGGGAAGGCCCGGTGCCGGCCGCGTCCGCGGTGCCGCGGCTGTCCCTTGCTCGCGCGGTGCCCGCACGGCCGGGCTCAGGTTTATCCCGCCCGTCGGCCCTCGACGCGGGGATGAGGCCGCGCGCGGTCACCTTCGACGCGTTCGGCACCCTCGTCGAGCACGGCCTCGAGACGATCGAGGACTGTGCCGCGGCGGTGTCGGCCGAGCACGGGATCCCGGACGGGCGCCTCCTGGAGGCGTGGCAGCGGCGGTACTTCGCGCTGTTGGGCGGTCCTCGGTTCTACACGGTGGAGGAGGCCAACGAACGGTCCCTCCAGGAGGCCACGGCGTCGTTCGGCGTCCGCACGGACCTGCGGCCGCACCTCGACGCGATGGTCGAGCGCTGGGCGGGGATCCGTCCCTATCCGGAGACGCTCCGGGTGCTCGAGACCCTCGGAGACGTCCCCGTCGCGATCGTGTCTAACGCGGACCACGCGCTCCTGCTGCGGGTCCTCCGGGCGGGGGGCATCGGGATCCCGCTCGTCTTCTCCTCGGAACGGTCCCGGTCCTACAAGCCCGACGCGCGGATCTTCCAGGAGGCGCTGGGGTCGCTCGGCCTCCCGGCAGAGTCGGTCCTGCACGTCGGGGACTCCCTGGAGGCCGACGTCGCCGGGGCGGCCGCCTTGGGCATGAGGACGGCGTGGGTGAGACGGCGAGGAGGCGCGCCCCCGCCGGGGGTCCGGCCCGACCACGTCCTCCCCACCCTGGACGGCGTCCTCGACCTCCTGTAGGCGCCACTTTCATATAGCGGAAAAATTCCGTTCCAAAAAGCGAATCACCCCGGAGTCGCATCCATACCCCGAGGCTACCAGGAGGAATGGGATGCTGAGCACCATCGGCGACCGGATGATCGCGCACTTGAGCGGATACGACCGGTACGAGGACGAGTACGACTGCCCTGTCGAGCTGACCCAGGAGGGGATCGGGCGTGCGCTCGGCATCTCGCGCCCGCACGTCGCCCTCGAGGTGCGGCGCCAGGTCGCGGACGGGCGGGTGCGCCAGCGCCTCGCCCATGTCCGGGGCTCAAGGAACCGCCGCAAGGTCTACTTCCTCACCCTCACAGGGCATGCGAGGCTCGCGGAGCTCCGCGAAGCGGCCCGCGGTCGCCTCATCACGATCGTGTACCCGGACGGGGACCGGCGGCAGCTCCCCGGGGCCGACGCGGCTTCGGTGCTGATGGCGGCCGGCGCCCGCGAGCATCAGGCCCTCGTCCGCCTACTCGAAACGGAGATCGTGGAGGTGCGCGGCGGGGCCGGGGCACCGAGGCTCCCGGAGCGCTTCGTCGGTCGCCGGGAGGAACTCGAGCGTCTCCGCGCGTTCGCCTCCGGGGGGAGCGGGCTCCTCGTGATCCATGGACCTAGGGGGATCGGGAAGACCGCGCTCGCCTCGGCCCTCGTGCGCTCGCACCCGGGCCCTGCCGTGTGGTGCGCCGCGCGGCGAGGGGAAGGGCGCGAGCGCCTGCTCGAGGCCCTCGCGTCCACCCTGCAGGAGGGCGGGCGCTCGACCCTTGCGGAGTGCCTCGGGAGGGCGGACCTCGGCGCGAACGCCCTGGAAGCGGTCCGTCGCGACGCCCGCGGGCTGCTGGTCGTCCTCGACGAGGCCGATGCGTCCCCCGACGCGGTCGCCTTCGCCCGGTCCTGCGTCGCCGCGGGCGCGGACCTGCGAGTGCTCCTCGTGGCCCGGTCGGACCTCGGGATCGCGCCGGCGATCCAGCTCGGCCCCGTGTCGACCGCGGCGGCCGCTGCCCTGCTGGCGGCGAGACGGCCGGACCTCCCCCCGGAGAAGGTCACCGAGGCCGCTGAGGCCTCGAACGGCGTCCCGCTCCTCATGGAGCTGGCCGCCCACGCCCCGGGAAGCGACCCCCTTGGAGCGCTCCTCGCCGCCATCGAACCGCGGGAGGTGGAGGCGCTGAGGCTCGCCGCCACGTTCGGCCCCGTCTTCCCGGCCGAGGCCCTTCCTCGTTCGTATCTCGCGCTACGCACCCTCGTCTGGCGGGGGCTCGTCGTGCGCACGCTGGAGGGCTTCACGGTCCCGGCGATGGTGCGGGACCGGGTGCTCTCCGGGCTCTGCCGGGGGGACCGCCTCGCCCTGCAGTCCCGCGCGGCGGCCTACTATGCGGAGGACGGCATGGTGCTGCTCGAGGCCCGCCATCTCCTCGACGCCGACCGTGCGGAGGAGGCCGTGTCCCGCCTTGTCCAGGAGAGCGCTCGCCTCTTGCGCCTGGGGCGCGCGCCGACCCTGGCGGGGCTCCTCGGGGAGGGGATCCTGCGGGGCGCGGGGAGCCCTTCGGGGGCGCTCGCCTACTCCGAGGCCTGCCTCGCGTCCGGGCTGGCGTCCACGGCCCGCGAGACCGCGGCGGCGCTGCGGGACCACGAGGATCTCGTCATCCGGATCCGTGCCCACCTGACCTTCGCGTCCGCCTCCATGGCTCTCGAGGATCTCCCCACCGCGAGCGCGTCCTTCGCGGTGGCGAGGCGCCTCGCCGCTGCGGCCGTTGACGCCTTGTCGGAGGGGCGGGCCTGCCGCGGGCTCGCCGAGGCCCAGCGCCTCCTCGGGAACCCGCACGGTGCCGTCGAGCTCTTCATCCGCGCGGAGAGGCTGCTCACCGCCGGAGGGCGCCGTGGAGAGGCGGATGACGTGCGCTTGCGCCATGCGCTCGCGCTCGCCGACGGCGGGGACGCCCCCGCCGGCCTCGCCCTGCTCCGCCCGCTCCGCGCCCGTCCGGGCGACCTCGGCGTACGGGCCGTCATCGCCACCGCGCAGATCGAGTCCCCTGCCGGAGGTTCAGCCCGGGAACTCGCCGAACGTCACGGCCTGTACGACGGGGCACAGAACGTGCCGCTGGTCGAGACGGCGCCGAGCGAGATGCGAGGGTTCTCCCGGCCGGAGGCCCCGCGCGACCTCGATTCTATGGAGGGAATGCGGTTCACCGCCGCACAACAAGCTTAATATAAAGCATGCCGCTGTCGCGCCGACGTGGTGACCGGAACCCCGGATGCACCCCAGTCCCACGTTCTCCCCGGAGGCATGAAACATGCAAGTTAGGCAAGTGGTAGCGGTAGTCGGAATGCTCATGGCGACGTCGTTCGGGTTCCTGCCCGGCGCCCTCGCCGCGGATGTCTACGAGAACGTGTGGACGGACGTCTCCACCCTCTCGAACGACTACCCGAACGCGCCGAGCGACTGGTTCTACCCGGGCGACCCGCTCACCATCGAGCTCATGAACGACGTCGTCAACAGCGACGGGAACGAGGACATCTTCGACACGGCGGCCTACCACCCGCGATGCGGGCGCTTCGCCTGCGACTGGACCGGCTCCGAGCACATCACCCTTCTGGACATCGATGATGCGGTGCTGGACTCGAGCGGACGGTTCACCCACACCTACCCCGGGGACGACACCAAGTCCCTCTACGACGGGGACTACCGGATCTGGGCGGCCTATGAGGACTACCACGAGAACAGCGGCCCCGGAGGGAGGATCCTGAGGGGAGGCGCCTTCACCGACTTCGAGATCCACAAGTACCGCGCGGACCTGACCTTCGACCGCTCGGCCTACATCCCGGGCGAGACGGTCACCGTCTTCTACACCGTCACGGACATCAAGACGGGAGCGCTCATCTCGGACGCGAATTACGAGGGCGAGTGGGTCGCCGTGGACCTGAACGGCAACCAGCTCCGGGACGGATCGATGCCGGGGACCGCACCCCAGGGATCGTTCACCTTCCTCATCCCGGCCACCGCCCCCGCGGGCGGCTGGTACGATGTCACCCTGTGGTGGAACGACACGCTGACCGGCGGCCAGGTCCGCCAGTGGGTGGAGCAGGACTCGGTCTGGGTGGACAACCTGTTCGCCATGGTCACCCTGCGGACCCTCGGCGGGACCTCCACGCCCAGCTTCGAGTTGGGCGCGACGGCCCTCGTCGACGTCCGCGTCACGGTCGGCGGGTCCTTCAGCCGCCCCGTGGCCGGGGCCACGGTGGACATCACCGTGTACAGAGGCCTCGGGACCACGAAGACGGCCATCACCGGCTTGGGCGGCACGTTCGAGACGAGCCAGGACGGGACGGTCCGGTACCTCTTCGCGGTGACGTCCCCGAACTTCGCCGAGGACTCGGACTACACCGTCGAGGCGGACGCGAGCAAGGAGCAGCAGCGGATGACCCCCATCCCCGTCGACACGTTCGGGGTCACGAAGGTCGTCGACGCGATCGCGGTGAACCTGGAGTTCGACCAGGCGGTCTACACCTCCGGCCAGACGATGATCATCACGGTCCGCGCGCAGGCGCCCCCGGGGGCCAAGCCGCCGAACTCGTTCGCCCTCGTCATCCGGGACCTCTTCGGTTCCGTGAACTACCTCTCCCTCGTGCAGCCCGCGGGGGCGTTCTCCTGGGTCATCCCGTCGAACCTGCAGGGCACGGTGTACGTGTCCGTGGAGGTGTACAACGAGGACGGGGACTTCGGCAGTGACGTCGACACGCGCGACATCGCCTACGGAATCGTCCTCGTGAACGCGAGCCCGTCGACGTACATCGCCGGGAGCACCATCAGCATCTCCTTCCAGCTGGTAAGCCAGCAGATGACGAGCCCTGAGTTCTTCTACGAGGTCCGTGACGGCGGCACCGTCGTCGACCAGGGGCGGGTCACCGCGACCGGCATGACGGGGTCCTTCACCTTCAGCGTCCCGAGCTTCCCCGCCACCGGCTACCAGTTCCGCGTGTCCGCCAACGACGGAGGGCGGACCGCCGAGGGCCAGGACTCCGCGACCCTCGCGCCCGACTACGTCCTCACGGTGGACTTCAACGCGGCGTACTACCGCGCGGGCGACACCGTGACCATCCACTACAAGCTGGAGAAGCGCGGTTCCGTCCCGCTCCCGAGCACGTTCGGGTTCGTCTACGGCATCGGGAACGCCCCGCAGTCGACCCTCCAGGTCGCGAACCCGGGCACCGGCGACACGTTCGAGGGCGACCTCACGTTCACCATCCCCCCCGGGACCAACGAGGGCGTGCTGCCGGTGACGGTGGGCGAGGCGAACACGGGCACCGTCGTGATCGAGGTGATCTCGGTGCACGCCGCGCCGGCCCCGCCGCCGTTCGTCACCGGGATGGACATCATCCTCCTCGTCCTCTTGATCGTCCTGTTCGTGGTCGGCATGGTGATGGGGCGTCGCTCCATGGGCCGAGGCCCCACCCCGTCCACGGGCACGACCGCCGCGCCGGCCGCCTCCGAGCCGGTGACGGTGAGCGGCACGGGGATGACGGCCCCCTGCCACAACTGCGGGCGGCCCATCGACATCACGACGTCCAAGCGGCCGATCGAGGTCATGTGCCCGAACTGCGGCAGCACCGAGGTCGTGAAGTAGTCACAGGACCCGGGCGATCCGCTCGAGCCCCTCGGTGATCCGATCGCGGCCCGTCGCATAGGACAGCCGGAGGTGGCCCTCCCCCGCCGCGCCGAACGCGCTGCCGGGGACGACCGCGACCCGCGCCTCCTTCAGGAGGCGCTCCGCCAGATCCGACGAGCGGCCGGGCGTGCGGGGGAAGGCGAAGAAAGCGCCCCGCGGCGCCGCGCAGGGCCACCCGAGGCGCTTCAGGCCCGCGAGGAGCACCTCCCGGCGCGCGCGGAACTCGGCGACCATCGCCTGGAGCGGCCCCTCCGGGCCGGTGAGCGCCGCCACGCCGGCCTTCTGCGCGAAGGAGGTGCAGCAGGTGAGGGTGTGCTCCTGGACCTTCGCGATCTCCCCGAGGGGGCCCTTCGCGGCGAGGAGCCAGCCGAGACGCCAGCCCGTCATCGCATAGGTCTTCGAGAAGCCGCTCACCGTGACCGTGCGCTCCCACATCCCGGGGAGGGCGGCGGGGGAGACATGCTCCCCCTCGTAGACGAGCTTCTCGTAGATCTCGTCGCTCACGAGGTACAGGTCGTTGTCGGCGCAGACCTCGGCGATCCCCCGGACGTCCTCGCGCGTGAGCACGCCCCCCGCCGGGTTCGAGGGCGAGTTCAGGATCACGAGCTTGGTCCGCGGCGTGACCGCGGCGGCGACGGCCTCCGGGAGCATGCGGAAGTCCGTTCCCTCGTCGGCGAGGACCGGGACGGGGACGCCGCCGGCGAGGCGGACCATCGGCTCGTAGGAGACCCAGCCCGGGTCCGGGAGCAGGACCTCGTCCCCGGGGTCGACGAGGGCCATGCACGCGCAGTAGACCCCGTGCTTCGTCGGGGTGACCATGACGTCCGCCGGCGTGGCGGGGATCCCGTTCTCCTTCGCGGCGCGGGCAGCGATCGCCTGCCGCAGCTCGGGGATGCCCATCGGGTGCGTGTACTTCGTGAACCCCTCGTCGAGCGCGCGCTTCGCCGCCTCGACGATGTGCGCCGGGGTGGGGAAGTCCGGTTCCCCGCCGGAGAGGGAGAGCACGTCCTCGCCCCGGGCCCGGGCCTCCATCACGAGGGCCCCCAGGCGCACGGTGGCGCTCGGGACCACGGCGGCGGTGCGCTTTGCGGTCGGCTTCACGCCGGCCCGGAATCGCTCCTAGGGGAAAACGCTAGCGGTGCGCGAACACGGCACGGACGGGCCCGAGGGACTCGAGGCGGACGAACCCGAAGCGCTCGAACTGGACGACCTGCCCCGGACGCGCCTGGGTGATGGCTGCCTCGGCGAGGCCTCGGGCCTCGGTGCCGTCCGGCATTAGGACGGAGGCGTCCACGCCGCCGCACACCCACTGCAGCTTGGGGACCCCCGGTTTCACCTCACGCGACGTCACCCGCCCGTCCTCGACCAGGAGGACGTTGCACCAGTCCTTGAGGCGGACCTCCTCGCCGCGGTGCGCCGCGAAGTCCAGGCGCGACACCGCCACGGCCTCCGACACGGGGACCTCCCGGACGCCGCGGGACGCGTCGTCGGGGTGGCGCGGGAGCCGGAGCGTCGCGGCCGCGGTCCCGGGAAGGCGGAGGGTGACGGGGTCGGGCACGAAGAAGAAACGGTCCGCACCGGGGTCGATGATCTTCCGGTTCTCCGAGTAAAGCGTCTCGACGGGGACCTCCACGTCGGCCAGGCTGAGGGAGAACGCCTTCACGAAGCTCCGGACCGCCTCCGGGGTGATGCCGCGACGCGCCAGGGACTGCAACGTCCAGGCGCGCGGGTCGTCGATCCCGTCCACCGCGCCGCTCTCGATCTGCTTCCGGAGGGCCGTCTTGCTCAGCTCGATGTCCCGGAACCCGAGCAGCCCGTGGTGGATGAAGACGGGGCGGCGCTGCACCCCGAGGGCGTCCCAGATCGCCGTCTCCATGAGGTCCTCCATGACGAGGTCCTTGCCGCGCACGACGTGCGTGATCCCGAGGACGTGGTCGTCCACCGCCCAGGAGAACTCGAGGAGGGGCCACACGCGGTGGCGGCGGCCCACGCGCGGATGCTCTCGCTCGGCGATGCGGAAGAGGACGCGGTCGCGGAACGCAGGGTTCGGGTGCTGCACGTCCGTCTTGAGGCGGACGACCGCGGCGCCCTCGGCGTAGTCCCCGCGGATCATCGCCCGGAACCGCTCGGTGTCCTCGGAGGGGCCGCGCGCGCGGTGCTCGCAGGCCTGCCCGTCCTTCCGTAGCGCGCGCAGGCGCTCCTGCGGGCACTCGCAGACATACGCCGCGCCGGAGGCGAGGAGGCGCTCGCCCCACTCGTAGAACAACGGGAGCCGGTCGGACTTGTAGACGACCTCCGCGATGCGGACCCCGAGCCAGTCCAGGCCTTCGCGAATCTGGTCGTACGCCTCGGGCAGGATGAACTTCTCCTCGCTGCCGATCGTGTCGTCATAGACGAGGACGAGCCTCCCGCCGTACCGTCGCACGTACTCGTCATTGAGGATGACCATGCGCGCGTTCCCGATGTGGAGGGGGCCGCTCGGGTAGGGCGCCATCCGCATCACCACGGGCCCGGTGACGCCCGACAGGTCGGGGAGGCCCGCGGGGGCCTCGACGGCCTTCTTCTCCAGGAGCTCCGGAGCGGTGCGCTCGAGCTCCTCGCGCTGCTGGTCCGAGGTCAGGGCGTTCACCGCCGCGACCACGGCCTCGACCTCCGCCTGGACCTCCCGTGCGCGCGGGCGGAGGGCAGCGTCCAAGGTGAGGAGGCGCCCGACCACGGCCTTGGCGTTCGCTTTCCCGCCGTGGGCGACGGCGTTCTGCAGCGCGTACCGGCGCGCGGCCTCGAGCATCGGCTGGAGCAACGGCCCACCATAGATAACGATTCGTCACACGCGTCACGGCGTGAGGGCGTGGCCGAGGCTCTTCACGTCCCAGACGTGCGCCTCGAGGACGAGCGTGGACCGGAGGTCGACGGCCTGAAGCCGGTCCCGCATGCGCTCCAGGACCACCTGCTGGATCGCCTCGGGGACGTCCCACGTCTCCGAGAAGAACCGGCGGGAGAGCCGGTCAAGGACCACGTCGGCTCGGAACGTCACGGGAGAACGCGACACCGCAAGGACGCGCCGGGGCGGCACGTGGTCGGAGAGGGACTCCTCGGTCACTTCGGGCGGAGCGCGAGACTGCCCCGCCTCGTGTAGGAGCTCCGTGTACAGGGCCAGGGGGTCGAAGCCGATGTGGCGCTGGGCGACGCCGATGTAGTTCCCACGGACGGTGCGGGCGATCTCCCGAAGGGCGTGGCGGGGATCTGCAAGGTGCCCCAGCACGCCGGCGCTGAGCGCGGAGGCGAAGGCGTCGTCCCGGAAGGGGAGGAGCGCGGCGTCGGCCCGCACGGGATCTCGGAGGCCCTTGCCCACCCCGGCCTGGAGCATCGGCCGGGAGATGTCGATGGGGACGATCGCGAGACCCGCGCGTTGCAGCGGCACGGAGAACCGCCCCGTCCCGGCCCCGATCTCCAGGGAACCCCCACCCGTCCCCAGGAGTTCGACGAGGGCGCGGACCGCGCCCGCCATCGCCTCGTCCGGATGGGAGCGGGTGCGGTCGTAGTAGTCCGCCGCGCGATCGAACGAGACGCCCACGCCGCGGCCCAAGGGGCCAAGGAGGAAAACGCTTTGCGCGGGCTCACGAGAACACGGGGAGGCTGTCCAGGGCGGCCGCGAGCTCGGCGGCGTCCCACACCGCCAGGGCGATGTGGAGCTTCCGTTCGAAGCGCTTCCCGGCGTACCGCTCGCGGAGGACCGCCATCGCCTTGAGGTGAACCTCCTCCGGGACGCCCCACTGGCTCGAGTACGGGCGGCCGTCGAGAAGGGCGATCCCCCGGTCCGCGTCGAAGGTGTCGTCGAAGGTCGTGACGGGGATCCGCTCCCGGGGCGGGACCATCTCGGCGAGCTCGCGTTCGCGCATCCCCGGCGCGTTCTCCGGGACCCCGTGCTCCTCGAGCACCTCGATGTACGTGCGGTTCAGGCTGAACCCGTCCCAGTTGTCGAGCACCGCCACGTAGTCCCCGGAGTCGACCCGCCCGATCTCCCGCACCACCGCCCGCCAGTCCGCGACGAGGTGCAGCACGTGGATGCTGAGGGCCCCGCCGAACGCGCGGCCCTTGAACGGGAGGTGGGCCGCATCGGCGAGGAGGGGGGACCGCATCCCCTTGCCCACGCCGACAGCGAGCATGCGCCGCGCGATGTCGACCGGAAGGACGTCGACCCCGGCCTGCTGCAGCGGGATCGAGAAGCGGCCCGTGCCCCCGCCGATCTCGAGGACCCGCCCACGTCCCGAGAGGATGCGGACGAGGGCCTCCTCAGTGCGGGCCATCGGCTCCGGGGGGAGCCCGCGCGTCGCGTCGTAGTAGTCCGCGGCGGTGTCGAAGCTGATGCCCACGCGCCGAGGATGGCGGCCGACGGGATATCGCTTGCGCGGGCATGGGGCGCGTTTTCGTTCAATTGGTCGAAACGCGCGTCGCACGGGAGCCCACAAATACGGAGAGGCCGTACCGGCGGCCATGGCCTACCGCGACTGGCTCCTCGAGTTCCGCGACCAGGCGAAGGTGATCTCCACGCCGGTCGCGAGGACACCGGAGGTGACGAAGCTCCTGCAGAGCGACCCTCGCACCGTGTTCCACTTCACCGATCTCGAGGGGCACGAGGCCGTGGGGAACCTGTGGGGGACCCGCGCAAGGATCGCCCGGGCGCTCGGAGTGAAGCCCGAGCAGCTGCTGAAGACGATGCTCACCGCCATCCGCAACCCGCAGGACACCTCCCTGGTCGACACGGCGGCGTTCCTGCCGCACACGAGCACGGACTTCGACCTCCATGACAGCCCCGTGCCCCTCTGGTACCCGAAGGACGCGGGGCGCTACTTCACCTCGGCCGTGTTCTTCGCGGAGTGGCAAGGGGTGCGGAACGTCTCCTTCCACCGCATCCTCATCCTCGGCCCCCGGCGCGGCGCTGTGCGGATCGTCCCCCGCCACCTCTACTCCATGATCCAGCAGGCGCGCGAGGCGGGCGAGGAGCTTAAGGTGGCGGTGTGCGTCGGCGTGGACCCCTGGGTGCTGCTCGGCGGGGGGACGAGCATCGAGTACGGTGCGGACGAGTCGAGGATCGCCTCTTCCCTGCGGCGCCTGGGGCACGGGAAGCCGCTGGAGATGGTGCGGCTCCGGAACGGGCTCACGGTGCCCTCCGAGGCGGAATACGTGTTCGAGGGGCGGTTCACCGGGGAGACGCACGCCGAGGGGCCGTTCGTGGACGCGGTGCAGACGTACGACGTCGTGCGCGAGGAGCCGGTGCTCGAGTTCGAGCGCGTGTACCACCGCCCCGACCCGATCTTCCACCTCCTCCTCAGCGGAGGGGACGAGCACTTCCACTTCATGGGGATGCCACGCGAGCCCCTCATCTACGAGGGCGTGTCCCGCGTCGTCCCGCACGTGCGCGCGGTTCGCCTCACCGAGGGCGGGTGCGCGTGGCTCCATGGGGTCGTGAGCCTGCGGAAGCAGCACGACGGGGACGGGCGGAACGCGATCATGGCGGCGTTCGCGGCGCACACGAGCATGAAGCAGGTCACGATCGTGGACGACGACATCGACGTCTTCGACGACCGCGACGTGGAGTGGGCGGTGGCGACGCGCCTCCAGGCGGACCGCGGTCTGGTCGTCCTCACCGGGGCGCGGGGGAGCAGCATCGACCCCAGCCGGAACCCCGACGGGACGACCGCCAAGCTCGGGATCGACGCGACGGCGCCGATGGGGCGCCGGGCCGAGTTCGCGAAGGCACGGGTGTGAAGGCCCGACCTACCAACGGGTGCACCACAATCGGCACATCCCTGGAGCGGTATTCCCCATCGTGGGTCGCTGTAACCTAGCCTGGATTGCGTTCGCGGCCTCGGGCCTTCTTCTCTCGACGATGGCGGCCTCGCTTGCAGGGCCCCAGGCGCCGGCCACGCGGGGGGATGAACTGGTCCTCGTCGTCGGAGGTCAGGACGAGATGAAGGTGCGGAACCCGCTGCCGGCGATCGCGAGCGATGTCTGGACGAGGGACGTCCACGACCGCATCGACATTCAGGTGCTGCAGAGCCACCCGGTCACCAAGGAACTGGTGCCCTACATCGTGAAGGGCGTGGACGCGGACGGCGACGGGACCTTCCAGCGGGACGAGTACGGCAAGTTCCTCAAGGAGGACCCCGACTCCGCGGGCAACCCGTGCAACGTCGCGAACGGCTGCGCCCTCCAGGTGACGGCCTTCTACGACTTCAACGGTGTCTACTTCCACGACGGAGCGCAGGCGGACGCGTTCGACCTCCTCTTCACCTATCACCTCTGGGCGCTGAACCCCCGGTACAACACGGACCTCCGTGTCCTCATGGGGGACAACTTCACCGTGGACCGGCGGGTGTCCGCGGACCTCGTCGCGACCGACGGCTCGGACTGGCAGGACCCGCCGGTTCCCGGCGCGGACCCGAATCTGCGCGCCTCGGTGCGGTTCACCATGAGGAACGCCTTCGCGCGGTTCTACGAGGCCACGCTGGCGGTGAGCCTCTGGCCCCAGCACCTGTGGGAGAGGACCGGGCAGCGGGGCGAGCCCGCCGCCGCGACGGACATCCACGGTAATCTCGGCTGCCTGGTCTATCCGGCGACGGCCTCGGGGGCCTACACCGACACGACGAAACAAGGTGTCGGGATCCCGCCGGGCGCTCCGGACCTCCCCTCGGGCTGCACTTCCGCATTCAACTACGGCGCCGCCGAGTCCTGGGCACCCTCGGACGCCGACATGATCGGCGCCGGGCCCTTCACGTTCGACACGTGGACGCAGGGCTCCTTCGCACGGGTCAACACCTACCCCGACTTCTTCGTCGGGTGGGACATGAGGAAGGCCCCGCCTCTCCTGGTCGACCCCTACCTCCCCCAGTACATCAAGAAGCCGACCATCGACGGGGTCCTGTTCAAGATCTACCGCTCGACGACCTTGGGCGTCCTCGCCCTCGGCCGCGCGGAGATCGACTTCTACCACTGGAACATCCCCGCCGAGTTCGTCCCGGACGTCCTCATGAACATAGAGAACGCGATCGAGGCGAACCCCGAGCCGGGGTTCTTCTACATGGGCTACAACATGCGGCGTGTCCCCTGGGGCTATGAGGGCTATGGGACTCCTGCGCAGCGCGATGTCGGGGCACCGCTGCGGGAGGCGGTGTCCCACCTGATCGACAAGGAGTCCATGGTGCAGAACCTGATCCAGAACTTTGGGATCGTCGCGCATGGCCTGATCACCCCGGGGAACACCTACTGGTACAACGACGCCATCCCCAAGCCTCGGTTCGACCCGGCCCTGGCGGCTTCAATCCTCGACGTGCAAGGCTGGATCGACCCGCCGGGGGAGTGCTCCCAAGACACTCCGTCGGGGTGCCGCAGCCTCCCGACGATAGGGACGCGCGTGACGGAGATCCTGACACCGCATGCGGACTACGATCCGGTGCGCGCCGCGATTGGCCAGATGATGGCCGACGCATTCCGCTCGGCCGGGCTCAACTTCCGCTCCAGCGCGACCGCGTTCGGAGAGATCGTCGCGCGCATCGACGCGAGGAACTTCGACCTGTACACCTTGGGCTGGCGCATCCGGGGGACCGATCCTGACTATCTGTTCAACCTCTTCCATAGCGGCAACGCCGCGGCGGGGCAGAACTTCCCCGGGTACAACGACGCCGCGTTCGACACGCTGATCGACGCCTCGCGCGCCGAGCTGAACCGCACTCGCCGGCAGCAGCGCATGTACGATGCGCAGCTGAACCTTGCAGCGAACCGCCCTTATGAGCCGCTGTACTACCGCACGAACATCGAGGCGTACCGCCAAGACCGCTTCGTGAACTGGTCTGTGGACTCGGGGACGATCTGGAACTTCTGGTCCCTCATCGGAATCCGGCCCCCGAGCGACCGTCGCCTCGTGATCACCCCGGTCCTCCCCTCCGCGGTTGGATCGGGTGGGGCCGCGCCTCTCACGGTGACCGTGTCCGACCAGGACCGGAACCCCATCTCCCTCGCGACGGTGCGCTTCCAGCTGAAGACCCCGAACACAGGATCCTTCGGCACCGGCAGCACCTCAGATCTCAACATGACCACGAACGGCACGGGTCAGGTGTCGGTGGCCTACCATGCGCCCGACTTCAGGGCCGCTGCGGGCACCGTCCTCATCGACCTGACCGCCTCCTACCAGGACCTCGACGCCCGGACGCGAACCGTCCCGATTACCATCTTCCCCGGGCCGCCTCAGCTCTTCCTGGCCATCACGGCATGGCTGCCGGACGGGGACCTGATGGCCTCGGGCGGGATGCTGCCCCTGGCGATCACGGTCACGGATCAGGACGGGTTCGCTGTGCCGAACGCGACGGTCGTGGTCGAGAGCGACTCGGCGTTCGTCACCGTGGATCCCCCGAACGGCACGCCCGCGGCGATGTCCGTCGTCACCCTGAGGGCGTCCGGCAACGTTACAGCCGCCGAGGACGTCGAGATCGCCGTGGCCGCGACCCGCCCGGGATTTGCCAACGCGAGCAGTCTCCTCCGGGTCGTTGTCATCCCCGCGAACCGGGACTGCCCTCCGGGCTGGGTGCGGCTCCCCGAGGGGACGTGCATCGAAGATCCCGGACCGCAACCATTCCCGCCTCCCTGGTTCATTCCCGCGGCCGTGCTGGCGGCCTTGGTCGTGGTCGCGGTCGTGTGGGTCCTGACCGCCCCCATGGAAGCGAAGGACCGACCTCGCCCGTGAACCGCCGCGCGACGGAATCGCCGCTGAAGCATTAAATACGGCCCCGGGGGTTGCGCACGCGTGCGGAAGCTCGTCGCGGCCGTCCTCCCGGCCGTGCTCCTGCTCCCCTTCCTGATGTCCGCGTTGCCGGGTGGGAGTGGCGAGCCGGACCCCGTGGGGTTCGTCCCCAAGATCATCCGTGGACCCCAGCTCACCCACCCCGACCCGCTCGTGTGGCCGACGCCGCCGTTCATCTCGATCCCCGACCCCGGCCTTCTCGGCCCGCCGACGCGCGACGCCATCGGGACCGCGCGCGTCCTCGTGCTCCTCGCGCGGTTCACCGGTCCCTCGGACCCGGTGCCCTCGGAGACCCGGGGCGACATCGACGCCAAGGTGAACAGCGTGACCACGCCCTCCATGCGCACGTACTACAGCGAGGTCTCCTACAACCAGCTCCTGATCCAGGCGACCGTGGTCGACTGGGTCAACGTGGGGCCGATGGCGGAGTACGGCACGGACTCGGCACAGGGCACCGACGACGCGAACGGCCCCGTCTACCGCCTTGTGACGGACGCGGTCCGCGCCGCCAACGCCGTCGTCGACTACGCCCAGTTCGACCAGGACGCGGACGGCCAGGTGGACCACCTCTTCCTCATCCATGCCGGGGACGGCCAGGAGTCCTTCTCGGGGCAGGATACCCCGGGCCGCATCTGGTCGCACCGGTGGGCCGTCGCCGACGCCGACCCCGGCATCCCCGGGGACCAGCAGCTTCTTGTCGACGGCAAGGAGGTGTACGGGTACATCATGGCGGCGGAGTCGTCCCCTCTGGGCGTCTACGTGCACGAGTTCGGCCACGACCTCGGGCTCCCCGACCTGTACGACACGGACGGGTCCTCCCCGGGCGCCGGTGACTGGGACGTGATGGCCTCCGGGTCCTGGAACGGGCCCTTCAACGCGCGGGGGACGTCGCCGGCGCACTTCTCCGCGTGGGGCAAGGCCGAGCTGGGCTGGCTGCGCCCCCTCGAGGTCGGCATCGACACCGACGACGCGCTGTACGCGCAGACCGTGCAGCCCCTGGAGTCCTCGCGCAACGGCAGCGTGTACAAGCTGTCCGTGCGCCGCGTCGGGGGTCCGGAGGAGTACTTCCTCGTGGAGTACCGGAACACGATCGGCTTCGACCGGGAGCTGCCCGGGGCCGGGGTCCTCATCTGGCACGTTGACGAGACACTTTCGGAGAACTCGGACGAGACGCACCGCCTGCTCGACCTCGAGGAGGCCGACGAGCGGCAGAGCGGGGACAGCCCGACGCAGGACACGGACCCCTGGGTGAACACGGGGGAGTCCGGCTTCACCCCGGAATCGATCCCCAACAGCAACGGCTACGGGAACCTCCCGACGGGGTGGAAGGTGCGGCGCATCGGGTCGCCCGGCGCGACGATCCTGGTCGACATCTCGCGCGACGTCGACGACGACGTGGTGCTCGTCTCCCTGGAGCGCCCCTCGGGTCTGCCCCTGAACACGGACGGGACGGTGCGCGCGACGGTCGGCAACGCAGGGGCACGGGCGCAGACGGGGCTTCCGGTGATCCTCACGGTGTACCGCAACACGTTCAACGCGTCCGCGATCCAGGAGACGCTCACGCACACGGTCCCGAGCCTCCCCCCGCAGGGGAGCGTCACGCTCACCTGGACGTTCCGGGCGCCCGCCTACGGGAACTACATCCTCCACGTCGAGGCCGTGCTCCCCGCCGACGAGCTCCCGGAGAACAACGACCGCACGTCGCACATCGCCGTCTCGGACTTCCGCCTGCGGGAGGACGTGGAGGCCGCCTCCCTGGGGTGGTCGGCGGACGCGGCGGGGGACCTCCACTGGGAGATGGTCGCGCCCGGGGACGCCGCGTACGACGCCTTCAGCCCCGTGAGGGCGTGGCGGTACGGCTGGTACGGGGGCGGGGGCGCCGGCGGCTTCGGGTACCTCACCTCCCCGCTGATCAGCGTGACGACGGCGACCCTGTACCTTTCCTTCCAGCACAAGGTCGCCCTCACCGGGCAGACCATCCAGAACTCCACGCAGGCCCCGGAGACCGACGAGGGCTTCGTGGAGATGCGCCTCGGGCCCGGGGCCTGGGTCCGGGTCCTGGGCCGCGGCGGGGTCCCGCTGGTGTGGGCGGGGACCCGGCTCACCTGGGAGAAGGCGTACGCGAACCTCACCGCCAACGGGGCCACGCCGGGGATGACGGTGCAGCTGCGGTGGGGGGTGTACGGGCAGAACCAGACGCGCGACGGCGGGTGGTGGCTCGACGACCTTTTCGTGACGGTGCAGGACCTGCGCTACGGGATGGCGGTGCGCGCGGTCCCGGAGGTGCTGCCCGTGGACCCGGCGGGGGTCGGGACGTTCCGGATCAAGGTGACGAACGTCGGGGACTTCCCGGACACCTACCGGTTCAACGCGAGCCTGCCGCCACGCTGGCGGGCGTGGATGCAGCTGGACGCGAGCGGCCGCATGGAGGTGGACGACTTCCGTCTCACCCTCGGGACGGACCAGGAGAGCGCCGCCCTGCTGGTGGTCCAGGTGCCCGGGACGGCCTGGCGCGGGGAGACGGCGCTCATCCGCGTCACCGCGGTGTCGACGAACGACGCGGCCCAGGAGAACAGCTTCGTCGTGTGGGCGGACGTCTTCGACCCCTCGGGCATAGGGAAGTTCCTCCGCTACTTCCCGCTCTTCATCATCCTCCTGATCCTCATGGCCGTCATCGCGACGGTGATCGTCAAGGTGCGGCGGCGCTGACCCGCCGCGGTCACGACGGACCCGGGGAACGGGTCCGTCCTCCTGCTCCTTCGGTCAGTCGGTCGAATCGCGTGCACCCGACGTGAGTGGACCATCCCCGCCGCGCGCGGCCCAGACTTTTCGTTCAATTGGTCGAAAAACGTGAGGCGGGGGTGATCGCGGACGGCGCCGCCAGGGGGACGCTCGGAAGAAGCGTTCAGCACTCCCGGGCGTTTTCGTTCAATTGGTCGAAAGGCACGCACGCTGAGTCGAGACCTTCCTGCCGCCCATCGCCCCCCTTTTCGTTCAATTGGTCGAAACGGTGCTCCTTCCCGTGGGCCCACCCAATCGATCCTCGCCGCCGGGGAGTGTCTCGCGGCGGCCGGGCGGACGCTTTTCGTTCAATTGGTCGAAAGGGAAGACCTCCTGGAGATCCCCTCTGCTCACCCAGCCCGAAGGCCCCCCCATTCGGTCGTTCACCCATCTCCCCCCAGAAGGGTCTTCGCCCTCGCCGTGTTTTCGTTCAATTGGTCGAAACGATGTCGAGCCGAGGGGTCTCCGTGAGACGAGCGCGCCGCCAGGGGACGGGCGCCCTGTCCGGGTACGTGGTCACGTGGGACGTGGACAGCCGCGATCACGCCGCCTGCGCCCGGGTGCGTCGGTTCATCTTCGGCGAGGCCCACCGGACCGCACGCCGCGTGTACCGGTACCCCGGCTTCGTCGAGCGCGACGGAGTCCGGTACCTGGGGCAGTCCGTCCTCTTCGTGTCCCGTGACAGCCTGTCGCCGCTCCGGTCCTTCCTGCTCGGGGCGGGCGTCGAGCACCATGTCATCCCGGCGACCCTGGGGAGGGTCTCGTCCACTTGATCGAACCGCCGGTCGCGAGGGCAGCTTCATCCCCCCGCGGGCCATCCCCGCCCTCCGTGTGGGTCGACCACCCGCTCCTCCGGCGCGAGGTCCTGGAGGACCGGAAGTACCAGACCGCCATCGCCGCCGCCGCGGCGAAGCGCTCCACCCTCGTCATCCTCCCGACGGGGATGGGGAAGACCGCCATCGCGGTGCGCGTGATCGCGGACGTTCTCCGGGCCAAGGGCGGGAAAGTGCTCTTCCTCGCGCCGACCAAGCCCCTCGTACTGCAGCACGCGCGCTACCTGCGCGACCACCTCGTCCTCGAGGCGTCGGCGGTGGCGGTGAGCACGGGGGAGGCCCCGCCCGAGGACCGCGAGCTGACCTGGCGCGAGGCCAAGGTCGTGGTCTCCACGCCCCAGGTCATCGGGAACGACCTCCGCGAGGGACGCTACGACCTCGGCGGCGTCTCCCTCGTCGTCTTCGACGAGGCGCACCGCGCGGTCGGGGAGTACGCCTACGTGGCCGTCGCGGCGGCGCACGAGGGCCTCGTCCTCGCGATGACCGCGAGCCCGGGGAGCAGCGCGGACAAGATCGTGGAGGTCTGCCACAACCTCCGGATCCCCCTCGGCCACTGGGAGATCCGCACCGCCCTCGACCCCGACGTCGCGGAGTACGTCCAGGAGGTCGCGTTCGACCGCATCGTCGTCGACGTCCCCGAGGACGCGCGCCCGGCGATCGCCCGCCTCCGCGCGCTCTTCAACCTCCACATGGACGAGATGCGGCGGCGCGGCTGGCTCTCCGTCCCGCGCCCGACGCTGCGCGACCTCCTCGCGCTCGGCGAGCTCGCCCGCCGGCGCCTCGACGGCGGGGACAAGGACCCGACGCTCTACCAGATCCTCTCGCGCCAGGCCATGGCGGTGAAGCTGAACCACGCCGTCGAGCTCGCCGAGACCCAGGGCCTCGGCGCGCTCCGCGCCTACCTCGACCGCCTCGAGCGGGACACGGGGACGCGCGCGAACCGCGCCCTGCTGAAGGACCGGACTTTCCAGGAGGTGCTGGCCCTCGTGCGCGCGCCCCAGGGGGAGCATCCGAAGGTCCGCGTCGCCGCCAGCGTCGTCACCGAGCAACTGCGGCACAAGCCGGACGCCCGGATCATGCTCTTCGCGCACTACCGCGACACGGTCGACCTGCTGACGCGGCACCTGACCGGCATGGAGGGGGTGCGCCCGGCGCGGTTCGTCGGTCAGGCGTCGCGCGAGGAGGGGGCCGGCCTCACGCAGCGCGAGCAGGCCGAGCTCCTGGACCGGTTCCGCGCAGGGGAGGTGAACGTCCTCGTCTCCACGTCGATCGGGGAGGAGGGCCTGGACATCCCCGAGGTGGACCTCGTCGTGTTCTACGAGCCGGTGCCCTCGGAAATCCGCACGATCCAGCGGCGGGGACGCACGGGGCGGGCGCGGGCCGGCCGCATGGTCCTCCTCGTCACGAAGGACACGCGGGACGAGGCGTACATGTACTCGGCGAGGAGGAAGGAGCGCCGGATGCACGAGGAGCTCGCGCGGCTCCGTTTCGCCCTGAGCCAGATGCGCCTCGACGTGCCCCCGCCCGCGACCGCGGAGGCCCCGCCGACACGGACGGAGCCGCCGGCCCCGGCCCCGCCGAAGCGCGCCGGGCAGGCGAGCCTCGGGGACTACCGCTAGCCGCACGTTTTATTAGCCCCCACCCGGTTTCACCGTCGGGTGTCTGCATAGCCCGATGCCCCGAGTGCGGCTGGGAGATGGACTGGGACCAGGAGCAGTGCCCCAACTGCGGCACCGTCCTCGGCGAGTACGAGACCGCCAAGGCCCCCTTCTAAGTCCTGGGCCCGAGGCGAGCGACAGGCCCGTCCGCGCCCGGTGGAGACCCCCGGGGGAGGGGAGGGGAGGGTTCGCCGCTCGGCCCTCTGAACCCTTAAATACGGGCGGCCTTGTAGGCGGCCTCCCTAAGCGAGGGTTCCCCTTGGCCCGAGGCCTCTACGCCGCCCGCAAGCTCGACAACGTCCGCCAGACCCGGCGCTGGTCGGACCGGTACTACAAGCGCCGCGTCCTCCACCTCAAGGTAAAGTCCGACCCCCTCGAGGGCGCCGCCCAGGGGCGCGGCATCGTGCTCGAGAAGGTCGCCATCGAGGCGAAGCAGCCGAACTCGGCGCTGCGGAAGTGCGTGAAGATCCAGCTCATCAAGAACGGGCGGCAGATCACCGCCTTCGCCGTCGGCGACGGGGCGATCAACTTCATCGACGAGCACGACGAGGTCCTCGTCGAGGGGATCGGCGGGCGCATGGGCCGCTCGTACGGGGACATCCCCGGCGTCCGCTACAAGGTGATCAAGGTCAACAACGTCTCCCTGGACGAGCTCGTGCGCGGGCGCAAGGAGAAGCCGGTGAGGTAGATGGAGGAACGCGCCCCGCCCCCGCCAACGCCGGACCTCCCGGCCCTCAACCTCCCGCCCGCGCTCCCCGAGCTCCCGCCGATCGACGCCCCGCCGGAGAAGCCGAAGCCCGAGCGCAAGCGCCGGAAGTTCATCTACAAGGTCCTCCTCTTCGAGAAGTACGACCTGTCCGAGGTCACCGTCCACGACCCCGGCCTTGCCCGGCACATCAACCTCTCCCCGCTCATCCTCCCGCACACGGGCGGCCGGTACGCCGCCAAGCCGTTCGGCAAGGCGAAGATGAACATCGTCGAGCGCCTCGTCAACGGGATGATGCGCACGGAGAACTTCACGGGGAAGAAGACGAAGGCGATCCAGGTGGTCCGCCTGGCCATGGAGAAGATCGCGGGGAAGACGAAGCAGAACCCCGTGCAGACCCTCGTCGACGCCCTCGAGAAGGCGGCGCCGCGCGAGGAGGTCACGCGCCTCCGGTTCGGCGGCATCTCCGTGCCGCGCGCCGTCGATGTCGCGCCGGCGCGCCGGCTCGACATGGCGCTCCGCACGATCTGCCAGGGCGCCGTGCAGCAGTCCTTCAGCTCCGCCAAGGGCGGCCGCGGGAAGTCCATCGTGGACTGCCTCGCGGACGAGCTCCTCCTCGCCGCGCGGGGCGACATGACCTCGCAGGCCATCCAGAAGAAGGAGGAGCTCGAGCGCGTCGCGGCCTCGGCGCGGTGAGGGGATCCCCATGGGACGCAAGGAGGACAACATCAGGAAGGCGGAGAAGCTCATCCACGACAAGGAGCACATCCGCAACATCGGGACCGCCGCCCACATCGATCATGGGAAGACCACATTGTCTGATTCCCTCATCGCCGGCGCCGGCATGATCTCCCAGGAGCTCGCGGGCCAGCAGCTCTTCATGGACTTCGACGAGCAGGAGCAGGCGCGCGGCATCACGATCAACGCCGCCATCGCGTCGATGGTCCACGACCTGGACGGCACGCAGTACCTCGTCAACCTCATCGACACGCCCGGCCATGTCGACTTCGGCGGCGACGTCACGCGCGCGATGCGCGCGATCGACGGCGTGATCATCCTCGTGGACGCCGTCGAGGGCGTCATGCCGCAGACGGAGACGGTCATCCGCCAGGCGCTCAAGGAGCGCGTGCGGCCCGTCCTGTTCATCAACAAGGTCGACCGGCTGATCAACGAGCTCAAGGTGACGCAGGAGGTCATGATGCAGCGCTTCACGAAGATCATCACGGAGGTGAGCGCGCGCATCCTGAAGCTGGCCCCGGCGGGGCAGGAGAAGGAGTGGGCGCTCAACGTGGAGGCGGGGACCGTCGCCTTCGGGAGCGCGGTCCACAAATGGGCGATCTCCGTGCCCTACATGAAGAAGACCGGCATCAAGTTCCAGGACATCTACGACTACTGCCAGAGGGGGGAGATGAAGGAGCTCTCCAAGAAGGCCCCGCTCCATCAGATCGTCCTCGAGATGGTCATCCGGCACCTCCCCAACCCCCTCACGGCGCAGAAGGTCCGCGTCCCGCAGATCTGGAAGGGCGACCTCGAGTCACCCGTCGGGAAGAGCATGCTGGCGGTGAACGAGAGGGGCCCGGTCGCCTACATGGTGACCAAGATCATCGTCGACCCGCACGCGGGCGAGGTCGCCGCCGGGCGGCTCTTCTCCGGGACGATCAAGCGCGGCATGGAGCTCTGGATCGGCGGCATGCCGAACGCGAACCGCGTGCAGACCGTCGCCATGATCGTCGGCGCCGACCGCGTCCCCGTCGAGGAGATCACGGCGGGCAACGTGGTCGCCTGCATCGGGCTCAAGGACGCGATCGCCGGGAGCACGGTGAGCTCGGAGAAGGACATGCCCATGTTCGAGAAGATCGTCCACTACTCCGAGCCGGTCGTCACCGTCGCCATCGAGGCGAAGTCCACCGCGGACCTCCCGAAGCTCGTCGAGGCGCTGCGCTCCCTGAGCAAGGCCGACCCGAGCATCCAGGTGCAGATCGACCAGGAGACCGGGCAGCACCTCATGTCCGGGATGGGGGAGCTCCACCTCGAGATCACGCAGTACCGCGTGAAGAACGACTACAAGATCCCGATCACCGCCTCGGAGCCCATCGTGGTCTACCGCGAGAACGTGGGGGGGAAGGGCGGCCCCTTCGAGGGGAAGTCCCCGAACAAGCACAACCGGTTCTACTTCGAGGTCGAGCCCCTGCCCGAGGCGATCGTCGCGGTCCTGAAGTCCGGGGAGATCCCCTCCGGGCAGCGCATCAAGGACGCCAAGGCGCTCGAGAAGCAGCTGCGGGACCTCGGTATGGAGCGCGACGAGGCGCGCGGCGTCGCATGGATCCACGAGGGGAACATGCTCCTCGACGTCACGAAGGGCATCCAGAACCTCCACGAGACGATGGAGCTCGTCAAGGACGCGTTCATCGAGGCGATGGAGCGCGGGCCCCTCGCCGGGGAGAAGGCGGCCTCGCTCAAGCTGCGCCTCGTCGACGCGAAGCTCCACGAGGACGGCGTCCACCGCGGCCCCGCCCAGGTCATCCCCGCCGTCCGGAACTCCATCTACGGCGCGATGTGCCAGGCCGGCCGGATCCTCCTCGAGCCCGTGCAGAAGCTCTACCTCAACTGCCCGCAGGAGGTCATGGGCGCCGCGCTCGGCGACATCCAGTCGCGGCGGGCCGTCATCGAGGACATCCAGCAGGAGGGCGAGGCGGCGATCATCTCCGCCCGCGCGCCCGTCGCCGACATGTTCGGGTTCGCCACCTCGATCCGCGGCGCGACGCAGGGCCGCGTGATCTGGAACACGGAGAACGCCGGCTTCGTCCCCGTCCCGCCGAACCTGCTGGGCGAGGTCGTCACGAAGATCCGCGAGCGCAAGGGGCTCTCCCCGCAGCCCTACGACGAGGCCTACTACTCCGGGTAGTCCCGCTGCGTCCTCCTCCCTTCCCGATGCGCTTAAGTACGGAAGGAACCGGTGCACTGACGGCCCTGGCCCAGGGCCTTGAGGGGTCTGTCATGCGGGGGATGCCGACAGGGACGCGAAGCAGGTCGCTGATCGTATTCGCGGTGCTCACCGGCGGGGCGTTCGCGGCCCTGATCGGTCCGCTCGCGCCGCCGGCCCGGGCGTACACCACCCCCGGCTCGGGGGTCACCTGGACCTTCGACGACCTCGTCGCGAACTCGAGCGGCGCCATTGTCCTCCTCAGCCCCGGGGTGTACGCCCTCACCCAGGACCTGACCATCAGCGGGCCCGATACGGTCCTGGCCTCGGGAGGGCAGACCCTGCGGGTCGACCCGGGCTTCGGCATCGACGTGACCGGTACGCTTCGCGCACCCGGCGGGGGCGGTTGGGCCGCCTTCGAGTCGAACGCGTCGACCCCGGCGGCGGGGGATTGGACCGGCCTCCGCGTCCTTGGAACGCTGGATGTCGACACCGTACGCATCGAACACGCGCAGCGCGCGATCGGCGCGTCCGGGTCGGCGGTAATCTCCTTCCGGTACGGGTGGATCGGGAACAGCTATCCGGACACGGTGCTCGTTTCCGGCGCGCAGAGCGTCCTCTTGGCGAACAGCACGATCTGGGGAGGTTCGCCGCCGGTCGGAGCGGGCGGGGACGCTGTGTCCCTGAGCGGGACGGTCGCCGCCACTGTGACGCTCGCCGGGAACTCCATCTTTGGCGGGAACGGCACGACGGGCAGCGGGGGGGACGCCGTCCTCGCGAACACCTTGGATGGAGCGTTGCAGGTCTTGGACAACGGGATCCTGCAAGGGGGGCTCGGAGCCGCGAGCCTGGTCCCGGGAGGGGCTGGCTCGCCAGGGGGCGCCGGGCTTCGCATCACCCCCGTCGCCAACGTCGCCGGGACGAGCGTGAATGTCTCCGGGAACCAGGAGATCCGTGGCGGTAACGGCGGGGAGTTCATCGGGACCGACGGCGTGGGGGGCAACGGCGGCCCGGGGGTCAACGTCCTCGACACCGACTCCACCGGCGCCGTCCTCATCGAGAGGAACGCTATCGTCTCCGGCGGGAACGGCGGCGGTTTCTCCGGAACGACCGCGGTGGCGGCGACCATCACGGGGAGTGGCGGGAACGGCATCTTCCTCTCCGGCCTGAACAGCCCGAGGCTCCGCAGCATCGTGTCGTACGGCGGGAACGGAGGATCGAGCTCGGGCAGCGTCTCGACCACGGTCGTCCCGAGCCGCACCGGTGCAGGGGGCACGGCGTTGAGGGCCACCGCCCCTGGCCTCCAGGGCACGGACCTCGTCCTCTATGGAGGATCTGCGGGAAACAGCTTCGGCAGCGGGAACATCACCGGGGGGACAGGCGGCATCGGCCTCTGGCTCAGCGGGTCCGGCGGGGTGACCGTGGACAACCTCGCGACCACGGGCGGGTTCGGTGGCGGCGACGTGCTCGCGGTCGCGGGATCGAACTCCGGGGGCGGGGGCGGCGGCGCCGGGGTCTTTCTCACGGGGAGCGCGATCACCCTCACCAACCCGACCGTGACGGGCGGCACCGGGGGCGCCCAGGCGGGTGCCGGGACCATGGGGGCCGGTGCCGGCGCCCCGGGGATCTCTGGCGCGGCCACGGGATCCTTGATCGTGGGCGGCGGCACCGTGACCGGGGGCAGGGGAGGCCCTCACACGAACGCGACGACGTCCCTCGTGGCCGGGGGCGGGGGCCTCGCGGTGTCCCTCTCTGGACTCGCGACGGTGACGCTGGACGGGGCGATCCTTCAGGGAGGGAGCGGCGGCGACAACTCCGGCCCCGGCGCGGCGGGGAACGGGGGCGGCGGCGTCTACATCGACAGCGCATCGAACGCGGTCCAGGTCGTGAACGCCCCCGCGATCTCGGTCGGGGCAGGGGGACAGGCGCCGGGACCGGGGACCGCCGGGCTCCTCGGCCTCAATGCACTGGAGTTCGGTGCGGCCGTGTCGAACCTCCTTGTGCAGGGGAGTGCGCTGACGAGCGCGGGGAGCCGCCTTCTCCAGACCAACAGCCCGATCACCGCCCGAGACAACGCCTTCAGCGGCGGCCCGGCGGGGATCTTCATGAACTCCGCCTCGAACTCCGTGTTCACCAACAACACCTTCGCGACCGCCTTCGCCGCCATCGTCTGCTCCGGCGGAACGAACATCACCGCCACCGCCACGACGGTCACGCTCGGCGCCTATCTGGTCCACGCGTCCTTCTGCGGGATGAGCGTCCGGGAGGCCGTCGCGGCGGCGGCCGTCGGGCTCCTCGGCCAGAGCGACACCACGCTCCTCGTCGTGAATGCGACGCTGGGGGCCGGAGGCGTCGTCACCTCGAACCTCAACACGAACGTCACGTTCCTGAACACGACCTTCGATCCGTCGGGGCTGAGCGTGTCGGGCGGGTCGCGCCTGATCGTCCAGAACTTCCTGGCGGTGCGGACGGAGGACACCGCCGGGAGCGGACTCGCCGGATCCGATGTGGAGGTCCGCGACAACGGTGCGCCTCTCTACGCCACAGCGGGGTTCGGCGGGACCGATGCCGCCACGGGGATCACGGGGGAGGTCGGTTGGATCGTCGTGACCGATCGGATCTACGACAACAGCAACACCGCGACGGAGAACGCGACGGACGTGCAGGTCTCCGCTCCCCCGTACTCGTTCCTCAACAACCCGAGGAGCGTGGACATGTCCGCCTCTCATACGGAGCGGTTCACCCCGCCCGATTCCCTCCCGCCCCTGACCCTGAACGTTCTGCTCGACGGCCAGGGGACCCGCAGGGTGGGGGACAACATCCTCGTCGCCTTGACCGCCACCATCGATGACACCGGGACGAACGGGAGCCGGATCGCCTCCGCGAACTACACGATGGGGGCGGGCAACTGGGCAAGCGCCCAGCCCATGCCCGCCTCGGACGGCGCCTTCGACACGCCCTCGGAGTCGGTGAACGCGACGCTGGACTCTTCGGCCTTCCCGAGCGGGACGACCTCCGTCTGCATCTACGGGACGGACGCGGCGGGGAACGGGGACACGGCGGGCGCCTGCGCGGCCCTGGAGGTCGACAGGTCCGCCCCCACGGTCCAGGCCCTTCGGGTGAACGGGGCGATGACCCCCGCCGACCTCCACCCGGCCGGCCCCTTCAACTTCACCGCCACCGTGGACGATGCGCTCTCGGGGGCCGGGCCGATCCTCGGCGGCGCCGCGCTGTGGAACGGGTTCCCTCTGGGCCCCGTTACGCCGGTGGACGGGGCCTTTGACGAGGCCTCGGAAGACGTGTACTACCTCTATCCGGGCACGGGAACGGAAGGCACCTCCCACATGCTCTGCATCGACGGGGCGGACGACGTCGGGAACAACGCCTCGGCCTGCGGCGCGTTCCGGATGCTCGCGCCGCCCGCAATCCCGTTCGTGCGAATCAACGGGTCGACGTCCTGGTTCGCCGTCGCCGGCACCACCGTGAACGTGACGACCCAGATCACGGACGTGGCCGATGGGACGAGCCCCATCGCCTCCGCCAACGTGACCGTCGATCCGGCGAACTGGGGCTCGAGCCAGGCGCTCCTCGCGACCGACGGGGCCTTCGATGGCGTCAGCGAGTTCGCATACGTCGTCCTAGACACGGCCTCTATGGCGCCGGGCACGCACAGCCTCTGCGTCTATGCGACGGACGCCGCCGGCGCCGCGAACCTCACCGGCGCCTGCGCGACGCTGACCGTGCTGGCGACGGACTCCGTCCCGCCGACCTTCACCGACCTGCGCCTCGAGAACACGCAGGGCTTCCTCTCCTGGCTCCACGGGGAGACCGTGG
>Ga0209342_10001186_pt1 | contig 29418 bp, 28 predicted proteins | sample RifCSP16_2_FD_184023 | JGI IMG/M metagenome (GOLD analysis project Ga0209342, IMG submission 184023) | Soil microbial communities from Rifle, Colorado - Rifle CSP2_sed 16_2 (SPAdes) (version 2) | ecosystem: Environmental > Terrestrial > Deep subsurface > Rock core/Sediment | place: Rifle...
AGCCCGGCGGCCTCGCGCGCGAGCGCCGCCGCCGCGTCGAGGAACCCGGCCGCGGCCCGCGGGAGCGCGGGGAAGGTCGACGCGAGATCGGGCCCCTCGACCTGCGCGAAGAGCGCGAGCGGGAAGGTGCGCCCGACCTTGTCCCCGCTCCCGACGAGCACGCCCGCGAGAGCCCGGGCCACGCCCGCGGGCCGGAACAGGAACCGGATCGGCTCGGACCCGCACGGCGCGCCGGCGCGCTTCGCAGCCTCCGAGCCCTCCTCGAGCCAGAGCACGAGCGCGCGCGCCGGGCCGTCCGCCGCGCGCAGCCGCACGAAGTCCGCCTCGGCGGGGATCTTCCCATAGAGACCGGCGTGAGAGAAGGTCGCCACGAGCGGCTATCTCCTCTCCAGCGCGACGCCATCGCCGCAGGGCGTTCCGCCGCCGATGCTGAGCGGCAGCGTGAGACCGCGGAACGGCTCGAGGAAGCGGGAGCCTCCGCCGCGCCGAGCGCCGAAGAAGGGCGTCTCGCTCCGCGCCGGGCGGAAGTCGATGATGATGGTGGCGCCGAGCGCCTGCATGGGGAACGCGACCGTGAAGTCCCGCGTCCCCCCCTCGGCCTGTATCCGACCCGCCTCGAGCAAGCGGAAGAAGGCCCAGTCGCCGTCGCGCACCAGCGTCTCCTCCGCGCCGGCCGCCGTTCTCACCCGCAGCAGCGCGCCCGGGGCCTGCCCCTGCCCGGGCCAGCTGAGCCTGTTCCACTCCTCGGGGCCGTTGCGGTACTCGATGCGCTGTCCGTCGACCTCGAGGAACACGGAAGCGATGCGCGGCGTGGGGCGGATGCGCAGCGACAGCGCGACGGCGGGCTCCGCCGCACCCGGAGGGAAGAGCGACCCCGCGACCTCGTGCGCGCGCCGGAGGAACTGGACGAGCTCCGGCTTGAAGGGCGCCGTGCGATCCCCGGCCCGCACGAACTGGAAGCCGCCTCCCGAGCGCTGCACGAACGTACTCAGCGACTCTCCGTAGAACTTCCACAGGATCCCCGAGCCCGGTCTGAAGAACGCGGCGACGTCGCCCACCGCGGCGTCGTCGCGGCTCTCGCGATCGAACGGATAACGGCGCGCCAGGTTGTCCCGATACCAGAGCGCCACCGAGGAGCACCACTTCCCGGACGTGCGGCGGACCTCCTCGGCCCACTTGAAGCTGTCAGCGGAGCCGATGGGTGGCAGGAGCAGCGTCCTCAGGCGAGGGCGCCACCCCACCTCTCGGCTGTTGACGAGCGCCTCCACCTGCACGCGCGCCTTCGAGACCGTGGCCGAGAGGGCGGCGGAGTCGCCCCCGTCGAGCGTGGTCTGGAGGTTCTCGCGCACCGCCGCGAGCTGCTCCTGGTAGAGGTCGAGCGGGAGCGTGACCCTCGCCGGTGTGCCCCCTCCCGCAGGCTGCGCGGGCTCGGGCGCGTAACCGAAGGAGGCGAACCCGGCGAATGCCCGCTCGACGTCGCGCGCGCCCAGCTTCCTCTCCTCTCGCTCCGCCGCGCGCGCGACGGCTCCCGCCACGGCTCTGCCTCCGGAGCTGCCGCCGATCCTCTGCCGCACCCGCTCGATGAGCCCCGATGCCGCCTGGTCCGCCGCCTCCGCGACCCCGCCGGTTATGTGCGTGTTGTACCCCACGGCGCGGAAGAGGCGACCGTAGGGCGCTGGCTCACCCTGGGTCAGGTCCTGGATCAGCGCGAGCGGCGCGATCTCGAGGTCCTGCACGGCGACCGACTCGATGAAGCGCCGCCACTCGTCGATGTAGCGCTCGTAGTAGCACGACCGCAGCCGGTCCATCTCGCGGACGGCGAGCTCCTCGCCTTCCCTCCCTGCGCCGGCGATGACCCACAGCTCGACGAGCGACCGCGGATCGTCGAGGCGGCCTTTCACCACCTCCTCGTATCCGCGGCGGGTGAAGACACCGCGGACGCCGGCGCCCGCGCGCAGCGCCGCGACCGGGCCCCCGAGGATGGCCGTGAGCGTGAGATCGTACCCCTTGTCCTCCATCTCGGCCGCCAGGCGCTCGACGGCGAGCGTGGAGGCCGGCACGCGCGTCAGGATGCGGCGCTCCCGCAGGACGAGGTCCTCGTAGCGCGGCAGCGCCAGCGTCGGATCCAGGGCGAGGAGCTTCGCGAAGAGGCGCGCGTTCTTCTCGACGAGCCTCGGGCCGCCCGGGTCGGCGGACGCGCTCCAGCGCGCCGCCCACCGCTCCGCCACCTGCCGCTCGATGAACGCCTGCTCCGCCTCCCCGATGCGGGGCTCGCCCTGCATGCGCGGGGAGGTGAGCAGGAGGTGCAGCTTCAGCTTGTCGTAGAAGCGCGCGTACTCGGCCTGCGCGGGTGGGGCATCGGTGGCCTCCATCCGGCGCACGAACGCGTTCATCTCGTCGACGTCGGCCCGGAAGATCGGGTCGAGGACGAGGCGGCGCACGGCCCCCGCGTATAGCCGTCGCACCGATGGCTCGAGCCGGTCGCCCCGGTACAGGCCGAGGCGCATGCCGAGCGGCGGCCCCTCCTCGCCGTAACGCACCAGGAGGTCGAGCCGCTCCCGCAAGAGCTCCAGCTCGGCGAGCGGCGGCGGTCCAGGCTGGACGTCGCGCAGCTTCCCCGCCACGCCGTCGACGAGGAGGCCGGTGGACTCGACGAGGTCGCGGTTCGCGAGGAAGGACCGCAGCGGGAACAGGAGGCAGACGAGCGCGACGCACCCCGCGGCGCCCGCCAGCACCCAGCGGCGGACCGCGTCGCGTCGCATCGCCTTGGCGCTGCGGACCGCGATGCCCTGGTCGGGGATGATGACGGAAGCGAAGACGTCCCGCAGGAAGTAGCTCTTCGCCTCGACGACCGGCTCCGCCTCCGCGGTCGACGGCTGGATCCCGAACGCCTCCGCCATCGCCTTCATCACGCGGTCGATCGCGCGGCCTTCCTGTGTGCCGCTCGTGAAGTAGACCCCGCGCAGGATGGGCGTGTCCTGGTAGACGTTCTCGGTGAGGAGCGCGTCGAGGAACGCCGCGAGCGGACCCCTCATCGCCTCGAGCTGCTGCGGGAACTCGTAGATGCGCTCGCGCGCGGCCAGGTGACGCTCGTCGGCCAGCCGCCGCAGGCTGCGCTCCTCGACCACCTCGAGCAGCTCGTCGAAGCGCTCGCGGAAGATCTCGCCCTTCTCGCCCGTCTCGCCCAGGGGCAGGGTGAACCCCCACATCTGGCCGCGGTCCGCCTTGCGCAGGTCGGCGAACGTCTCGACGAAGCCGGGGAGGAGGTCGCACTTCGTGAAGAGGACGTAGACGGGCAGCACCATCTGGAGCCGCGCCATCACCTCGTCCACCCGCTCGCGCATGCGCCGGCCCAGCTCCACCGCCGCCTCGTCGGTCTCGGCGCCCGCGTCGGAGACGGAGACCGCGACGATGAGGCCGTTGACGGGCTTGCGCTTGCGCGCGCGAGCGAGCAGGTCGAGGAAGCTCGTCCACTCCTCGTGGTCCTCCTCCTGCGTGGAGTAGCGGCCCGCCGTGTCGAGGAGCACGGCCTCGTTGGTGAGCCACCATTCACAGTTTCGAGTCCCGCCGACGCCCCGGACGCCCCCGCGCTTCGACAGGTAGGGGAACTTCAGCCCGGAGGCGCGCAGGGCCGTGCTCTTCCCCGAACCGGGCGGGCCGATGATCATGTACCAGGGCAGCACCGCGAGGGCATCGCGGCCGCCGCGCGCGAGCTTCGAGCTCTTCAGCGCCTGGACGGCGACGGAGAACTCGTTCTCCATCGCCTCGATCTCCGCCTGCTGGTCGGGGCGCGCCGACTGCGCCTGCGCGGCGGCCTGGGACCTCAGCTCCTTCTCGATCTCGCCGGCGGCCTTCCGCGCCTTCAAGCGGCGCCAGGCGAGCAGCCCGGCCCAGGCGAGCACCGCGATGACGGAACCGGCGATGGGGATCCAGAGTGACAGCCCGAAGAGGATCGCGGCGCCCCAGAGGGCGGCGACGAGCAGCACCGAGAGGACGATGGCGAGGATCATCGCAGGCTCACTTGAGGCTCACGGTCTCGATGCGCTGCACGACGCCGCCGGCGCCCACGCCGAGGGCGATCCAGAAGCCGGCGTAGGTGAGGATCGCCAGCGCGAGGGCGCCCGTGGCGACCCACAGCACGAGCCCAAGCCCCTTGCGGCTGCGGTCCCGCTCCTCCGGCCGCTCGCCGTGGGGCGAGAGCACCTCGGCGTCGAGGCGGCGACCATGCTGCAGGTCGCGATGGAGCTCGTCGACCAGCTTCATGAGCTCCAGCTCGCCGCCGCGCACGCGGTGACCGCCCTGGAACCCGAAGAGGAGCGCGAGGTAGTAGACGCGCAGGACGTCACGCCGCCGCGGGTCGCGGCGAACACCCTCGAGGCGCGTGAAGAACGCGTCGCCCGCCACGTTCTCGCTGAAGTAGTGCAGCTGGAGCGACCGGCCCGCCCAGGCGTCCCTCAGGGTCTCCGAGCGCGAGAGCACGATCTCGTCGGCGAGGGCCACGACGGCGTAGGCGATGTCGTTCGCGTCCTCGCGGCTGAAGCCCGCCTGCGATGCCCGCTGGAACATCGCGTCGACGAACGAGCGCAGCCGCTGGTGAAGCGCCTCGGGCGGTGGGAGCGACGCGTCGTCGAGGCGTCGCAGCTGGATGAGCGCGTCGAAGCACTCGCGCGTTACCTCGGTGATGCGATCCATGGCGCCCCCCTGCACCACCTGCGCTCGTCGCACGGCGGATCTCGAGCCCCTGGCAGCGCGTCGACTCTACCTCACCTTCGGCCGCGTGCGGGAAGAGACCTCGCGCCGGACGCGACCAGGCGTCTCACCCCGCGCCACCCTGCGCGGCCTCGGCGGCCGGGATCGCCAGGAGCTCCAGGTTGGTCTTCGCCGGGTCGAACGGCGGCGGCAGGTAGAGAGCCAGGTTGCGCCCGGTGACGATGCCCTGCCAGAAGCGATCGCCAGGCACGAGCGCGAAGTAGATGACGCCGGGGCGGATCGGCAGCTGCGGTGGAGGCCGGTGCACGACGCGCAGAGGCAGCCCAGGCGTCGCGGACTGGACGAGACCCCGGACCTCCGACGCCGACGCGATCTTGCAGAGCCGCGGCAGCTGCTCCACGACCGTGCTCTCCGGGTGGTCGCTCTTCACGGTCAGGAAGAGCTGCCCTCGCAGCACGCGCTCCTCCGAGAACCGGGCCAGGAACAGGCCTCCGGCGTGCTGCTCGAGCGCGATCTTGACATACTGCTGCATCGCCAGGCCGCCGAGCAGGTCGCCGAGGCGCGCGAACAGCGGCTCGAACGTGGCTCGCAGGTCCGCGTGCTGGAGCTTCGGCAGGGGGGACGGATCCTCGCCGCGGAAGGTGCACAGCTCGCCCGCCAGCTGGGCGAGCTGGAGGTAACACTCGCGAGGCGCGGCGTCGCCGGCGTCGGCGAGGTGCGCCAGCACCGGGATGTGCGCGTCGAGCACGAGGAGCTGGAGCAGGCGGACCAGGTCGGGCGTGGCGATCTCCGACGCGGCGTCGCGGTGGCGGCGCACCTCGGCGAGCTCGCGCATCTTGGCGACGGCGCGCGTGAGCACGTCGCGCAGGCCCGCGACGAGCCGCGGCGAGGCGCCGATGCGCAGGCAGGGCGGCACGTAGTCCTCCCCAACCGCCAGCTGGCCGGCGGGCGTGCGCACGATCTCGGCCACCTTGATCGACTCGTGGTCCTCGCGCCGCTCGTCGCCGAGGATGACGACCGCGTTCGGCCGCGCGAACCGGACGGGGACGGTCGCGTCGGGCGACGACGCGTCCGGCACCAGGCGCGTCGTCGCGAGATAGCGGCTGGGGCTCGAGCTGCCGCCGTCCGAGTACGCCGGGACCCCATCGCGCTCCCGCGGCACGGCCAGGTACACGTCGAGCGATCGCGCCGACGCCGGGAAGAGCGTCCCGACCTCGCGCGCCGGGGGGGCGTTCTCCGCGTCCTCGAACGCCACCGGCAGCCCATCGGGCAGGACACCCGCGAAGCGCTGCAGCCGCACCTGTCCGGCGGTGAGCGCGGAGGAGTCGAGCTCGACCTCCAGCACACCCCAGTCGATGGGCGCCAGCGCGGCGATGCGGGCGGCGGCGTACGTTTCGTGGAACCGGTCGAGCGCCTGCAGGTGCTGCGGCGACAGCAGCATGCCCTCGGACCACACCAGCCTCTGCAGCGATCTCATCTTCGCTCCTTGCGGGCCTCCCAGGAGGCAGCCGATGCCGCGCTCACCGTCGGTCGATGCGGTAGCCCTCGACCAGGAACTTGAGCCTGGCGCGCGCAGCTGGCGGCGGGAGCTCGACGATCGCGCGCCAGGAGGAGCCGGTCGGTCGCCGGAAGAGCGCCACCACCGCCAGCGCCCTCGCCGACTGCTCCCGATCGAGGCGCCTGGAGAGCTTCTCCCCCGGGGAGAGCGTGATCTCCTCGCTCTGGAGCAGGTCGGCGCCGAGCGTCTCGCCCGGGGCGCGATAGATCCGCTCGACCTCCGCGCGCTCCAGCTTCACCGCGGATTTCAGCTGATATATGTGGAACACGGTGGGTAATGACTGACCGTGCTCATCCGGATTCAGGCGGTCCGCCGCGACGATCTCGACCTCGATCGGCCCCGGCTCCGCCGGTGGTAACGACCGGGAGGACATCGCGCACCCGGCCACCGACAGCACGATCGAGATCGCCAGGAGGACGCGCCGGTTGCATGCCATGGCTCGTCTTGCCACAGGAAGGCGCATCCGGCAATCATCCGCCCATCGCGACCTGAAGAACCAGGGCGGACCTCTGACCCACGAGGTCCGCCGCGCCGGATCTCTACTCCCTCTGGAGCACGACGATGTCGCCCGGTTTCACCGGCTGGGCGCCATCTCCTGCAGGCTGGAAGCTGGCGGTGGAGGTCGACGCCTCGACGGTCCGGACCTCGCCCCCGCCGAGGATGGTCTTCTTCCAGCCCACCGGCTTCCTCGTGACCGGGTGCGTCAAACGCTCGATGGGGCGGATCACCACCAGCCGGTCCCCGGTGACCACGTCCCTGTCCGACCCGATGTCGATCACCATGATCCCGGCGGCGACCGTGACCACGAAGCCCATCACCGGGAACTGCCTCCCGAGCTTCTCGCCCAGGACGAGCGTGGCATGCGCGGCCGCCTTCGCATACTCCGACTTCGGATCGACCGCGCCGGCGATGACCGTGCCTCGTGCGTCGGTCACGACCTTGGTCTCGGAGGCGCCCTCGGCCGACTCGGTGAAGATGAGCTGACCGGTCGCCGCGTCCACGGCGCGGGCGTCGATGCGGACCTCGGTCCGGATGAGGTCGTAGGAGAACTTGTCGTACGTCTGCTGGGTCGCGCTCGACAGCACCCCGAAGACGACCGCCTCCGCGCCAGCCAGCTTCCCGATCTGGGCCGCCGTGCTCTCGTCGACCAGGCCGGAGCGCCCCAGGCGCTGCTCCTTGAGGATCTCCTTCAGCCGATCGCGCTCGACGAGCTCGAAGCGGCCCGTCTTGAAGAGCGTCGTGGTGAGGACGTCGCCGATCTGGAAATCGGTCGCCACATTCCCCCGGTCGTTCGCGCTGAACGGGAGCACGGCCAGCCTGGGCCGGGGGATCGACCCGTCGGCGGCGCGGTCGAGGTAGTGGTCATCCCAGTTGCGGGGCAGCGTCGGCGCCCTGGGGGTCGTGGCGCAGCCCGCGAGCAACGCGAGCGCGACGACGCCCTCGACCCATCGGCGCGCGCTCGATCGGAGCGCGCCGACGGGTGCCCAGCAGCTCCGAAAGCCGGCTATCGGCGCGAGGTTCATCACATGCTCTTCAGGCCCTGGGCGAGCCGCGCGAGCGTCTTCGCGAGCTCCGGAGCCTTCACCGTGGCCTCCTTCAGGCTCTTCGTCGAAGTCTGCAGGCTCTTCGCGACCAGCGGCGCCTTGATGGCCTCGCCGCCGGAGAAGTCGGTGTTGACCGACTGGCTGAGCGACGCCGCCTTGGTGGCGAGCGGCTTCGCGCGGATCGCGGTCGAGCCGAGGAAGGTCGCGACCACCGCGGCGTCGGTCGCCGAGCTCAGGGCGAAGCTCGCCTCGTCGCCCGTGAGCTGTCCCTGCTTCTTCTTCAGCGCGAGCAGCGCGATCGCCTGGTCGTTGCTCAGCTCCTCCGGCTTGGACTTGCCGACGATCCCCTTCACGTTCTCGTCCGCGGCCTTGGACGCGGCGTAGGAGCGGGCGTAGGACTTCAGATCCGTGGTGAGCGCGTCCGCGAACGAGTTCGAGACGACCATGCCGGCGTGGATCTCGGCCGCCGACCGGGAGACCTCGTCGTAGTTCTCCTTGCCGGACATCACGTACTCGACCTTCTCCTTCTCCAGGGGATCGCTCTTCAGGCACGTCAGCTTCCCCATGTCGCCGCGGACGTCCGCCATCTTCACGCGTTGCGTCGTGGTGCCACCGGCGACGGGGTTCGCGGGGAGGGAGGGCAGCCCGAAGCCAGTCGCCGCGAGACCCAGGACGACGACCCCTAGAGCATTCGAGATGAGCATGTCTTCCTCACGATACGGGCGCTTGTGAAGCCGGTATTGGCGCGGGGAGACCAGGGCTACCTTCGCCCATGGTCTACGAGACACTCGCCGAGAACTCCCCTCCCCGTCGGCAAACTATCTTCGACGCCCCACCAGGCGTCAAGCTGCAAGTGAGGCCCTCCTTCGGCCTACCTCCATGGCGACGATCGCCCCGCACGCGCTCATGCTAGGGTGGCGCTCTCGTGAAGACCGTCGCGATCGATCCGCTGGTCGGAGCCGCGGTCGCCGGCGGCCGCTATCGGATCCTGCGCCTGCTCGGCGCCGGGGGCATGGGGGCCGTCTACCTGGCTCGCCAGGTGGCGATGGATCGCATGGTGGCGCTGAAGCTGATAGCGCCGCAGGCGGAAGCGCACGGCCAGGAGGTGGTTCAGCGCTTTCACCAGGAGATGCGGGCGTCGGCGAAGATCGAGCACCCCAACACCATTCGCGTGTACGACTTCGGCGAGACCGACGGCCGGCTGTTCCTGGCGATGGAGTACCTCGAGGGCCGCACGCTCCGCCAGGTCCTGGGAGCCGACGCGCCTCTGCAGACGGCCCGGGTCGTCCGCATCGCCATCCAGATCGCGAAGGCGCTCGGCGCGGCCCATGAGGAAGGGATCGTCCACCGCGACCTGAAGCCCGAGAACGTCATCTTGCTGGACCGCTACGGCGATCGCGACTTCGTGAAGGTGCTCGACTTCGGCATCGCCAGGTCCCTCGACGCGACCGAGGAGCGAATGACGGCCACGGGCGCCGTCATCGGCACACCGGCATACATGGCTCCCGAGCAGGCGGCGGGACTGGCCGTGGACGGCCGCACCGACCTGTATGCGCTCGGGGTCATGCTCTACGAGCTGGTGACCGGAGCCCCGCCGTTCAGGAAGCCGACCGCCGTCGCCCTGCTCGTGGCGCACACGACGGAGTGCCCCCCGCCGGTGCAAGAGCGCGCCCCGGCGCTGCCGCCAAGCCTGGCTGCGCTGATCATGCGGCTCCTGGCCAAGGACCCCGCCGAGCGACCAGCCTCGGCGGCGGAGCTGCTCGGGCTCCTCGAACGCGAGGCGCCGGAGCGGCAGGAGACCGGCGGAGGAGCGCAGCCCCACCAGACGCCGACGCTCGCGCCTGCCCTGGAGGCGCCGCAGCCACCCGCCGCGACGTCCCCACTGCCTGCCGCCGCACCGCACGCCGCGACATCCCCGCTGCCCGCCACCGCACCGTCTACCGCGACTCGGACCGCAGTCGCGGCCGTCGCGGCGCTGGCCCTCCTGGCGGCAGGCATCTCCGGGGTCATGCTGTACCGCCGGCAGTCGCAGGATCGGGCGTTGCGGTCCGCGCGCCTGGATCTGGAGTCGCGCCTGGGGCGCATGGGCGAGCCGCCGCCGCCAGCCGAGTGCGCGACTCGCGATCTGCACACCGCCGGGCGGATCTCGAGCGCCCTGGATGCGCTCGATCCCAGGGGGGGGGGCGTCACCGACCCTCGCGCCGCCATCGCGCTGCTCTCCGAAGGAGAGCCACGAGCAGCGGAGCGATGGGCCGTGCTGGCGCGCGCGCACTTCATCGCAGGCGATGACGCCGCCGCCCTCGAGGCCGCGCGCAAGGCGGTCGCCCTCTGCCCGGGGGACGCGGCCGCCCACAACACGCTCGGCAAGGCCGCCCAGCGCTCGGGCAGGACGGGCGACGCCGAGGCCAGCTTCCGTCGCGCGATCGCCCTCCGAGAGGACTACCTGCCGCCGCGCTTCAACCTCGGCCTCCTGCAGCTGAAACGGCGCGACGCAGCGAGCGCGATCGCCACGCTGTCGGATGTCATAAGGCGCGCTCCCGACCACCCTCGCGCCTTCCTGGTGCGCGGGCAGGCGCAGCTCCTGGCGGGAGACACGGCGAACGCCCTCGCCGATCTGGAGGAGGCCGTACAACGCGACCCGAAGGACGCCGACGCCTGGTTGCTCCTCGGCCACGTGCGAGCGCAGCGGGGCGAGGCCGAGGAGGCGACGGCGGCGTTCTGCCGGGCGAGCGAGCTCGGTGCGGCCGCCGCGGCGGCGCGCTGCCGGCCCTCGCCGTGATCTCACTGCATCAGCCGGTCGAGGTCCGCCGAGGCGAGGAGGAAGTCCGGCTGCTCCTTGACGACCTGCTGCATCTGAGCGCGGGCACCCGCTCGATCGCCCTTGTCCAGCAGGGCGAGCCCCTTGCTGTAAGCGAGGGCCGTCTTCGTCTTGAGCCGCGCGGGGCTCTTGAGGCGGGGAGCCCGCCGCGGCGCCGCGCCCTGTACCGGCTGCGATGCGCGCGCGTCTGATGCGCGCGCTTCTTCGGTACGTTCCACGAGGAGCCGCTCGAGATCGTGAGAGATCTTCTGCTCGACGCCCAGGAAATCCCCGGCGCTGCTGGTGGCGCCCGTGGAGCCCAGCACCCGCCCCGTCTCGACCTCTACCAGGCGGGCATCCACGCGCAGCGCCTCCATCACGTCGAAGTAGCCGCCGAGCACCATGTAGCGCGCGCCGAGCAGCTTGCCGACGCGAGCGGCCGTCGCCGGGTCGAGCTTGCCCTGCCGCCCCAGATCGTACTCGGCCAGCAGCGCTTCCAGCCGATCGCGCTCGACGATCTGCCAGCCATCGAGGCCCGCGAGGTCTGAGATGAGCATCTGGGCCAGGCCCTTCTGCAGCACCCAGAGGCTCTCACTGCTTCCCTGGTAGTCAAAGTAGAGGATCGCCACCGTGGCGCGCTGCCGCTCACCCAGCGCGGCGGCGGTCACTGGAGCGGCAACGGCGGCGGCGATCGCGACGGCGGCCAGCGAGGCTCTGGCGGCGAAGACCGGCATGGCGAGGTTGGAAAAGCGCATGACCCCGGATGGTGCCACAACCCCAGCCGCCACCCGTGAAAAAGAGTCCCAGCTACCCCCGAAAGCGGGCACCCTCGGCGTGACATGAAGGCGCGGTCATGCTCGCGGCCCTCGCCCTGCCCCCCCCCGCGTCCAGCGCGGTCAGGGCCAGACGTCGAGGACGAGGGGCCGATGGTCCGAGGCAGCGGCCACGTCGGGGCCGGAGGCGACCTCGAGCCTGGTGACCGCCGCGAGATCGTCCTTCGCGAGGAACGCATAGTCGATGCGCTCCTCCCTGCCTCCCCCGCTCCAGGTCCAGCCCGGATCCAGCACTGCCCCGAGATCGGCCAGCGCGCCGTCGGCGAAGAGCGGGATCAGCGCCGCCGAGGAGGCGAGGTCGTTGAGATCCCCCAGGCCGATCACGAGCGGCGCGCCCGCTTCGGCCCGCAGCGCGTCGAACACCTCTCGCATCCGCTGGGCCTGCAGTCGCCGCCGGGGATCCGCCGACGGGTCGAGGCGCGAGACGAGGTGCGCTCCCAGCAGGACGAGCGGGCGACGCGCGCCTCCCAGGTGGATCTCGACCAGATCGCGCGACCACAGGTGAGAGCCGTCGGGCGCTCGCTCCCCGGCGTGGCTGCGGTATGCCGTCACCGGTACGCGCGCCAGGGCGCCCACGTCGATGCCCCGCGGGTCGAACGCCTCCACGAGGAAGGCCTGGTAGCCGCCCCCCGCGAGCGGGCCGGAGGCCAAGCGTTCCAGGAGCGCGAGCGCCTCCACCTCCTGGAGCACGATCACGTCGGCCTCGAGTCGCGCCAGGACCGTTCCCACGCGTCGGAGCTTCGCCTCCACCTGGGACTGGCTGAGCACGGTATCGTCCTCGCCCGGCGGCTCCGCTCGATCCTCCTCGTCGAAGAGATCGTGGACGTTCCAGGTCACGATCCGGAGCGACGCCGGTCCCGCTCCCGCCGGAGGAGCGGCGGGGGCCGGGGCACAGGCGGCGAGGGCGAGCGCGACGATCGGGAGCGAGCGCGACATGCCCGGCCTGCCGGTGCAAGGAGCAGCCCCGCAGCGACTTCACGTCTCGCAGCCCGCCTTTTCGCGTGGTGACGCGGAGTTGGGAGGCCCGGGCGCGATCGGATGTCGATCGCGGGACGGCAGCAGCCGGACCGGGAGTCCGTTGGGCGGACCGCGCGCCAGAGGCCGGCGCGCCAGCGACTACCGCCGTCGCGGCCGCTCCACTACTGATCCGACGTCGGTTCGATGCCGGTCTCGATGTCCACGCCGAAGTACTTCAGCATTCGCCGCTGATGCAGGGAGAGGCCGCGCAGGGCCACGACATCGGGAGTGCAACCCGTGATCGCTTGCGCCAGGGCTCCGACGGCGACGTCCTCGAACTCACGCACGTCGCTGAAGTCGAGCGTGAAGTGCGAACCCGGACCAGCCGAAGCCATGGTTTCCCCCAATGCCTTTGCCTCGGAGGGGCCGAATCTCCGCTCGAAGCGATAGAGCAGGTCCGCGGACGCCGATGTTTCGCTCCAGGACATTGCGCTCCCTTCGCCTGCGAGGTGGAAACCGGAGCAAGTGCAGGTTCCGGGCCGGCTTCGACGCTGGCCCACCCGTCGGAGAGCAGGAGAGACGCGCTGGCCCCGGGCGCGAGTCGAGCTCTCGCCTAACGCGAAATTTCCAGCAACAACGCGTTATTACCGTGCAGCCAGGAGCCACCCCCAGCCGGGCCCTGGCTCTCTTGGGCGGCCCCGACTGGGGCTGAACACGCCGTGTCAGCGGCGTCCTCGAGAAGCGCATCGACAGGTGCCGAACGACCCGGAGACTGAGCCACCCGGTGCGCCGGGCCCCGCCCCGGTGGAGCATCTCTCCACACGTTTGGGGTGGTGGGGGAGCCGCGGCGCGGCGGTTTCGATCCGGCGCGTCGTTGACTCTTCGTCACAACAGGCCGTCTGCTACCGCTGCGCCTGGTGGCTTTGACACTGCGGGCCTCTTTGAGTAGTAGTGCCCCCGCCGACCCCATCGTCTAGAGGCCCAGGACACGGCCCTTTCAAGGCTGGAACCCGAGTTCGAATCTCGGTGGGGTCACACTTTCATGACGGTGACCCGCGCCTTCGCCGCAGCCGCGCGGCGAGTGAAGGCTGCGGGCTTCGACGGGGTGGAGACCAGGATCGATGGGGTGGAGACCTCGCCAGCCGAGCCAGGTTCGGCGTGGAGGTGGCGCTCGCCGTTCGACGCGCGGTCGGCCCCGGCTAGATCGAGCGCTGCCAGGAGTGCCTGACCTGCTTCGCGGCGATCCGCAAGGGCCCGCTGAAGTGCAGCGTCAACCGAGCGCTCTTCTGATGGCGGGGGGAGCGGCTACCCCCGCCCTGCCAGCATGGCGTCGATGCGCTCGAGCAGCTGCTCGACCCGGAACGGCTTTGCAAGGAACGCCCTGCCCGCCGGCATGCGCACCTCGTTGGCCGAGAACACCAGCACCGGGATCGGAGCCAGCTCCGCGCGGCGATCCAGCTCCTCGAGCAGCTCCCACCCGCTCATCCTGGGCATGGTGAGGTCGAGCAGGACGAGCGAGGGCGCCCGTCGCTCCATGATCGCGAGCGCCTCGCGCCCGTCGTGCGCCTCCAGGATCTCGAAGCCGCGCTCGCCGAGTATCTCGCCCAGCGCGTCGCGGAGGTCGTAGTCATCGTCGGCGATGAGCACGCTCGGCCGCTGAGGGGCTGGGTCGGAATTGATCGTCGTCACTTCCAACCAAGGTACCCGAACGGCCGCCCTGGCGCCAGCGACGGAGCGCCCGTCTCCATGTGCCCCTGGCGGGCGCTCCCTCCTGGTCTCGTCCGCGCGGCCACCGTTCCCGTATCCTCATCTCATGCACGACGAGCGCGGGCTCGCCACCCGGAGCCCGAAGGGAAGGAGGAGCGCATGACCGAGCTGAAATGGAGGAAGGTGCTCTGCCCCATCGACTTCTCGGAGGAGTCTCGCGCCGCGCTGCGCGTGGCCGTGGATCTGGCGCACCGCTTCGAGGCCGAGCTCGTCCTCCTCCACGCCGACCTGCCCGAATCCGTCTTCAAGGGCGCCGCGGCGCCGGAGGGGCAGCTCGCCGAGTGGAAGACCCAGGCCGAGGCGATGGGGGCGAAGCGCGTGCAGACCGTCCACGTGCGGGAGCCTCCCGGCAAGTCGATCGTGGAGGGGGCGAGCCGAGGCGGGGCCGACCTCATCGTGATGGGCACGCACGGCCGCACCGGGCGCCACCACGCGCTCCTCGGCTCCACCGCCGAGGAGGTCGTCCGCCAGAGCCGGATCCCGGTGCTCACGGTCCACGCCGACTGGCCGTGAAGCTACCCCTCGCGCCACGGCGCCGAGGCGCGCAGGGCGGCGACGATGGCCCGTGTCGCGGGCGACCGGTTCAGCGTGTAGAAGTGGACGCCCGGCGCGCCGCGCCGGAGGAGATCGCCGCACTGCAGCGCCGCGTAGGCGACCCCGAGCTGCATCGCCGCCTCGGGGTCCTGGCGGCGCACCTCCATCGCGGCGCGCAGGGCGGGCGGGATCACGGCGCCGCACATCGCCGTGAACCGCTCGACCTGGTCGACGTTGCTGAAGGGCATGATGCCGGGCAGGATGGGCACGCCGATCCCGGCCGCGCGGGCCCGCTCGACGAACCGGAAGTAGTGCGCGTTCTGGAAGAAGAGCTGCGTGATGAGGAAGTCGCTGCCCGCGTCCACCTTGGTCTTCAGATTCGCGAGGTCGAGCGCGACGTCGCGCGTCTCGACGTGACCCTCGGGGTAGGCGGCCGCGCCGACGCAGAAGCGCCACCTCGGCTCGCCCCGGATGAACCTCACCAGCTCGCTCGCGTGCTGGAACCCGTCTGGATGTGACTCGAACCTCGTCTGGCCGCGGGGCGGGTCGCCGCGCAGCGCCAGCACGTTCTGGATGCCGGCGTCGGCCACCTCGTCGAGTAGCTGCGCGATCTCCTGGCGAGAGGCGCCGACGCAGGTCACGTGCGCCATCGCCTCCACCTCCGTCTCCCGCCTGAGCCGGGTGACGAGGTCGAGCGTGCGCTGGCGCGTCGAGCCCCCGGCGCCGTAGGTGACGGACACGAAGGCTGGCCCCAGGGGCCGGAGCGCCTCGACGGTGGCGAAGAGCTGCCTCACGCCTTCGTCGGTCTTGGGCGGAAAGAACTCGAACGAGAACACGGGCTCGCCCCGCTCGCGGGCGAAGCGCAAGATGTCGATGACCTTCACGCCGCCAAGGTTAGCATTGGATGGCCATGGCCGCCTCGAGACGATCCCAGCCGGGCCCCCGGCCCCTGCGCTACATCACGCCCGAGGGCTTCCAGCGCCTCGCCGCCGAGCACGCTCGCATCTGGAGCGTGCTGCGGCCCAAGATCGTGGCCGAGGTCGAGGCCGCCGCGGCGCTCGGCGATCGCAGCGAGAACGCGGAGTACATCTACGGCAAGCGGAAGCTGCGCGAGCTCGATCGGCGGCTGCGGTTCCTGTCGGTGCGCATGGACGAGCTGACGGTCGTCGACCCCAGACCGCACCCCAGCGGCCGAGCCTACTTCGGCGCCTGGGTGGTCGTGGAGGACGAGGAGGGCGAGGAGCGCAGCTATCGCCTGGTCGGCCCCGACGAGACCGATGCTGCGGCCGCCCTCATCAGCGTCGAGGCGCCCCTCGGCCGAGCGCTCCTGGGCAAGCAGAGCGGCGACACAGTCCGGGTCGAGCGCCCCGCCGGGACGCTGGATCTCGCCGTCGTCGCGGTGAGGTGGACGAAGCCCTAACTTGGGCAGGATGCGTGTCCGGGCGGGAGTCGAGGTCGGGGGCGCGATGGCCAGCCCCACGGGCCCGGCGTCCGCCGGATCCTAAATTGCCACCTCGGGCTCGATCGCCACGAGCGCCGCCGGCAGGCCGCGCGGCTCCTCTCCGCCGACATCCTGCGCGACACGGCGCTCTCCTACCTGCTCGTCCTGGTCGGCGACTTCAACGCCTGGACCAGCCGCTCCTCGGTGCCGCGCTGGATCCGCCGCCAGCTCACCGACGCCGCCGTGCTGACGGGCGCGACCAGGGCGACCTTCCCCTCCGCGCTCCCGCTCCTGCGGCTCGACCGAGCCTACGTGGGGTCGGCGGTGCGCGTCCTCGGCTGCGCGGTCCACGATAGCCGCCTCGCCCGGCTCGCCTCCGACCACCTCCCGGTGCTGGTGGATCTGGAAGTCGAGGCCGCCGCCCGCCGCCCGCCGCCCGCCGCCGGCGTCCAGGGGCGAGGGATCAGCACGGTCATCGAGTGATGGAGGCCGCGCCTCTCAGCGCCGCTCGTCAGCGCCCACGTCCGGCCGGGCGTCCCGGGAGTCGCCGTCGACGTCGGTAGGGCACACGCCCTCAGACAACGCTACGCCCTGATCGATCGCCGCCGCGGCCGTGGCCGCCAGGTGCAGGTCGCCGCGCGCGCCGTCGGCAAAGAGGTCGAGCGACCCTCCCTCGAGGTTCCCGGCGAGGCTGGCGCTGGCTTCATTCCGCTCCATGAGCGCGTGCGTGCAGACGTTGTTGGCGATCTCCAGCGATCGGCTGGTCGCGAAGCGCCACTCGATGGACGAGAAGGGGGCCTGCGTCGAGACCACGCTGTTGTGGACCACCCGCGCGCCCCTCCCGGTTCTCTTCGGCGCGAGGAGCGCTCGTTTCGCCTCGTCGTGGAAAACGTCGACACCCACGACGGCGGGGACGGAATCGTGCCACGCACAGTCAAGTGACGCAACGAGAGCTGCGGTCCGTGGTGCGACCGTGTCGTCGCATGTATTCAACGCCGCATATAGGAGTGCGAGCACACCTCCACGCGGAGAGCCGGCGGTCGATACCGGACCCCGCCACGCTCGCGCCCGCGACGGCCGCGCAAGCCCCTCCGGGAGCGCGCCCTACATCTGGCCGCACGAGCTGGCGGAGCGATCGGTCCGTTGACGCGGACCCGTCGGCCGATCGGGCCACGCCCGCCCTCTTCCAAGTCCGCCACCGAGTGCCCACCGTGAATCGCGGGTTGGAGGCGCGCATGGAGGAGACGCAGCGACCGAGCGTCCGGCTGGGCGCGCTCCTCCGGGAAGTGGAGCGGCGGGCGCGCGAGCGCCCGTATCCGGTGCTCGCCCTGGCGATGATGGTCGGGTACCTGGCGGGAGGGGGGTTCTTCTCCCGTTTCACCAGGCCGCTGGCCCGCGCGGCGATGGGCGCGCTGCTCGTGCCCACCGTCCGCGACAGGATGCGGGCGCTCGTGGGCGAGCTACTACCGCGCGAGGTGGTCGGGGCGGCCTGAAGGTGCCCGCCCCGCGAAGGAGGCTGCGATGAGATGGAGGGACGTCATGGATCTCCGCTGGAAGGATCTCAAGAAGCTGCGCAACATCGACCGCGGCGACGTGCTCGAGCGATTCGGGCTCCAGGAGCGCACGCCGGTGGGCGACTTCTTCACCCGGCTCGGGCTGTTCGCCGTCGGCGTGGCCGTCGGCGCGGGGCTCGGGATCATGTTCGCGCCCAGGACCGGTGCGGAGATGCGCGATCGGCTGAGCGAGACGATCCGCAAGCGCGCACCCCGGGCCTCCCAGGCGTTCGAGCAGCGCATGGGCATGGAGTCCGGCGCGCCGGGCGCGCGGACCTCCTGACCGGCGGCTGCGCCGGCGGCGCAAAGCGGGCCGCCGGCTTCGCCGCCGCAAGCGCCTTCGGCGCTGTTGCTCGCTTCGCGAGCAGGCGGCGGCTTCGCCGGAGGCTGCGCCTTCGGCGCAAGACGGGCCTCCGGCTTCGCGTCTTCGACATCGGGGGCTCCGCCCCCGATACCCCCGGCTCCGCCCCCGATACCCCCGGCTCCGCGCCGGCACCTCGACTACGCGCCGTCACGGCCGCGAGCCGCTCCGAGCAGCGCGCCGATGCGCTTCCAGAGCTCGCCCGTGCCGGCGCCCTCGACCGCCGAGAAGGGGACGACGTCCTCCTCCGGCAGACCCAGCCCGCGCGCCACCGCGCGCACCGCGGCGCGGCGCCGGCTGGTGACGAGCTTGTCGATCTTCGTGGCGGCGACGAGGACGCGGCGCCCCTGTCCGGCGAGGAAGGCGAGCGCCTGGCGATCGCTCTCCGGCGGCTCGTGGCGAGCGTCCACGATCAGGACGACCGCGACCAGGTCCGCTCGCTCTCGCAGGTACTCCTCGATCATCTCCGCCCACCGCGCGCGCTCCTCTCTCGAGACGTGCGCGAACCCGTAGCCGGGGAGATCGCAGAAACGCAGCGGCCGGGGGCGGGCCGACGCCGACGGCTGGCGCAGCACCCGGAAGAACTGGAGCGCGCGCGTCCGCCCGGGCGTCGCGGAGACGCGCGCCAGCCGTCCCCGCTCCGCGAGCGCGTTCAGCATCGAGGACTTGCCGACGTTGCTCCTGCCGACGAAGGCGACCTCTGGAAGGGGCTCGACCGGCCACTCCGCGCGGCGCGTGGCGGTGGTGAGAAACTCGGCCGCGACAGTCGTGAACGGCAATCAGAGGCCTCTTCGAGGGTTTCGAGGTGGTGCGACGATGTGGTCGGCGGGCGCCGAAACTGCGGGCCGCAGCGCCGCCAGGCATACGAGGCAACGGTTCACGGGGGCGGAGTATAATGCCACATGCGTCCCGTTCACCTGGGCTTCGCTCTCCTCGTCGCGGGCGCGGCCTTCTCTGCCAGCGCGCGCGGATGGCAGGGGCTCATGCCAGGCGCCACCTCCGAGGGCGACGTCATCGCCCGGTTCGGTCAGCCTTCGACGCAGGGACGGGTCGGCGGGCGCGTCGCGCTCGTGTACAAGGACGATCAGGCCATCACCGGCACGCGCCAGGCGCAGTTCTTCCTGCGCGACGACGGCACGCTGGGCGAGATCGTGGTCTTCCCCACGAGTCAGCTCGACCGTGAGACGGTGCTGGGGACCTACGGCGCGCCCACCAGGAAGGCGTTCACCGACGACTTCCGCACGGTGTGGATCTTCCGGCAGGCCGGTATAACCGTCTACTTCGGCAAGGACGGCTTCGTCGACGCGATCAGCTTCAAGGACCCGGCTACCGCGGCCGGGGCCGACACCCACGCCGCGCGGGATGGGAGCGCGGCGCGGGTACCCAGCGCTGGGGGAGCGGCGCCACGGTCTCCTCCCGCTCGGGGCCCGGAGTCGGCCCGCGAGCAGCCGTCGCCCACCGCGGCCAGGGAAGGCGAGGCGGGTCGCGCCGCGAGACGGTAGCCGGTGAAGCTCATCGGCCTCACGGGCGGCATCGCCAGCGGCAAGAGCACGTTCGCGGCGGCGCTGCGCGGGCTGGGCGCTCCCGTCATCGACGCCGACAGCCTGGCGCGGGCGGCGGTGGCGAAGGGGACGCCAGGGCTGGCGGATGTGGTCGCCGCCTTTGGTGAGGGCGTGCTCGGTCCCGATGGGGACCTCGACCGGCGAAGGATGGCCGAACGCATCTTCTCGGATCCGAGCGCTCGGGCCCGCCTCGAGTCCATCGTCCATCCCAGGGTCCGCGCGCTGTTCCGGCGGGAGCGGGAGCGGCTGACCGGCGACGGGCACGCGGTGGCGTTCTATGACGTACCTCTCCTCTACGAGGTGGGCCTCGACCGCGAGGTGGACCTGGTGATCGTGGTGTGGGCCCCGCGCGAGGCCCAGGTCGCGCGGCTCGCCGCCCGCGACGGCCTCTCCTGCGCGCAGGCCGAGGCGCGCCTGGCCGCGCAGATGCCCATCGACGAGAAGGCCGCCCGCGCGGACGTCGTGGTCCTGAACGACGCCGACCGCGCGGCGCTCGCCGGCAAGGCGGCGAGGTTGCTCGCCGACGCGCCCGCGCTCGCCCGGAGCCTTCCCAACGCTTCACCGGCGCGATATTGAACGCAGCGTGGCGGAAGAGGGCGAGCTGGTCCTGGTCACGGGTTGGTCGGGGTTCATCGGCCGCAGGCTCGTCCGTGGCCTCGCGGCCCGGCTCGACCGCGACCGCGACCGCCTCGTCCTGTTCACGCGCCCGCGGCAGGTCGCGGCGGCGCGCGCGGAGCTCGCGGAGCTCGCGGAGCTCGGCGTCCCGGGCGAGGTGATGGAGGGCGACGTCGTCCAGATGCACCTCGGGCTCTCGGGCGAGGAGTACCGGCGGCTCGGCGCGCGGCTCACCTCCATCTGGCACCTGGCCGCGCTCTACGACCTCGGGGCGGACCCCCGCTCCATCCGCGACGTCAACCTCGAGGGCACCCGGCACGTGCTCGAGCTGGCGCTCGCCTCCCGGAACCTGAAGCGCCTTCACCACTTCTCGACGGCGTACGTCTCGGGAGACCGGGAAGGGGTCGTGCTCGAGGACGAGCTGGAGATGGGCCAGCGCTTCTACAACCCCTACGAGCGCTCGAAGTACGAGGCGGAGAGCCTGGTCCGCCGGGCCATGCCGGAGCTCCCCGCCACCGTCTACCGCCCGAGCATCGTGGTCGGCGACTCGCGCACCGGCGAGATCGACCGCATCGACGGCCCTTACTACCTGGCGATCCCCCTGGTCGCGTCGCCGGTGGCCGTGCCGCTCCCCTTGCCGCGGAACGGGGTCGCGCCGCTGAACGTCGTGCCCGTCGACTTCGTGGTGAGCGCGGCGCTCTCCATCGGGCGGAACCCCGCCGCAGTCGGCAAGACCGTCCACCTCGTCGATCCCGCGCCGCTCTCGGCGCGCAGGGTGTACGAGCTCGTGGCGGCGCGCGCAGGGAGGACCCTCCCTCCCGTCGCCCTCCCCCACCGCGCGGTCGAGGCGCTCCTGGGGCTGCCCCTCCTCGAGCGCCTCGCGCGCCCGCAGCGGAATGCGATACGCATGGTGAATCACCTCGTCATCTACAACTGCCGGAACCAGCTCGAGCTGCTCGCGGGCACGGGCGTCCGCTGCCCGCCCATCACCGACTACCTCGACCGTCTGATGGAGTACGCGCGCGCCTACCTCGCGTCGCCGCCCCCGCTCGCCGCGGGAGGCCAGGTCGAGGACCCGCTCGACGAAGCGCCCCGGAGCGCGCCATGAAGGATCTCGCGGACTTCCACGTCGGCGACTCGTTCGCGCTCGCACGCGAGTGCGACCGCTACCGCCCCGTTTACTACGCGGCTGCCTCCGGCGACTTCAACCCCATCCACCTCGATCCGGAGGTCGCGCGCCGCGCCGGCTTGCCCGGCGCCATCCTCCAGGGGATGTGCACCATGGCCTGGCTCGCCGACGCGTGCGTGGCCTACTTCGAGGACCCGACGCGGATCGCACGCCTCGAGGCGCGGTTCGCGACGCCCGTCGCCGCCGGTGACGTCGTCCGGTTCGAGGGGCGCTGCGTGGCCGTCGAGGGCGGGCGCGTCCGCGTCGAGGTCGCGGCCCGGAACCAGCGCGGCGAGGAGGTCCTGAGGCACGCCCGGGCGGAGGCGGTGCTCGAGCCATGATCGACCGCCGGCACCTGGGCCGCCGCTACGGCCCGTTCCGCTACACCGTCGGCCTGGAGGAGGTCCGCGACTTCGCGGTGGCCGTCGCCGGCGGCGTCCCCGGCCGCGTGTTCCCGCGCGCGCCGCCGGCGCCCCCTCACCCCTGGTTCGTGGACGAGGAGGCGGCGAAGGCCTCGCCCGCCGGCGGCGTCGTCGCGCCGCCCACCTTCTGCGCGCGCTTCGCCATCCAGCCGTTCGCGCTCGCCTGCACTGACCCGGAGCTGGGGATCGACCTCGTGAAGCTCCTCCACGGCGAGCAGGCGTTCGAGTACGGGGATCCCGTCCGCCCGGGCGACGTCATCGAGACGGTGGGCGAGATCGCCGAGATCCGCGAGCGGGCGGGGATGGACTTCCTGACAGTGAAGACCACCTCCACGAACCAGCGCGGGCGCGTGGTCGTGGTGGGGACGTGGAAGGCGGTGGTGAGGCCCTGACTCCAAAGCCCCGGGCGACCGCTCCTCTGGCGATTCTACTGCTTCCCCGACTCCCGCGACCGGTTCCTGTTCGCCATGATCTGATCGTATAGGGCCTCGTCGTCCGGAGGAGGCGTGATCTCGCGATCCTTCCTCCGCAGCTTGACGGCCTCGGATGGGCAGGTCGGGACGCACAGCCCGCACCCGATGCAGCGCTTCAGCTCGATCAAGGCGGTCTCGCCAGGACCGGTCATGCTGACCGCATTGACCTGGCAGCGGGAGACGCATTCGCCGCATTGCGTGCACGCCTCCGCCTCGATCTCGGCGTAGAAGTTGCTCGTCCAGAAGTCGAGCGGCTTGGGTAGGAGCTTGTGTATGATCAGCGTCCCGCAACAACAGCCGCAGCAGGAGCATACGAAGTCGGGCTTCAGCGAATTGGCAGGCTGCAGGACGAGGCCGTCCTTCTCGTTTTGACCGAGGATCTCCATGGCCTCTTCCCTGCTGATCTCGCGGCCGTGGCTCCTTCGAAGGACCTGGGCGGCCAGGTCGTTGAATCCGAGACACGTCTCCACCCGTGATGTCACGGCGCACGGCTTCCCCCCCATCGCCGCGCTCTCGCGGCAGATGCATTTCAGCGCGACGAAGGGGCCGGGCGACGTCTCGACGATGGTCCGTATCTGATCGTAGGTGGCGACGTGATGCTCTACGGGGATGCTCTCGTTGATGGGGATGGTCCGAAGCTGGGTCGGTTTCGCGGCAATGAAGGCTCCCACGAAGGCCGGGGTCCGCATGTAGGAGAAGGCATCGGCCAGGAACTCCGGCGTTGGCTGACCATCCTGGTTCTCGTACATGCCGACGACCAGCGGGATGACGTACCAGTGGTCGACCCCGCTCTTCTCTTTCCAGCCGATGGCCCCCTTGGCGAACATGCTCTCGAGCAGGCCTTCGACCTGGTCCGCGGAGAACCCCGGGGCCGCCCGTTCGACGATCCGGTTCAAGGGGGTTGGTTTGTACGGGAGGTGCAATGCGAGCCGCGCCTCGTCTGGCGAGAAGAGCCTCTTGAGGAGGGTGATGTCGGCGCCCGATGCCATGGCGGGAAACCCGACCGGCTGGCTGTCGAGATGCTGCTGCAACAGACGGTATACCTGGTCGTTGTCATCCATGATGTGCCCGCCGGTCGAGGGGCCCTGTCGTCGCGGCTGAACCGGATCTCCCGGGTCAGCCCTCGGGGTGCTCCCGGACTATCGCTTCGATCTCGTGTCTTTCAAAGCGAACTCATCCCGCACCTGTAAGAACTGACAGGCATGGAATCGCGTCGAGGTGTCGATCGGCAAGCGGCGACGGCGACGAGCCCTGCGGTCGCCGAGTTCGCCGAGATCGATCGCATGGGTCGCGAGTGAGCGCGGCGGTTCCGAGGCACCGGCTCCCTGCACTCCGACCGCCGCTGGAGTCGATCGCGCGCCAGCTACTTCTTCGCCGCCAGCCGCCGCTCCCGCTGCGTGCGCACCCGCAGGCGCAGGGCGTGGAGCTTGATGAAGCCCTCCGCGTCGCCCTGGCGGAAGACGCTCTCGCCCTCGAAGGTGGCGAGCTGTGGATCGAAGAGGCTGTACTCGCTCCTGCGGCCGCAGACGAAGCAGCTCCCCTTGTTCAGCTTCACCCGCACCGTGCCGGTCACGTAGCGCTGCGAATGGTCCACGAGCGCCTGGATCGACTCGCGCTCGGGCGCGAACCAGAAGCCGTTGTAGATGAGCTGCCCATACCTCGGGACGAGCGAGTCGCGGTTGATCAGCACCTCGCGATCCATGGTCAGCGTCTCCAGCGCCCGGTGGGCGGCGTGCAGCACCGTTCCGCCCGGGGTCTCGTAGACGCCGCGGACCTTCATGCCCACGTAGCGGTCCTCGACCATGTCGAGCCGTCCCACCCCGTACTCGCCGGCGATCGCGTTCAGGTGTGCGAGGAGCGTCGCGGGCGACATCCGCTTCCCGTCCACCGCCACCGGGTCGCCGCCCTCGTACTCGATCTCGAGGTAGCGCGGCTTGTCGGGCGCCGCGGCCGGGTCCTTCGTCACCAGATAGACGTGCTCCGGGCACTCGGCCCACGGGTCCTCGAGGATCCCGCCCTCGTGCGAGCAGTGGAAGAGGTTGCGGTCGGTCGAGTAGGGCTTGTCGACGGTGGCGGTCACCGGGATGTCGTGCTTCTTGCAATAGGCGATGAGGTCGGAGCGGCCCCCGAGCTCCCACTCGCGCCAGGGCACGATGTTCACGATGTTCGGCTCGAAGTGATACGCCGTGAGCTCGAAGCGGACCTGATCGTTCCCCTTGCCCGTGGCCCCGTGCGAGACGGCCTCCGCGCCCTCCAGGCGGGCGATGTCCACGAGGTGCTTGGCGATGATCGGCCGCGCGATGGAGGTGCCCAGCATGTACTGGCCTTCGTACAGCGCGTTCGCCCGGAGCATGGGGAACACGAAGTCCTGCACGAACTCCTCGCGCAGGTCGCGCTGGACGTACTTCACAGCGCCCGTCCTCTTCGCCTTCTCCTCGAGACCGCCCAGCTCCTCGCCCTGGCCGAGGTCGGCGCAGAACGCGATGACCTCCGCCTTGTAGTTCTCGACGAGCCACCGAAGGATCACGCTGGTGTCGAGGCCGCCGGAGTAGGCGAGGACGATCTTCTTCACGGGCTTGGCCAAGGCTTCTCTCCTGTTCTCGAGTCGGGGCTGGCTAGATACCACATGACGCGGCCGGGACGCAGGTGCAGGCTTGCCGCACGGCTCGCCGGCAGTACCGGGAGGCCGGCGGCACGTCAACCGGACTGGATGACGCCTTCTTGCAGCAGGGTGGCGAGGATGCGCGCCGTGTCGAGGCGGGGGAGGCCGGACAGCGCGAACAGGTCCTCGTAGGTGACAGCCCCGTCGATCTGCGCCAGGAGAAAGCCCGCCCGGTGGTCGAGATTGAGCCACATGACCTCCTCCGGGTTGATGCCGAGCCGGGGGACGCAGTCGCGGGAGCCGAGCTTCGACTCGTACATGGCGATGAGCGTGGACTCGTTCTCCTTCAGATAACGGCGCGCCTGCTCGTGCGACGGGTCGACCTTCAGGATCTTCTCCAGCATCTCGAGCGATCCGGAGAAGTCGCCCAGCGCGAAGAGCTCGCGCGCGCCCTCCATCCAGACCTCGACGGCATTGTGCGGCGCCAGGGTCGAGAAGAGCTGCGGGATTGGCGCCTGCTCGGGGACGAGCGGGCGCACATCCGACTGGTCGGCCACCGTCGCGAGGTCGAGCCCGTCCCCTTCGCCGATGACGACCGCGGGGGCGAGCGCGGGTCCCTCATCCCACGGGGACGGCGCATAGTCGCTGAGCGTGCTGTGTTCCGGGCGATCGCTCGCCGGCTGCTCCGGCGCCGCGGGCCCGGGGGGCGCGATCTCCTCGGGCGGGATTCTCACCGGTGCAGCTTCCGGGGGCGCGAGGGCGGGGGCGTAATCGGCCTCCACCACGGTCGGCGGGGGGGCCGAGGGGTTGCCCGTGGCGATCATCCACGGCAGGGTCTGCGGCGGCCGGGTCGTCCGTGGCAGCACCGGCGGAGGGAGCGGCACCGGGGCAGTGGCCCTGGACGCGGGCGGTGAGACCGGCGGGCGCGAGGCCATCGTGGGCGAGGGCAGCGGGACGGGCGCCTCTGCGGTATCTCGCGCGGGCGGCGCCACCTCCATCGACCGCTCCTCGACTTCCACCGCCCGCCGCTCCGTCTCCATGGGTCGCGGCTCGAGCTCGATCTCGGGCCCTGGCTCCGTCGGGCGCGGCTGTGCCCGCGCTCCCACCGGCCGTCGATCCACCTCCGCCGCCCGGGGCTGCGCCGGCTGCGATGGCGGCTCGGGCTCGGCCCGGCGCGCAGCCTCCTTCCTGCCCAGGAGGACGTCGAGGTACGAACGCGCGCGCGCGTTCGTGGGCTCGGCCGCGAGCGCCTCGCTCCAGCACCGCTCGGCCTCGGCGAGCTGGCCGCGTGTGTAGGCGCGGATGCCCGAATCGATGAGCTCCGCCGCACGCGTCACGCGCGCTCCCCCGACCCGGAGCCGGCCAGGCCCCTGAAGAGCTGCAGCGTCCGGTCGAGCTGCTCCCCGGCGATCGCCAGGTGCTCGGGGTCCCTCGCCTCCAGGGCAAAGCGGACGCGCTGCACCACGGCCTCGGCCTTGCTCACCGCGTCCTTCCCGAAACGGCTGCGCGCCAGGGCCGCGGAGACGGCGGGCGTCAGCGCCTCGATCTCCTGTATGGTCGCCTCGATCGCGTCGCGGCGGCGCTCGAACTCCGCCGCGCCGCGCGCCTCTTCTTGCCTGCGCGCCTCTTCTTGCCTGCGCGCCTCTTCTTGCCTGCGCGCCTCTTCTTGCCTGCGCGCCTCCTCCTGCTTGCGCGCCTCCTCCTGCCTGCGCGCCTCCTCCTGCTTGCGCGCTTCTTCCTGCTTGCGCGCTTCTTCCTGCTTGCGCGCTTCTTCCTGCTTGCGCGCTTCTTCCTGCTTGCGCGCCGGGGCCTCGTCGACCTTCTCCGCGGCCAGCCCCTTGAAGAGCTGCAGCGTCCGGTCGAGCTGCTCTCCCGCGGCCGCCAGGTCCGCGGCGTCCCGCGCCGTCACGGCGGAGCGGAATCGCTCGATCATGGCCTCGGCCCTGCTCACCGCGTCACTCCCGAAATGGCTGCGCGCTAGCGCGGCGGAGACGACGAGCTTCAGTACCTCGATCTCCTTGATGGTCGTCTCGATCGCCTCGCGGCGGCGCTGGAACTCGATGTCCACCTGCTTGCGGGCGAGCAGCTGGTCGCCGGTCTCCTCCAGGATGCGCTGCAGCTCGTCCGCGGTGAGGCCGGAGGTCGCGGTCACCTTGATCGACTGGCGCTGTCCGGTCACCAGATCCAGGGCAGACACACCCACGATCCCGTCGGCGCTGATGTCGAAGGTGACGTCGATCTCGACCTCGCCTCGCTTGGCCTGCCGGATGCCTCCGAGGATGAACTCGCCCAGGAGCTCGTTCTCGGTCGCGAGCTCGCTCGCGCCCTGCAGGACGGCGATTCGGACCGAAGACTGGTTGTCCTGCGAGCTGGTGAAGGTGTGCGTCGCAGAAGTCGGGACGGTCGTGTTCCCGGGGATGATGGTCTGGAAGTAGCCGCCCACCACCATGATCCCTAGATTTTGGGGGGTCACGTCGAGGAGCAGGACCTCCGACGAACCCTTCTGCGGGTAGGCGAGGGAGTGCGCCTGGATCGCCGCGCCCAGCGCCACCACCTCCTCCGGGTGAACGCCCCGCGACGGCTCGCGGCCGAAGAAGTCGCGCACCGCGCGCTGCACGAGCGGCATGCGCGTCATCCCGCCCACCAGGATGACGTCGCCGAGCTGGGAGGGGCGCACGCCGGCGTCGCGGAGCGTCCTCTCCGTCACCTTCACGCACCGCTGCACGAGATCGGCCGTCAACTCCTCCAGCTTCTCCCGCGTGAGCTGCTGCTCGAGGTGCAGCGCCGGGCGGCCGTCGCCTCCACCGACCAGGAACGGGAGGTGGATGCCGGTCGAGGCGCTGGAGGAGAGGTCGCACTTCGCCTTCTCCGACGCGTCCCTGAGCCGCTGCAGCGCCATCTTCTCCTGGCGCAGGTCGACGCCCCCGTTCTCCTTGGCGAAGGTGAAGGTGAGGAACTCCATCACGCGCCGGTCGAAGTCCTCGCCGCCGAGGTAGGTGTCCCCGCCGACCCCGATCACGTCGTACACGCTCCGGCCGATGTCGAGGATGGAGATGTCGAAGGTCCCTCCGCCGAGGTCGAACACCGCCACCTTCTTCTCGACGCACTTCCCGAAGCCATAGGCGAGCGCGGCGCTGGTCGGCTCGTTGATGATGCGCATCACCTCCAGCCCCGCGATGCGCCCCGCGTCCTTGGTGGCCTGCCGCTGGCCGTCGTTGAAGTAGGCAGGGACGGTGACCACGGCGCGGGTCACGCCGCGGCCGAAGAACGCCTCCGCGACCGCTTTCAGCTCGGCCAGGACCATGGCCGAGATCTCCGACACCGCCCAGACCCGGCCACCCATGCGCACCCGGATGTCATTCCCTTCCGGTCCGGCCGCGAGATCGTAGGGCAGGACCTTGCGCGCATCCTCCACCTCGCGCGCTCCCCATCGGCGGCCGATGAGCCGCTTGGCCGCGAAGATGGTGTTCTCGGCGTTGGTGATGGCCTGGCGCTTGGCCATCTGTCCGACGAGCCGCCTCCCGTTCTGCGCGATGGCCACGACCGAGGGCGTGAGGAGCTGGCCCGCGCGGTTGGGGATGACCCGCGGGACGCCTTCGACGACCGTGGCCACGACGGAGTTGGTGGTACCGAGGTCGATCCCGATCACCGGCTCCAGCTCGGTCTCGCTCATCGCAGGAAGCTCCAGCGCAGCTTCTTCAGCGCCGACCGGGCGCTCTCCAGCGCCGGATCGAGCTCGAGCGCGCGCTCGAGCGACTGCCGGGCCTCCTTCGATTCGCCCAGGGCCTCGAGCGCCATCCCCAGCGCCTGGTACGCCCGCCCGTCGCGGGGGCCAGCCTTGACCGCCGCCTCCGCGAACGAGCGGGCCTCCTCGCGCGCGCCCGTCGCCAGGCAGGCCCGCGAGGCGGCGACGGCGTAGCGCGGAGACGCAGGGTCGGCCTCCGCCGCGCCGCGGAAGGCGTCCACTGCCGCCACCGGGTTCCCCACCGCCTCGGCCGCGAGGCCGCGATCGTAGAGCTCCTTGCCGCGCTCCCGTCCGGAGAGGCGCCTGGCCTCCTGCGCCAGCGCCCGCGCCTCGGGGTGGCGCGGGTCGAGCCCGGTCGCGGTGAGGAAGTCGTTGGCCGCCTGCGCGAACCGATTCTCGGACATCGCCTTCTTGCCCCGGCTCACGAGGTCGTTCACGCGCGAGGCGCGGGCGAGGAGCGGGCTGGCGCGGAGCGCTTTCAACTGCTTCGTCGCATTGCCGATGACCTGGCGCACGCCTTCAGGGATGGCCAGATCGTCGGCCGACAGCCGCGCCCCGTGGAGGTCAACGCCTTCTGCACGCAGGTGTCGCAGTAGCTCCTCCAGGTAGAAGGGGTTGCCCTCAGTCTGGCGGTAGATCGCGTCGACTACGCTCGCAGCCGCTTCGACACCTGTGCTCCTGATGAAATCGCTCGTCTGCTCGAGGGTGAACGGCTGGAGGGCTAGACGTTCGTCTAGACGCTCGCGGGCGAGATCGGCGAGAAGGCTAAAGAAGGG
>Ga0209342_10001188_pt1 | contig 29382 bp, 24 predicted proteins | sample RifCSP16_2_FD_184023 | JGI IMG/M metagenome (GOLD analysis project Ga0209342, IMG submission 184023) | Soil microbial communities from Rifle, Colorado - Rifle CSP2_sed 16_2 (SPAdes) (version 2) | ecosystem: Environmental > Terrestrial > Deep subsurface > Rock core/Sediment | place: Rifle...
CACTTTCGACCTTGGGGTCCCTGAGCTGCAGATGGGAGGGCTGGTTCTCCTCGTGGTTGGTGTTCGAGACGAACACCGAGGAGAGCCGGTCGAAAGTGAGCTTGCCGTCGGGTTTCGGATACTGGATCGGGCGGAAGCGCGACGCCGGCTCGAGCGCGGTGTGGTCGGCGTGATTGCGCAACGTCCACGGCGCCTTGCCCTGGAGGACGTAGGTGTCGATCGCCGAGTAGGCCATCCCGCCCCATAGCCCCCAGCGGAACGACGGCCGGATGTTGCGCACGCGGTGGAGCTCGTCCCACGCCCAGGTCTCCCTGAGGCGCGCCGGGTAGCTCGTCACCTCGACAGTGTTCTCCTCGGCGAGCGCGTCGAACAGCGCTTCGGCGGCCGTCATTCCCGACTTCATGGCCGTGTGCGTGCCCTTGATCTTCGGGACGTTGAGGAACCCGGCGGTATCGCCGACCAGCAGCCCGCCCGGGAAGGTGAGCTTCGGCAGCGACTGGAACCCGCCTTCGGAGATCGCCCGCGCCCCGTACGCGATCCTGCGGCCGCCCTCGAACGTCCCGCGAATCTCCGGATGGGTCTTGAAGCGTTGAAACTCTTCGTACGGGGAGAGGTATGGGTTCTCGTAGTCGAGGCCGACCACGAACCCGACCGCGACCAGCCGATCCTCGAGGTGGTAGAGGAACGAGCCCCCGTAGGTCCGGGCGTCGAGCGGCCAGCCGGTGGTGTGGACGACGAGGCCTGGTCGGTGCTTCGCCGGATCGACCTCCCAAAGCTCCTTGATCCCGAGCCCGTAGGTCTGGGGATCGACGCCGTCGCGCAGCGGGAAGCGCTCGAAGAGGGTCTTGGTGAGCGAGCCGCGGCAGCCCTCGGCGAGCACGGTTTGCCGCGCGTGGATCTCGATGCCGGGTTGATAGGCGTCGGTCTTCGAGCCGTCTTTCGCCACGCCCATGTCGCCGGTCGCCACGCCCTTCACGCGCCCGTTGGCGTCGTACAGCACCTCGGCGGCCGCGAAGCCGACGTAGATCTCGACGCCGAGGCCTTCGGCCTGCTGGCCGAGCCACCGGCACAGATTGCCCAGGCTGATGATGTAGTTGCCGTGGTTCGCCATCTGCGGGGGCGTCGGCAGCCGGAACGCCCTGGTCGAGGTGAGGAAGAGGAACCGGTCCTCGGTGGCCGGAGTGTGGAGCGGGGCGCCGAGCGCCTGCCAGTCCGGGAAGAGCTCGGCGAGCGCCCGCGGCTCGAGCACGGCGCCGGAGAGGATGTGCGCGCCGATCTCCGAGCCCTTCTCGAGGACGCAGACGGAGGCCTCGCGACCCTTTTCGCGGGCGAGCTGCTTCAGGCGAATCGCGCATGCGAGCCCGGACGGGCCGCTGCCGACGATGACCACGTCGTACTGCATCGATTCGCGCGGCATTGCGCTCGTGCTCCTTGGTGAAGCGTGGGCTTAATTATAATCAGCGTGAACTCGGCCAAATCGTCCCCGGCCGAGAGGGAGAGCGATGTCCGCCGTCAAACCGTTGTGGGCGCCCAGCCAGGCGCGGATCGAGAGCGCGCTGGTCACCCGGTTCGCCCGCGAGGCCATCCGGGACTGGCGGCTCGAGCTGAACGACTATCCGGCCTTTTACCGCTGGTCGGCGGATCACCCGGAGCAGTTCTGGCAGTCGGTGTGGAAGCACTGCGGGGTGCGCGGCGATCCGGGGCGGAGGATCCTCGTCGACGGCGACCGGATGCCGGGCGCGAAGTTCTTCCCCGAGGGGCGGCTCAATTTCGCCGAGAACCTCCTGCGGCGTCGCGACTCGACCGACGCGATGGTCTTCTGGGGCGAGGACAAGGTCAAGCGGCGTCTGACGCACGCCGAGCTCTACGCCGAAGTCTCACGCCTGGCGCAAGCGCTGCGCGCGCTGGGCGTCGTACCGGGTGACCGGGTGGCGGCCTACCTCCCGAACATGCCCGAGGCGGTGACCGGCATGCTGGCGGCGACGAGCCTCGGTGCGATCTGGTCTTCCTGCTCGCCCGATTTCGGCGTCCAGGGCGTGCTCGACCGGTTCGGCCAGATCGGGCCGAAGGTGCTCATCACCGTCGACGGCTACTGGTACAACGGGAAGGCGGTCGGGATCCTGGACAAGGTGCGCGAGATCGCCGCGAGGCTGCCGTCGCTCGCGCGGGTGATCGTCGTGCCGTATCTCGCCGAGGCGCCGGACGTGGCGGCGGTGCCGAAAGCGGCGCGGTTCGCGGATTTCGTCGACGATTTCGCCGCCCGCGACATCGCGTTCACCCGGCTGCCGTTCAACCACCCGCTCTTCGTCCTCTACTCGTCGGGAACGACGGGGGTGCCCAAGTGCATCGTGCACGGCGCCGGCGGCACGCTCCTGAAGCACCTGTGCGAGCAGCAGCTGCACTCCGACGTCCGGCCTGGCGATCGGGTCTTCTACTTCACGACCTGCGGCTGGATGATGTGGAACTGGCTTGCCTCGGGGCTCGCGTCCGGGGCGACCTTGCTGCTCTACGATGGCTCGCCGTTCGTGACGGGTGGGAGCGTCCTCTTCGACTACGCCGATGCCGAGCGCATGACCCTTTTCGGCACCTCGGCGAAGTTCATCGACGAGTGCAAGAAGCGCGAGCTCGTGCCGGCGAGGACGCACCGGCTCGCGACCGTGCGGGCCATCCTGTCGACCGGTTCGCCGCTCGTGCCGGAGAGCTTCGACTACGTCTACGCCAGCATCAAGAACGATGTGTGCCTGTCGTCGATCTCCGGCGGCACCGACATCATCGGCTGCTTCGTGCTCGGCAACCCGATCCTGCCGGTGTGGCGCGGCGAGATCCAGTGCCGGGCGCTCGGACTGGCGGTCGACACCTTCGACGAGCACGGCCAACCGGTGCGCGGGGTAAAAGGCGAGCTCGTGTGCACCAAGCCGTTTCCGTCGATGCCGGTCGAATTCTGGAGCGATCCCGACGGGAAGAAGTACCGCGCGGCTTACTTCGAGCGGTTCCCGAACGTCTGGTGCCACGGCGACTACGTCGAGCTGACCGGGCACGGCGGCATGGTGATCTACGGGCGCTCCGACGCGGTGCTGAATCCCGGCGGCGTGCGGATCGGCACGGCCGAGATCTACCGGCAGGTCGAGCAGCTCGACGAGGTGCTCGAGTCGCTGGTCATCGGGCAGGACTGGGACAATGACGTGCGGGTCGTGCTCTTCGTTCGGTTGCGCGATGGGCTCGCGCTCGACGACGCGCTCGTCGCCAGGATCAAGCAGCGCATCCGGACGAACACGACGCCGCGCCACGTCCCGGCGAAGGTCGTGCAGGTGACCGACATTCCGCGCACCAAGAGCGGCAAGATCGTCGAGCTCGCGGTGCGGAACGCCGTGCACGGCCAGGCGGTGAGGAACGTCGAAGCGCTGGCCAATCCCGAGGCGCTCGACCAGTTCCGCAATCGGGCGGAGCTGCGCGGCTGACATGGCCCGTTGGCAAGGCGAGTTGCTGCACATCCACGTCGCACCGAGCGCGTCGGTGCCGATGCAAGGCCTTCCGGAGACCCGTCTGGTGGCCGGCGTCGGCCTCGAAGGCGACCGCTACGCGACCCGGCGGGGCACCTATTCGGCGAAGCACCACATCGACCGTCAGGCGACGCTGATCGAAGTCGAGACGCTGGACGCGCTCGCGCGCGACCACGGCGTCGACCTTGCGCCCGACGAGCACCGACGCAACCTCACCACGCGCGGCGTGGCGCTCAATCACCTCGTCGGACGCTACTTCAGCATCGGCGAGTGCGTGCTCTACGGCGGGCGGTTGAACGTGCCGTGCCGCTACCTCGAAGAGCTCGTGGGCAAGAAGGTCTTCAAGCCCCTGCTCAACCGCTCGGGTCTGAACTGCCGGATCGTCCGCGGCGGGCTCATTCGGACCGGCGATGCGATCGCGCCGTGCGACCCCGCTTCGCTCGACGCTGCCGCACGTTCTGCGAACGAGGCCGTTCCGCTCGAACCTCCGCCCGAGGCATGGTAGCCGGCTAGCCCCGCGGCAGCGGCTCGGACAGCTCGATCAGGTTCCGGTCCGGATCCCGGACGTACACCGAGCGGATGGGCCCGGTCGCGCCGGTGCGCGGGCCTGGGCCCTCGATGATCGGCACGCCGAGCGCGCCGAGCCGCGCGATCACCTCGTCGAGCGGGCGGTCGCAGAGGAAGCAGAGATCGAGCGCGCCCGGCGTCGGGAGGGCGGCCTTGGGCTCGAACTCCTTTCCGGCGACGTGCAGGTTGATCTTCTGGTCGCCGAAGCGCAGCGCGAGCCGGCCGGCGCCGAAGGTCTCGAGCTTCATTCCGAGCACCCGCGTATAGAAGTCGACGCACGCGTCGAGGTCGCGGGTCGTGAGGACGACGTGATCGAGATGGTCGATCATCGTCGTAGTATAGAGTCATGTGGGACACGCTCTGGACGAACGCAAAGGTCGCGACGCTGCGCAGCGGGCGGTACTCCGCGCTTGTGCCCGGTGCGGTGGCCGCGCAAGCCGCTAAGATCGTCTGGGTGGGCGCGCCCGCCGATCTCCCCGGCGGGCCGGACGCGCTCGCGCGCGAGGTCCACGATCTTCGCGGCCAATGGATCACGCCAGGCCTGATCGACTGCCACACCCATCTCGTCTACGCAGGCACGCGCGCCCACGAGTTCGAGCTGCGGCTGCAGGGCGCCACGTACGAGGAGATTGCCCGGGCGGGGGGCGGGATCATCTCGACGGTCACCGCGACGCGAGAGGCGTCGGAGGCGGAGCTCGTCGACACGGCCTCGCGACGCCTTAGGCACTTGCTCGACGAAGGCGTCACGACGATCGAGATCAAGTCGGGCTACGGCCTGCGCACCGACGCTGAGTTGAAGCAGCTGCGCGTCGCGAGGCTCCTCGGCGCGGCGACGCCAGTGACGGTCCGCACGACCTTCCTCGGAGCGCACGCGCTGCCCCCGGAGTACCAGGGGAAGGCGGACGAATACGTCGACCTCGTCTGCGACGAGATGCTGCCGGCGGTCGCCGGGGCAGGGCTCGCGGACGCGGTCGATGCGTTTTGCGAGAAGATCGCGTTTTCTCCTCAGCAGACCGCGCGCGTGTTCGAGCGCGCCCGGGCGCTCGGGCTGCCCGTGAAGCTGCACGCCGATCAGCTCTCCGACCTCGGCGGTGCGGCGCTTGCTGCCGGGTTTGCCGCGCTTTCGGCCGATCACCTCGAGTACACGAGCGAGGCCGGCGTGCGAGCGATGGCCGGAGCCGGCACGGTGGCGGTCCTGCTGCCCGGGGCATTCTATTTTCTTCGGGAGACGAGGCTGCCGCCGGTCCAGGCCCTTCGCGATCACCGGGTCCCGATCGCGATCTCGACGGACTGCAATCCGGGCTCGTCCCCGCTGACATCCATCCTGCTGACGCTCAACCTGGCGTGCACGCTCTTCGGGCTGACGCCAGAGGAGGCGCTGGCGGGCGTGACCTGTCACGCCGCCCGGGCGCTTGGGATCGCGGAGACCCATGGCACGATCGAGGTCGGCAAGGCCTGCGACCTCGCGATCTGGGACGTCGGCCAGCCGGCCGAGCTCGCCTACGCGATGGGCGCGAATCCCTGCGCGGGGGTCGTCAAAGGCGGCGTCATGCGGACGCCGTAGCGGCGCTCAGGAGCGCTTCCAGGAACCGCCGCAGCGCCGGCCGCAATCGGCCGGCGAGATCCTCCCGGAACTCGAACGGCGGCGGCTCGTTCATGTAGGTCCGCTGGGAGAGCTCGAGCTGGATCGCATGGACGCGGTCTGCGGGGCGGCCGTACGCACGCGTGATGTATCCCCCCTTGAATCGCCCGTTGAGCACGGCGCTGTAGCCGGCAGCACGGCGGCCCTCCTCGAACACTGCGGCCTCGATCGCCGGCGCGCACGACGCGCCGCTGGCGGTCCCGAAGTTGAGATCGGGCAGCCGGCCGGGGAAGAACCGCGGCAGCTCGGACGCGATCGAGTGCGCATCCCAGAGCAGCGCGTAGCCGTGCGCGCCACGGATGCGCTCGAGCTCGCCCTGAAGCGCGTCGTGATAGGGACGCCAGTAGCGCGCGACCCGCTCCGCCACCTCGCGCTCGTCCGGCGCGTCGCCGGGGCGGTAGATCGGCTCGCGGGCGAAGGTGTCCGGCGGCACGAGCGCCGTGGTGTCCTGCCCCGGATACAGGTTGGCGCCGTCCGGTGGTCGGTTCAGGTCCACGACGTAGCGCGAATGGGTCGGGGAGAGGACTGAAGCCCCGAGACCGTCGAGAAAGTCGTACAGGCGGTCGACGTGCCAGTCGGTGTCGGCGACCAACCGTCCGGCGTCGGTCATCCGCGCCGCGAGCTCGGGCGGAAGGTACGTGCCGACGTGCGGCATCGAGACGAGCAACGGTGAGGAACCGCGATGCAGGCGGAAGAGCTCCATCGGGCGCCGGCCTATTGCGACGGCAACAGCCCCGGAACGAAGGGGTGGAACACCCCCGCCTCGACGAGACGCTGGATCGCCGTGATGTCGGGGGCGAAGTAGCGATCGTGATCGTAGAAGCGGACCCGGCTGCGCACGAGCGCGTGGGCGTCCTGCAGCCGGGACGACGTCTTCAGCGGTGCCCGGAAGTCGATGCCCTGGGCGGCGGCGAGCAGCTCGATCGCGACGATCCCGGCGGTGTTCGTGGCCATGTCGCCGAGCCGGCGCGCGGCGAACGTGGCCATGCTCACGTGGTCCTCCTGGTTGGCGGAGGTCGGCAGGCTGTCGACGCTCGCCGGATGCGCGAGCGTCTTGTTCTCGCTCGCGAGCGCTGCCGCGGTCACTTGCGCGACCATGAAGCCCGAGTTCACGCCGCCGTGCTCGACGAGGAACGGCGGCAGCCCCGAGAGCGTCGTGTCGATCAGGAGCGCGATCCGGCGCTCGGAGAGCGCGCCGATCTCCGCGATCGCCACGGCGAGGGCGTCGGCCGCGAGCGCGACCGGCTCGGCGTGGAAGTTTCCGCCGGAGAGGATCTCGCCGGTATCGGGGAAGACCAGCGGATTGTCGGTGGCGCCGTTCGCCTCGATCTCGAAGACCCGAGCGGCGTAGCGGAGCTGGTCGAGGCAGGCACCCATCACCTGGGGCTGACAGCGCAGGCTGTACGGATCCTGGACGCGCGGATCGTTCTCGAGGTGCGAGCGTCGGATCTCGCTGTCGGCGAGGAGGCGCGCGTACCACGCCGCGACATCGCTCTGGCCCGGCTGGCCGCGCAGCGCGTGAATCCGCGGGTCGAAGGGCGTGTCGCTTCCCGCTGCCGCGTCGACGGACATGCTGCCGGCGACGACTGCGGCGGCGAACGCGTCCTCGGCCGCGAACAGGCCGATGAGCGCGAGCGCCGTGGAGACCTGGGTGCCGTTGAGCAGCGCGAGCCCTTCCTTGGGCGCGAGCTTGATCGGTGCGAGGCCGGCATCCGCGAGCGCCTGCTGGGCGCTGGCCGGCTTGCCGCCCACGCGGACGTCGCCGATCCCGAGGAGGGCGAGCGCGAGATGCGCGAGCGGCGCGAGATCGCCGGAGGCGCCGACCGATCCCTTGGCCGGGATGCACGGGTAGATTTCCCGGTTGTGAAGCGCGATGAGCAGGTCGACGAGCTCGGGCCGCACGCCCGATGCGCCGCGCGCGAGGCTAGCCACCTTCAACGCGAGGATCAGCCGAACCGCGTCATCCGCGAGCAGGGGGCCGGTGCCGGCCGCGTGCGACAGCACGATGTTGGTCTGCAGCTGCTCCAGGTCCTCGGCCGGGATCCGCGTCTGGGAAAGCCGCCCGAACCCGGTGTTGATGCCGTAGGCGGGCTCCCCGCTCGCGACGATTCTCTCGACCGTTCGCGCCGAGGCGACGACCGCCGCGCGGGCTGGCGGCGCGATCGCGATCGCAGTGCTCTGGCGCGCGATCGTGCGGAGGATTGCAAGCGTGAGCGGAGCATGCCCGATCTCGATGGTCATCGTCCACCTATCGGAGCATCGGCAGGTCGAGCCCCTTGTCCTTCGCGCACGCGATCGCCTCGGCGTAGCCCGCATCCGCATGGCGCATCACGCCGCTCGCCGGGTCGTTCCAGAGCACGCGCTCGATGCGCTTCGCCGCGGCGTCCGTGCCGTCGCACACGATGACCATGCCGGCGTGCTGCGAGTAGCCCATGCCGACGCCCCCGCCGTGATGGATCGAGACCCAGGTCGCTCCGCCGGCGCAGTTGAGGAGGGCATTGAGAAACGCCCAGTCCGACACTGCGTCGGAGCCGTCCCGCATCGACTCGGTCTCGCGGTTCGGGCTCGCGACCGAGCCGCTGTCGAGGTGATCGCGACCGATCACGATCGGCGCCTTGACCTCGCCCTTGCGCACCATCTCGTTGAACGCGAGCCCGGCCCGATGGCGCTCGCCGAGACCCAGCCAGCAGATGCGCGCGGGCAGACCCTGGAACTTGATCCGCTTGCCGGCCAGATCGAGCCACTGGTTGAGATGCCGGTCCCGGGGAAAGAGCTCGCGGAGCTTCGCGTCGGTGCGGGCGATGTCCTCGGGATCGCCCGAGAGGGCGACCCAGCGGAACGGCCCCTTGCCGACGCAGAACATCGGCCGGATGTAGGCCGGGACGAAGCCGGGGTAGTCGAACGCGCGACTCTCGCCGACGTTCTTCGCTTCCTGGCGGATGTTGTTGCCGTAGTCGACGCACGGGATCCGCAGGGCGTGGAAGCCGAGGATCGCGTGCACGTGCTTGCGGATCGACTCCCGCGCCGAGATCGCCACCTCCTCCGGGTCGCGCTTACGGAGATCCCACCACTTCTCGAGGGACCAGTGCTCGGGGAGATAGCCGTTGGCGGGATCGTGGGCGGACGTCTGATCGGTCACGAGCGCGGGCTTGAGCTCGCTCGTCCGCGCGCGCTCCAGGATCTTCGGCAGCAGCTCGCAGGCGTTGCCGAGCAGCCCGACCGACACTACGCGCTTCTCGGAGAAAGCACGAGCGAGGATCGCGAACGCCTCCTCGAGGGTATCGGCACGCGCGTCGAGGTAGCCGGTGCGCAGCCGCATGTCGATGCGCGAGGGGTCGCACTCGATCGCGAGCATCGAGGCGCCGGCCATCGTCGCCGCGAGCGGCTGCGCGCCGCCCATGCCGCCCAGCCCGGCGGTGAGAATCCACTTGCCCGACCAGTCGCCCGCGTAGTGCTGGCGCCCCGCTTCCGCAAACGTCTCGTACGTCCCTTGCACGATGCCCTGGCTGCCGATGTAGATCCACGAGCCGGCGGTCATCTGCCCGTACATCATCAGGCCCTGACGATCGAGCTCGTTGAAGTGCTCCCATGTCGCCCAGCGCGGCACGAGGTTCGAGTTGGCGATCAGGACGCGCGGGGCGTCGACGTGGGTGCTGAAGACGCCGACGGGTTTGCCGGACTGGACGAGCAGGCTTTCATCCTCGCCGAGCCGCTTGAGCGTCTCCACCATCTCGTCGTAGCAGGCCCAGTTGCGCGCCGCCTTGCCGATGCCGCCGTAGACCACGAGGTCTTCGGGTCGCTCGGCGACCTCCGGGTCGAGGTTGTTCATCAGCATCCGCAGCGGCGCCTCGGTGAGCCAGCTGCGGGCGGAGAGGGCGCTGCCGCGCGGGGCGCGGACGACTCTCGATCCGGTCATCGGGATCCCCATACTTGCCGGGCGGTCTCGAGCATGACGTCGAGCTTGCGCCATTGCTCCTCCTCGCCGAGGAGGTTGCCGGCGATGCCGGACGCGAAGCCGCACTGCGGGCTCAGCGCGAGCTGCTCGAGCGGCAGGTAGCGACTCGCCTCGTCGAGCCGGCGCTTCAGCTCGTCCACGGACTCGACGCGGCCGGCCTTCGTGGTGATGAGCCCGAGCACGGCGATCCGGCCTTTGGGCACGAATCGCAGCGGCTCGAAGGTCCCGGCGCGCTCGGTGTCGTACTCGAGCAGCAAGCGGTCGTACTTCAGGCCGCCGAACAGGCGCTCGGCGATCGCGTCGTACTTGCCCTCGCGGTGCCACATGCTGGCGCGGTTGCCGCGGCAGACGTGCAGGCCGAACACCGCCTTGCCGGCGAGGCCTTCGATGACCTGGTTGTCGGCGTCGATCGCCCGCTCGAGGTTGCGCAGCGGGTCGACGCCGTCCGCCCGCATTCGCTCGAGCGTTGGCGGGTCGACGTAACCGGTGTAGCTCGGCTCGTCGATCTGCACGTAGTCGCAGCCCGCTGCAACCAGCTGCCCGACCATCTCGTGCTGAATCGTCACGACGTCGGCGAGAAAGCTCTCGCGGTCCGGATAGATCTCGCGCGAGCGCTCGATGTCGCACATCTGGCAGACCCGGTCGGGACCCATGAGGGTGACCTTGACCGGGCGCGAGGCAACCGATCGCGTGTAGCGGTACTCCTCGAGCGGGAAATTCCGGGTGAGCCTCAGGCGAGCGAAGGCCGGCGTGCGAAAGCTCAGCACGGCGTCCGCACCCCGCTGGTGCGGCTGTTCCTCGGTAGTGCGGTTCTCGGGGTGGCGGCGAAAGCCGTCCCAGGAGATCTTCCAGAGGTCCCACCCGTCGACCTCCGAGAAGCTCACCTGCCAGTTGAGCCGCCGGTACTCGCCGTCGGTGACCACCGGCAACCCATGCGCTTCCTGCCGAGAGACCACCTCCCGGATCGCTTCGTCCTGGGCGTCCCGCAGTTCGTCGCGACCCGCTGCCGCCGTGGCGTGGCGCATGAACATGGCCTTGAGCGGCTCGGGCCGCAGCAGGCTGCCTACGTGGTCGGTCCGCGCGCGCGACAAGGCGGCGAAGCTGTCTGGCATGAACGCCGTTCAATCCGCTTTCCGGGTCCCGATATTACTCTCCGACCGCGTGGGCTAGAATGCAGACGATCATCCCGCGCCACGGAGGAACCCATGAAGAAGCTGCTCACCGCCCTGTTCGCGACCACGGCGCTGCTCGCCTCCGCGCCGGCCCTCGCGCAGGAGAAGGTCGTTCTCGGCATGAGCGGATGGACCGGCTTTCAGCCGCTGAAGCTCGCCGAGCTCGCCGGAATCTTCAAGAAGAACGGCGTCGACATCGAGATCCGCTTCATTGCGCCGGTGCAGCGGTCCGCGGCGCTCGCCTCCGGCGCGCTCAATGCCGCCGCGACGACGGTCGATCAGCACATCGTCTGGACCTCGGCCGGGATCCCCACGGTCCAGGTCGCCCTGATCGACAAATCGAACGGCGGCGACGGCATCGCCGTGCGCGGTGGCATCGCCTCGATCAAGGACCTGAAGGGCAAGACCATCAACGTCGACGGTCCCGGGACGGTGCAGCACTTCATGCTCTCCTACATCCTCGAGAAGAACGGGCTGACGATCCGCGACGTGATCCGCGCGACGATGGGAGCGCAGCCGGCCGCGCAGGCATTCGTCGCCGGCCAGAACGACGCCGCGGTGACCTATGAGCCGTACCTGTCTACGGTCCGCGCGGCGCCGGACTCCGGCAAGATCCTCGTCACGAGCAAGGACTACCCGGTCGTGATCGATGTGCTCGTGTTCCGCACCGACTTCATCCAGAAGAATCCGAAGACCGTGAAGGCGGTCGTCGACAGCTTCTTCGAGGCGCTCGACATGGTCAAGCGCGAGCCGCAGAAGGCCTACGAGCTCATGGGCAGCTCGGTCAAGCAGCCGGGGGAGGCCTTCGCCAAGTCGGCCGCGTTCATCACCTGGACCGACCGCGCCGCGAGCAGGGAGTACTACGCCAAGGAGCACGCGCCGTTCGTGAACTTCGCGGTTCGGGTGCTGAAGTCCAACGGCGTGATCGCGAAGGAGCCGCAGGCGAAGGACATGATCGACCTGCGCTTCCAGTAGCCGCGAGCCGACGCCCGGTCGAGCCGCCTCTCCGGGCGGCACCGGGCGTCTTCTTTTGCGCCGTGTTCGAGCCGCTCAAGCCCGTCTCCCGGACCGCCAAGATCGTTCTGGGGGTGTCGTTCTTCGTCCTGTTCTTCGGTGCGTGGGCGCTCGTCACGTTCAGCGGCGCGATCAACCAGATGTTCCTGCGTGACCCGCTGCACACGCTGGTCACGGGCTACAACTTGTTTGCCGAGTTCCACTTCATCCGCGACGTGGGCATCACCGTGTTCCGCGTGGTCGGCGGCTTCGTGCTGGCGGTGATCATCGCGGCGCCGCTCGGGATCCTGATGGGCGCGTTCAAGCCGATCGAGGCCTTCCTCGAGCCGTTCGTCTCCTTCTGTCGCTACTTGCCGGCCTCGGCGTTCATTCCGCTGCTCATCCTGTGGGCGGGCGTCGGCGAGACGCAGAAGCTCGCGGTCATCTTCATCGGCTCGGTGTTCCAGATCGTGCTGATGGTGGCGATCATCGTCGGCTCGACCCGCCGCGACCTCGTCGAGGCCGCCTACACCCTCGGGGCCGACGGCGCCGGGATCGTCAAGCGAGTGATGCTGCCGGGCGCGGCGCCGCAGATCGCGGAGGCCCTGCGGCTCGTCCTCGGGTGGGCGTGGACCTACGTGATCGTGGCGGAGCTCGTCGGGGCGGAGAGCGGCATCGGCCACATGATCATGGACAGCCAGCGGCTGCTCGACACCGGTCAGATGATCTTCGGCATCTTCTGCATCGGGGTAATCGGGCTCGCGTCGGACCTCGTCTTCAAGTGGGTCAACCGGCGACTCTACCCCTGGGCGCTCTAGGCCATGTCGAAGCTGGTCGTCGAGACGGTTTCCAAGGCGTTTCCCGGCCTGCGCCGCGGCCCGCCGACCCGCGCGCTCGAGCCCATTGACCTGGTGGTTGCGGACAACGACTTCATCTCCATCCTCGGCCCGTCCGGGTGCGGCAAGTCGACGCTGCTCCGCATCGTCGCCGGCCTCGAAGCGCCCAGCACCGGCCGGGTCCTGGTCGACGGACGCGCCGTGGCCAGTCCGGGTCCGGACCGCGGCATGGTGTTCCAGTCCTACACGCTCTTCCCATGGCTGACGGTGAAGCAGAACATCTGCTTCGGGCTACGCGAGAAAGGGATAGCTCCGGCCGACCAGGATCGGATCGCCGCCCACTTCATCGACCGGGTGGGCCTGAGGGGGTTCGAGGACCACTATCCGAAGATGCTCTCCGGCGGCATGCAGCAGCGCACGGCGCTCGCGCGCGCGCTCGCGAACGACCCCAAGATCCTGCTCCTCGACGAGCCGTTCGGCGCGCTCGACCACCAGACCCGGGCGCTGATGCAGGAGCTCCTGCTCGGGATCTGGGAGGCCGACCGCACGACGGTGCTGTTCGTCACCCACGACATCGACGAGGCGATCTTCATGGCGAATCGGGTCGCGGTCATGACCGCGCGCCCGGGACGCGTGAAGAGCGACGTCCGGATCGATCTCCCGCACCCGCGGCACTACACGGTCAAGACGACGCCGGAGTTCTCGGCCTACAAGGCGCGGCTCACGGAAGAGATCCGCGTCGAGTCGATCAAGGCCGCCGAAATGGGCGCTTGAGCGCGGTGAGTGCATTTTCCGCGGCTTTGCCGCGGGTTCGCGTTGAGGGGCCGGAGGAATTGGGCTATCATCCCCCATCCCGACTCCCGGGTTGTCGATGACCAAGTATGTGTTCGTGTCGGGCGGAGTCGTTTCCTCGTTGGGGAAAGGGATAGCCGCCGCATCGCTGGCCGCGATCCTCGAATCCCGCGGCATCAAAGTCACCCTCCTCAAGCTCGATCCGTACATCAACGTCGATCCCGGAACGATGAGCCCCTTCCAGCACGGGGAGGTGTTCGTCACCGAGGACGGCGCCGAGACCGACCTCGATCTCGGCCACTACGAGCGCTTCCAGAGCGCCAAGATGAAGCGGTGGAACAACTTCACCACCGGCCAGATCTACGAGAGCGTCATCAAGAAGGAGCGCCGCGGCGACTACCTCGGGCGCACCGTCCAGGTGATCCCGCACATCACCGACGAGATCAAGAGCTTCATCGCCCGCGGGGCGAACGGCGCGGACGTCGCGATCGTCGAGATCGGCGGGACGGTGGGCGACATCGAGTCGCTGCCGTTCCTGGAGGCGGTGCGGCAGATGCGGCTGGAGCTCGGGCAGCGAAACACCTGTTATATCCACCTGACGCTGGTGCCGTACATCAAGTCCGCCGGCGAGATCAAGACCAAGCCGACGCAGCACTCCGTCAAGGAGCTGCGTGAGATCGGGATCCAGGCCGACGCGCTGCTCTGCCGGTGCGAAAAGCCCGTTCCGGACGAGGAGCGGCGCAAGATCGCGTTGTTCACCAACGTCGCCGTCGAAGCCGTGATCTCGGTCTGGGACGTCGATTCGATCTACAAGATTCCGGGCATGCTGCACCAGCAGATGCTCGACGAGATCGTGTGCCACAAGCTCGACATCCTGGCACGGCCGGCCAATCTGGCGTCGTGGGACAAGCTGGTGCACGCGCTCGAGCACCCGCAGCACGCGGTCACCGTCGCGCTGGTCGGGAAGTACGTCGATCTCACCGAGTCGTACAAGTCGCTCTCCGAGGCGCTGATCCACGCCGGCATTCACACCCGCAGCAAGATCGACATCCGCTACATCGATTCCGAATCGATCGAGAGCGACGGGGTCGGCGCCTTGCGCGGCGCCGACGCCATCCTCGTGCCGGGCGGCTTCGGCAAACGCGGCATCGAAGGCAAGATCCGGACGATCCAGTACGCGCGCGAGCAACGGATCCCCTATCTCGGCATCTGCCTCGGCATGCAGCTCGCGGTGATCGAGTTCGCGCGCCACAAGGCGGCACTCGACGGAGCCAACAGCACCGAGTTCGATCCGGCGACGCCGCATCCGGTCATCGCGCTCATCACCGAGTGGAAGAACTCGGACGGGCGGGTCGAGCGTCGCGACGAGCACTCCGACCTCGGCGGCACGATGCGCCTCGGCGCGCAGCCGGCCGACGTCGTCCCGGGCACGCTGGTGCACCGGGTGTACAAGAGCGACGTCGTCAACGAGCGGCATCGCCATCGCTACGAGGTCAACAACCACTATCTGCCGAGGCTCGAGGCGACGGGCCTGAAGGTGGCGGCGCGGACGAAGGCCGAGTCGCTCGTCGAGCTGATCGAGCTGCCGGACCACCCCTGGTTCATCGGGTGCCAGTTCCATCCCGAGTTCACCTCGACGCCGCGCGCCGGTCATCCGCTCTTCAAGAGCTTCATCGAGGCGGCGATCAAGCACCAGGCCGAGCAGGCGAAGCCGGCCGTGGCCGCGGCATGAAGCTCTGCGGTTTTGAGGCCGGCCTCGATCGTCCGCTGTTCCTGATCGCCGGTCCCTGCGTCGTCGAATCGCGCCAGATGGCGCTCGACACCGCCGGCGAGCTGAAGGAGATCTGCCGCGAGCTCGGCATGCCGTTCATCTACAAGTCGTCGTACGACAAGGCGAACCGCAGCTCGAGCCACTCCTTCCGTGGCCTCGGCATGGACGAGGGCCTGGGCATCCTCGCCGAGGTGCGGAAGCAGATCGGGGTGCCGGTGCTCACGGACGTGCACGAGATCGCGGACGTGCCGGAGGTCGCCGCGGCGATCGACGTCCTTCAGACGCCGGCGTTCCTGTGCCGCCAGACGGACTTCATCCATGCGGTGGCGTCGGCCGGCCGCCCGGTGAACATCAAGAAGGGCCAGTTCCTCGCTCCGGGCGACATGAAGAACGTCGTCGACAAGGCGCGCGAGGCCGCGCGCAGCGCGCATCCGAACGACCCGGAGGCGGCCGACCACATCCTGGTGTGCGAGCGCGGGGCGTCGTTCGGCTACAACAACCTGGTGTCGGACATGCGGTCGCTCGCGATCATGCGGGACACGGGCTGCCCGGTCGTCTTCGACGCGACGCATTCGGTCCAGCTGCCCGGCGGGCAGGGGACCTCGAGCGGCGGGCAACGGGAGTTCGTGCCGGTGCTCGCGCGCGCCGCGGTCGCCACCGGCGTGGCCGGGCTGTTCATGGAGACCCATCCTGATCCGGCGAAGGCGCTCTCGGACGGTCCGAACGCCTGGCCGCTGAAGCTCATGAAGCCGCTGCTCGCGACGCTGAAGGAGCTCGATGCCCTGGTGAAGCGGCGCGGGTTCGCAGAAACTGCGCTTTGAGGAGGACCCCGCCCGCGGCGCGGTCGGGGGGCGACGAAGGACCGATAACAAGGTGAACCAGCGATGAGCTCGATCGTCGATGTCGTGGCCAGGGAGATTCTCGACTCGCGGGGCAACCCGACGGTCGAAGCCGACGTGCTGCTCGAATCCGGGGTGATGGGGCGCGCGGCCGTGCCGTCCGGTGCGTCGACCGGCGCGCGCGAGGCGCTCGAGCTCCGCGACGGCGACAAGACCCGGTACGGCGGCAAGGGGGTGCTGAAGGCGGTCGAGCACATCAACACCGAGATCTCCGAGTCGATCATGGGCCTCGACGCCTCGGAGCAGAGCTTCATCGACCGGACCCTCATCGACCTCGACGGGACCGAGAACAAGTCGCGGCTCGGCGCCAACGCGCTGCTCGCGGTGTCGATGGCGGTCGCCAAGGCGGCCGCCGAGGAGTCGGGGCTGCCGCTCTACCGCTACTTCGGCGGCTCGGGCGCGATGCAGATGCCGGTGCCGATGATGAACGTCATCAACGGCGGCGCCCACGCGAACAACAGCCTCGACATCCAGGAGTTCATGGTCATCCCGATCGGCGCGCAGAGCTTCCACGAGGCGCTGCGGTGCGGGGTCGAGATCTTCCACGCCCTGAGGAAGCTGCTCGACGGCAAGCGGCTCGCGACGACGGTCGGCGACGAGGGCGGCTTCGCGCCGAACCTGGCCACGAACGCCGCGGCGCTCGAGCTGATCATGAAGGCGATCGAGGACGCGGGCTACATGCCCGGCGGCGACGTCGTGCTCGGGCTCGACTGCGCGAGCTCCGAGTTCTTCGAGGGTGGTCGGTACCGGCTCGAAGCGGAAAAGCTCGAGCTCTCGCCCGGGGACTTCTGCGGCTACCTCAAGAAGCTCGCCGACCGGTTTCCGATCGTCAGCATCGAGGACGGCATGGCGGAGAACGATTGGGACGGCTGGCAACTGCTCACCCGGGAGCTCGGAAAGCGCGTGCAGCTCGTCGGCGACGACGTGTTCGTGACCAGCACGCGGCTGCTGAGGGAGGGGGTGAAGCTCGGCGTCGCGAACTCGGTGCTGATCAAGGTGAACCAGATCGGCACGCTCAGCGAGACGTTTTCGACCATCGAGCTCGCGAAGCGGTCGGGGTACACCGCCGTGATCTCGCACCGGTCCGGCGAAACCGAGGACACGACGATCGCGGACATCGCGGTCGGGACGAACGCGCTCCAGATCAAGACCGGGTCGCTGTCGCGCTCGGAGCGGGTCGCGAAGTACAACCAGCTGCTGCGGATCGAAGAGGACCTGGGCGAGGCCGTGAGCTATCCTGGGCGTGACGCGTTCTACCAGCTGCGGTAATGCGCGCTTTCGCCCTCATCCTCGGCGTCCTGCTCGTCCTCATTCAGTACCCGCTCTGGCTGGGGAAGGGCGGATGGCTGCGGGTGTGGGGCGTCGATCGGCAGCTGGCGAGCCAGCGGGCGAAGAACGACATGCTCCAGGCGCGGAACGAGGCGCTCGACGCCGAGGTACGGGATCTCAAGCAGGGGTACGAGGCGATCGAGGAGCGGGCCCGGTTCGAGCTCGGCATGGTCCGCAAGGACGAGGTTTTCTTCCAGATCGTGGATCCGACGCCGCGCGGGCGCAGGTAGGCGTCGAGCGATTCCTCGACCTTAGGGTCCTGTTTTGCCACGGAAAATGCACAAGGCTTGACGCTGGGCGCAGTCTACTGTATACAGAACACCGAATTCATACCAGACCATGGCCGCCCTCGAACGGATTGAGTTCGCCCCGGACCTCACCGAGCAGGTCTATCAGCGTCTCCTGGACGCCATCTGCACCGGCGAGCTGGCGCCCGAGGCGCGGCTCACCCAGGAAGAGCTCGCCGCCTCGTTCAACGTTTCGCGGCAGCCGGTGCTCCAGGCGCTGCGGTTGCTCAAGAAGGACGGCGTCGTCATCGATTCGGGGCGTCGCGGGCTGATCGTCGCACCTGTCGATCCGAACCTGATCGGGCAGCTCTACGAGGTGCGCAGCGTGCTGGACGGCCTCGCCGCGCGGCGCGCCGCCCTTGCCGGGGTGAAGATCGATCCGTCGGTGATCGACCGGGGCCGCAAGGCCGTCGCCAGCGGCCGCATCGCCGCGATGATCGATGCCGACCTCGCGTTTCACAACCTGATTTACGCCGCCTCCGACAATCCCCTCATCGGGGAGAGCGCGGGCCGCCACTGGCATCACATCCGCCGGGCGATGGGGGCGGTCCTGCAAACGGCGGGCGCACCGGAGTCGGTCTGGGACGAGCATCGGGCGATTCTGGAAGCGATCAACAGCGGTGACGCCGGGCGAGCCGAGCAGCTCGCGCGGGGGCACTGCGAAGCGGCCGGCCACGCACTCTCGGCTCGATTGATGGAGCGCGCGCGTGCGGCGTCCTGAGCACCCGAGATCAACGGAGGAGGCACCATGAAACTCACCCAGGAGCAGCTGACCCAGTTCGACCGCGACGGCTATCTCTTCTTCCCGGCCCTGTTCTCGCCCGAAGAGATCAAGGTCCTGACCGACGAGGTCCCGGCGATCTTCGCCCAGCGCCGGCCCGAGAACGTGCGGGAGAAGGACAGCGACGCCGTGCGGACGAACTTCGCGGCGCACATGTACAGCCACGCCTTCGCCAGGCTCGCGCGGCATCCGCGGATGGTCGAGCCGGTGAAGCAGCTCTTCGGCGAGGATTTGTACATGCACCAGTTCAAGATCAATGGGAAGGTCGCCTTCGACGGCGACCTCTGGCAGTGGCACCAGGATTACGGCACCTGGCGCGCCGACGACCTCATGCCCGAAGCGCGCGCGATGAACGTCTCGATCTTCCTCAACGAGGTGAACGAGTTCAACGGCCCGCTGATGTTCATCCCCGGGAGTCACAAGCTGGGCGTGGTCGATGCCGACCACGACACGACGACGACGAGCTATCCGCTCTGGACGATCAGCCACGATACGATCCGCAAGCTGGTCGGGCGCGGGGGGCTGGTTGCCCCCAAGGGCCCGCCGGGATCGATGATCCTGTTTCACGGCTGCCTCGTGCACGCGTCGACCGCGAACCTGTCGCCGTGGGACCGCTGGAGCGTCTACTTGAGCCTGTGTGCAGTCTCCAACCACATCCGCCGGTTCAAGCGACCGGGGTACATTGCGCATCGCGATTTCACGCCGATTCGATCCCTCCCGGACGACTGCCTGCTGCGCGACTACGATGTGCCGCTGCCGTGGAAAGACGGCACGCCCGAGGAAGACCTGAAGCCGATGCCGCTTGCCGCGTGAGGATGCGATGAACCTCTACGCGAAGCTCAAGGAACGCGGCGCGCAAGGCAAGCCGCTGCGCGTCGGCCTGATCGGTGCCGGCAAGTTCGGCGCGATGTATCTCGCGCAGGTACCGAACACGCCCGGCGTCCACCTCGCAGGGATTGCCGATCTCTCGCCGGCGAATGCCCGTGCAAACCTCGAGCGGGTCGGCTGGAAGCCCGAGGCGTTCAGCGCGCGGTCGCTCGATATTGCGCTCACGCAAGGGCTTACGTACGTGGGAGAGGACTGGCAGGCACTCGTGGCGCATCCCGCGATCGACATCGTCGTGGAGGCCACGGGCAATCCGGTCGCAGCGGTCTCCCACGCGCTCGCGGCAATCCGGCACGGCAAGCATGTCGTGATGGTCACCGTCGAGGCGGACGCGTTCTGTGGTCCGCTGCTCGCCCGCAAGGCGCAGCAGGCGGGTGTGGTCTACAGCCTCGCGTACGGCGATCAGCCGGCACTCATCTGCGAGCTCGTGGACTGGGCGCGCGCGGCCGGCTTCAGCGTGGTCGCCGCGGGGCGCGGCCACAAGTGGCTGCCGCACTACGCGCAGTCGACGCCGGAGACCGTCTGGGGATACTACGGACTGACCCCCGAGCAGGCGCAGGTCGGTGGGCTGAACCCGAAGATGTTCAACTCGTTCCTCGACGGCTCGAAGCCGGCGATCGAGACCACGGCGGTCTGTAACGCAACCGGCCTCACGCCGGCGCCGGACGGCCTCGCGTTTCCGCCGGCGAGCGTCGACGATCTGCCGTTCGTGATGCGACCCAAGGAGGAGGGCGGGAGCCTTCATCACCGGGGCCAGGTGGAGGTCGTATCGTCGCTCGAGCGCGACGGCCGGGTGATCCCGTACGACATCCGGTTCGGGGTGTGGGTCGTCTTCGAAGGCGAGACCGAGTACGTCCGTCGGTGTTTCATGGAATACGGGTTGCGAACCGATCCGAGCGGTCGGTACGCCTGCATGTACAAGCGCTGGCACCTCATCGGGCTCGAGGTGGGCATTTCGGTTGCCTCGGTCGGGCTCCGGGGCGAGCCGACCGGATGCGCGACGGGCTTCCGTGCCGACGCAATCGCGACGGCGAAGCGCGACCTGAAAGCCGGCGAAATCCTCGACGGGGAGGGCGGCTACGCCGTCGTCGGGAAGCTCTGTCCCGGGGCGGACTCGCTCAAGCTTGGTGCGCTGCCCCTCGGGCTCGCGCACGGCGTCAAGCTCGTCAACCCGGTCGCTGCCGGCCAGGCGGTACGCTGGACTGACGTGCAAATCGACGCGTCGAGCGAAGCGGTGAGGTTCCGTCGCGAGATGGAGCGCGAGTTCGCGCCGCCGCAGCGCGCAGCGGCGTAGAGGCTTCGCGAGCGGAGCGAGGCAGTCCGTCTCGTCGAGGTGTACGCTGGGTGCCGAGCACATGAGGCTCGACTGACCCCATGCCGGACCCGCAACTCGCGTTTTCCCACGCCGAGCAGGTTGCCTTCCTCAACCGCATGCTCGAGGCCGAGCGCGCAGGCGCGAACGCCCTGCTCAGCATTCTCGAAGACCACCCCCGCCGTGGTGAAGCCTGGATCGCGCTGCGTCGCGTCCACGCCGACGAGGCGCACAACTGCGTGCTGCTCGGCAAGCAGATCCAGCGGCTCGGCGCCGACTACAGCCACGCAACAGGCGATTTTCTGGGCAAGCTGCTCGCGGTGGAGGGCCGACGCGCGCGCGTCGAGTTCCTTGCGAAAGGGCTCCGCTGGGCGGTGAAGCGGTTCGACGAGGCCCTGCCGCGCCTGGACGGCGAGGTGCGGGACACGATCGCCGGAATGCGCGAGACGCACTTGCGTAGCATCGAGAACTGTGAATCGGTCGCCAGAACCCTGTCCGAGGACGCTGACCGCTAGCTCGCCCGGCGACGGCGCCTTCCAGCGTGTCCCATCTCCTCGAACCCGCCTCGAGTGGTCGCTCCAAGTGCCGCGGCTGCGCCCGGCCCATCCAGCGTGGAGAGCTGCGTTTCGGCGAGCGTCTGCCCAACCCCTTTGCAGACGGTGAGATGACGCTGTGGTTCCATCCCGGGTGCGCGGCTTACAAGCGGCCGGAGCCGCTTCTTCAGGCGCTCGGGGAAACGCGCGGGAACGTGCCCGACCGAGAGCGACTGGAGCGCGCGGCGCGCAGCAGCCTGGCACACCGGCGCCTCCCGCGGATCGATGGCGCCGAACGGGCGCCGAGCGGGCAGGCCAGGTGCCGCAGCTGCCATCAGCCGATCGCGCGCGGGAACTGGCGCATCCGGCTTGTGTTCTATGAGGAGGGCCGCTTCGCTCCTGGCGGGTCCGTGCACCTCGACTGTCGCAAGGCTTACTTCGAGACCAGCGACGTCCTGGATCAGGTACTCCACTTCTCTTCGCGCTTGAGCGACGGCGAACGCGGGGAGCTGAGGCGTGCGTGCGACACCGACCCGATCAGTCCATCGCTGCCTCAGAGCTGACGGGGCAGGGACCGTCCCGAACGCGGGGCTGCGCTAGAAAATCACGCTCGGGTTGCGCAGGTTCTGGTCGCAGTCGATCAGGTTGACCTGCTTGACCAGGATCTGCCATCGGCCGTCGTGCTGCGCCAGGCGATGACCGTACCAACCGGCCAGCCTGCGGGTCTCGCCGGCGCGGAGCTCGCTGATCACGAACGTCGACCGAACCATGTAGGCGGAGCGCTGCTCCGTGCCGAAGACCTCGACGTTGGAGAGGAGCCGCGCGGTCCGGGACGGCGGGACTTGCGACCAGGCGTAGCCGGTGCGCAGACGGTAGATCCGGTCTTCCAGGCGCCGCCGGTCGTCGAACGCGATGGCGACCTCTTTCCTCGGATCGCCTCCTCGAGGCGTTGCCGGGACCCAATAGAGACACTCGGGTATGTACAGGCTCAGCCAGGCCTCGAATTGTCCCTGGTCCAGGAGCCGGGCCTCGCGGTAGAGGAGAGCCTGGCACCGGTCGCGGATCGCCGGGTTCGTGACCTCGAGCTCGTCCCGCTGCCAGTCCGCGAAGTTCGCGACGAGCGTCCGGTAGAACTCGTCGTCCACGTACTCGGAAACGCGGGACGGATCACCGTGCTGAGTCGCCGGCATTCACGGCTCCCGCCGGACGACGAGCTGCGTTCGGGATCGCATGAGCCGCTTCCATTCCTTCAGGTACTCGCGCATGAAGACCTCGTCGGTCGCCGGTGCGGTGACGACGCCGTTCTCCGCCGTCCTGATCCGGCCGGGGACTCCGAGGCCCCGATGCATGTAGACCCACTCGTCCTCCTGCGCCAGTAGACCGCGCTGGATCTGCTCGAAGTTGGCCGCGTCGTCGACCTCCCCGAAGTTGGGGAAGGCTTCCTGCGTCCGCATGCGGAGCGCGTTCACGTCGTCGACCGCGCCGTCCAGCTCGCCGGCGTCGTCCACGACTGCAGTGCCGTACCAGGTCAGGTTGGTCTCATCGACTGCGAGCGGCTCGATGACCTGGACGTGATTCCCGAGGATCAGCAGGTTCGGGAAGACGTTGATGTTGACCGGCTCGGAGGCGGCGAGGTCGAGCGCCCGCTCGGCCTTCGCGCCCAGGCGACGTCTCAGCTTGTCGGCGTAGTACTCCATACCCGGATGAGCGGCCTCGAATTCCCACAGCGCGCCCGGGCGCTTCGCGACGTTCGGTCGCTTGTCCTTGAAGTGATGGCCGTGCCCGAAGTACTGGCAGTACATCGGGGCCTCGTCAGGCCTGGACTTGTAGAACGACATGCCCTTTTCGCCGGGGTGCTTCAGCCGGTTCTCCATGTCGAGCAGCGAGCGATGGGAGAACACGACGTGGTAGCCGTCGCAGGAGTTGTCGTACGCGAGCTTCCAGTTGCCCTTGTACTTCAGGCGATTCGCCTCGCAGAACGCCACGCGCCCGCCGGGGTGTCGATCGAGCCACTCGTCGATCGGCGTCGTGACCGGTCCCAGATAGTCCGGGAGGGGAGGGGCCTCCGGATTCAGCGTGCCGAAGATGAAGCCGCGGTAGAGATCGATCCGGGGCACCTGCGCGAGGTTGAACTGCGAGTCCTTGAAGTCGCACGCGTAGCCGTCGGGCCAGGGCACCCCGCTCAGCTTGCCGGTGTTGAGGAACGTCCAGCCGTGATAGGGACATTGGAACGCCTTGGCCGAGCCCCGATCGAGCCGGCAGACCGTGCTGCCCCGGTGGGTGCAGCGGTTGTAGAGGGCGCGGATGATGCCTTGGCTGTCCCGGAGGACGATGATCGGACGCAGGCCGAGACGCGTGGTGATGAAGTCGTCGTTCCGCGGGAGCTGGCTGACGTGGGCGAGATACACCCAGGTCGCGCCGAAGATCCTGGTCATCTCGTCCTGGAAGATCCGGGGATCGGTATAGAGGAGACGGTGAGCGCGATCCTCCTGCACGAGCCAGTCCCAGTCGTACGGGAGTTCGGCCGGCACGCCCATGGTCCCCGCGGGAGTTTCAAGCATCGACACTGGCGTTTACCTCGGTCGCGAGCCGCGTCAGAAAAAATCGAAGTACTCGTTCTGCTCCCACTCCGTCGGGTCATCCGGCGCCTGCTTCATCCCATGCTCCTCGAGGTGACGGAGGAAGCGACCGGCCTCATTTCGCTTCAGCTTCACGAAGTAGTCGATGAACACGTCGCCGACTTCGCGTCGGAAGAGCGCGCTCCGCTCGAGCGCATCCAGCGCTTCCATGAGGGTCTTCGGAAGGAGCGCCCGCTCGGCCTGGTAGGGCGCATCATCCTCCGGTCCCGGATCCAGGGCGTTGTCGACGCCGTCCAGGCCCGACACGATCTGCGACAACATGTACAGGTACGGATTGGCGGCCGGCTCGCCCACTCGGTTCTCCATCCGCGTGCCCGGATCCCCCGCGCCCCCGAGGACGCGAATCATGGCACCGCGGTGATCGTAACCCCAGCCGGCCCGATCCGGCGCCAATGAGTTGGGCTTGAACCGCCGGTAGCCGTTGACCGTCGGGGTGGCGAAGACGGTGGCCGGGGCGGCGTGCTTGAGCAGCCCGCCGAGGAACGCTTGGCCGAGCGGAGAGAGGCGTTCACCCTCCCGCTTCGGCGCAAAGAGATTCTCCCCGGCATTGGCGTCGACGACGGACTGATGGAGGTGCCAGCCGCTCGAGTAGTACCCCTTCAGGGCGGGGCGGCACATGAACGTCGCGAGATACCCCATTCGCCGGCAAATCTGCTTCGTGGCCGTCCGGAATAGCACTAGGGCATCCGCCGCGTCCATCGCGCCCTGGGCGGAAAACGTGCACTCCACCTGGCCCGGTCCCCACTCGTTCTCGACGGAGCGCAGCGGCAAGTCGAGCTTTTCGAACGCCTCGATCAGGGCCGCAAGGACCGGCTGCATCAGGTCCATGTTCGATTCGGAGTGGTACGAGTAGCCGGGCTCGACCGGGTAGGTCCCGATCGGACGCCCGCGGGTTCCCGGCGAGCCGACGTGCTGCTCGGTGAGGTGTTCCTCAGCAACCCGGAGGAGGTACCACTCCACCTCGAGGCCGACGACGTACCCCATTCCCCGCTCCTGCAGGCGTCGCGTCTGCTTCCTGAGCAGATGCCGGGGAGAGAAGTGAAACGGCTTGCCGCTGTTGAAGTACTCGTCGCCGAGCACCCAGCCGACGCCAGCCCACGGCAGCACCCGGAACGTGGCGGGGTCGGGGACGAGCGCGATGTTTGGCGAGCCGGTCATCTCGTCGAGCCCCATCCCTCCGCCGCGGGTAAAGGAGCTGAAGGTCCGGGCGCCGGCGGAGTCGAGCGTCGTGGTCGCGACGTTGATGTTGTAACCGCTGTCCAGAGCCTCGAGAAACGCCGGTACGGTCACGGCCTTCGCCCGAGAACAGCCGTGAGGGTCTGCCCAGGCGAGTCGGATCAGGCGTAGGTCTTCCTTCTGGAGGCGCTGCTTCAGCGCTTCGGCCTGCCGCCGCTGCTCGTCCGTCCAGAGCCCGTGCTTTTCTATGAAGCCCGGTCTCGTCATCTCGACAGCTTGAGCAAGCGTTCAGCGTTGCCGCTCAGGATCTTCACCTTGTCCTCGGTGGACAACGCGATGCGCTCCATCCACTGGACGCCGGGCTTGCTGCTCTCGACGAACGGCCAATCGACCGCGAAGAGGATCCGGTCGACGCCCATCTCCTGGACGCAGCAGAGCATCGCCGGATCCGAGAAGAAACCGCTGGTCGTGATGTAGAAGTGCTTGCAGAAGGTCTCGCGGAATGCCACCGGGGCGTTGCCCGGCCGCGAAAACGCGTGATCGATCCGCCAGAGCAGGAAGGGGAGGGTTTCGCCCAGATGCCCGAGGATGATCTTGAGGCGCGGGTAGGCATCGAAGACGCCGCTCAGCACCAACCGGATGCCCTGGGTTGCGGTCTCGACCGTGAAGCCCCAGGCGGTCGACACGATGAACGGGAACTTCTCCACGTAGTCCCTGTAGTACGCGTCGATCACCGCGGGATGCGGGTTCGCCGGATGAATGTAGATCGGGACGTCGAGCGCCTGGGCGCGCTCGAAGATGGGCCAGAACCGCTTGTCGTCGAGGAAGAGGTCGCCGCCCGTCAGACCGTGGATCATCGCGCCCGTCAGGCCGAGCTCGTTGACGGCGCGCGCGAGCTCGTCGGCCGCGGCCTTGGGGTCGGGCGTCGGGAGCGCGGCGAAACCGCCGAAACGGTCGGGGCGGGTCTGGATCGTCCGGTGGAGCCGGTCATTCACCTCCCGGGCCAGGCGCACGGCGGTTTCCGGATCGAGCTTCTGGGTCGATGGTGCACCGTGCGAGAGCACCTGCACATCGATGCCGGCCTCGTCCATCTCTTTCAGCCTGAGCTCGCCGACGTTTTCCAGCTTGTCGCGGAGCCGGGCGCCGGCGCGCGCGTCCAACCCCTTGAATTGGGCGGCGAGCGCCGGGTCGTAGTAGTGCTCCTCGATCGCAATGACGCGCTGCTTCGCGGTCGTCGCCATGGCGGGCCTCCTCCTCAAGCGTCGGAACCGATGTGTGGCGCGACTTTATCAGCCGTTGCGCCCGCGCGTGGAGAGCCGCCTCCGGATCGAACCTACGACCGGATTAACAGCGGGTAAGTTGTTGTTCTTCGGCTCGCCCTCTCTCGCCGGAAACCCGGGGAACCCCGTGAGCTTCCCTACGTTCTCCCTAGGTTCGTCACGCGTTGTCCGCGATCAAACTGAGCGAACGCACTAAAGCGTCCAGGACGCGGCAGCCGGAGGGACCGCAGCTGGATAGGCTGACCAACGCACGTGACGAACGGAAGGGCAGGTGGGGCATCGGCGTTGAGGATTTTCAGTTCGGCTGGCAGCCCCGTAATTATTGATAAATCAGCAACTTCCGAGGACGCCCGTCGCCTCTTCAGCAGCATCATGCAGCACTGTTCAGAGCTGATTCACACCGGAGATCCGTCGTTCGGAAGGGGATTCCCGGGCCAAAGGACCTCCAAAAAGACCACGAAGAGACCACGAAAAGACCACGAACTGCCGCTGCGCGCTCGGGTAAGGTCAAGCTACCCGAGCGCCTCTTTCGACGAGGAGATATTGGGCATCGTTGTTCGTCCGCGGGGACCGTAGACCTGCAACGTCGTGTTGCTAGAGCTCTCATAGGTAACTAAGGGAGGGGGAGAACATGGACCGTCATCCGCTGTGTCGGAGTGCGCTCGCGCGTTTCGTCTTCGCGCGTCTTGCCCGGCTCACGTCGTCTCGCCCGCCGAGCGACTGTCTCCTCGAGACCCCTCGCCGTAGAGCTCCCGCCAGAGATCGGAGGAACCTCCTGGCTTCCTGTGCCGTTGCACTAGGTGCCGTTTTGTTATTAGCGCTCCCAGGGCCCTCTCGAGCCGACGGCACAGGCACGTATACATGGAGCATGAGCAGCTTCGGTCCAGGATGCGCGTGGGTGCCAGTTAACCCCAGCAAGGGCTTCCATACGCCGAACGAAGGGCTGCAATGGATGCTGAACGCTTGGAATGCGGCCGGGTGCACCGGCTGGACAATCGTAGATCAGGGCGGCAGCTTTCCACAGTTCTGGTGGAAGACGAACTTGGGCACCAGCATGGGCGCCGGTGCAGTTTGCGATGGTGGGGATATCCCTACGGCCGATGGTGTATGCAACTACACGACGTTTCAGAATTCGACGGTCAAGCAGGCAGATTGCGACGCCCCCTGCGTGCGTGCCAACCCGATCAACTACGCGATCGGCAACAAGACGCTCCGGGAGGTGGACTATTCGGGCAAGGGACCATTTCCGCTGCAGTTTGCGCGAACGTACAACAGCCACCTCTCCCTCATTGGTCCTTCTTCGTACATGTCGATCACCTGGACGCACAACTTCCAGCGGTCGATGCAGTACGAGGCCGCACTGACCCCGAAAGTAGTGAGCAACTATCGCGGCACGGGTCGAGTCCTCAGTTATCGGTCGACCGATGCGGTGACCTTCACCGCTGACCCGGATGTTTCAGATCGGATCACCAAGCTGGTGGACGGCGGCGGTCAGCTCACGGGGTGGCAGGTTCGGACTGCCGGGGGCGACGAGCTCGAGCAGTACGACGCCCAAGGACGCCTGATCTCTATTTCCAATCGTGCCGGGCTCGTCCAGACGCTCACCTACACCGACGGCACCGCAAATCCGCCGAACGGGGGTGTGATCGAGGGAACCTCGACGCCGCTGCCGGCGGGGTTACTGCTCCGCGTGGCCGATCCGTTCGGGCGCAAGCTCGAATTCGGGCACAACGCGAACCGCAAGCTCGTGCGTATGACGGACCCGGAGGGACGGAACTACCTGTACGGCTACGACACGGGCGCTAACGTGGCCTCTGTGACCTACCCGACTGGCCACACGCGCACCTATCACTACAACGAACCCGGGTTGTCCCCCGGGAATATTTTCTATCACGTCACCGGCATCACCGACGAGAACTCGAACCGCTATGCGAGTTACGGATACAACACCTCCTATCGACCGATCGTCAGCAAGCACCACGCTGGGGCGACGGAGGTTTACAAGTTCCAGTACACCTACGGCGCCGGCCTGAATCCGACAGTCGAAACCGACCCATTGGGAGTGAGCCGCACGTTCGCCGCGCCGGCGAGTCATGGCGTCGCCCGCAACACCGGCATCTCTGGCCCTGCTTGCCCGAGCTGTGGTCCGGCATCGCAAGGCTACGACGCGAACGGCAACCGAGCCTCCGCGACCGACTGGAACGGGAACCGGACGTGTTTCAAGAACGACCTCGCACGGAATCTCGAGCTCGTCCGTGGCGAGGGGCTGACCGCCGCCTGCCCCGCTGACCTGTCGACCTGGACACCTACGGGCGGAACGGTTCAGGGCAAGATCACGACGGAATGGCACCCCACCTGGCGGCTGCCAACCAAGACTTGCGAGCCCAAGCGCATCACGACGTTCGCCTACGACACCCAGGGCAGCATGACCAGCCGCAGCATCCAGGCGACCAACGACGCGCAAGGCGCGCAGGGCTGCAGCGCCGCGCCGGTCGGTACGCCCCGGACCTGGACATACACCTATACCTACGGCGCGACCAACCCCGCGGTCGCCACGCAGATTGTCGTGGACGGCCCGCGCACCGACGTCACCGACTCCACGACTTACGTGTACGAGGAGTCGACCGGGAATCTAATCTCGGTGACCAATGCTCTCGGTCATCAGACGAGCTTCGGCAACTACGACCCGCACGGCAAGCCGCGCCAGATCATTGACCCGAACGGCCTGGTGACGACGCTGGTCTGGGACGAGCGCCAGCGGCTCCTCTCCCGCACCGTCGGTTCGCAGTCGACGAGCTATACCTACGACGGTGTCGGACAGCTCACGCGAATCACCCTTCCGGACGCGAGCTTTGTCGAGTACGACTACGACACCGCTCACCGCCTCACCGAGGTTCGCGACAACCTTGGCAACAAGATGACCTACGCGCTCGATGCGATGGGTAACCGCACCCGGGAGGACGTGTTCGACCCGGCAAGCCAGCTCGCCCAGACCCGAAGCCGCGTCTACTCCAACCTCAACCGGCTCGTCCA
>Ga0209342_10001190_pt1 | contig 29338 bp, 26 predicted proteins | sample RifCSP16_2_FD_184023 | JGI IMG/M metagenome (GOLD analysis project Ga0209342, IMG submission 184023) | Soil microbial communities from Rifle, Colorado - Rifle CSP2_sed 16_2 (SPAdes) (version 2) | ecosystem: Environmental > Terrestrial > Deep subsurface > Rock core/Sediment | place: Rifle...
GACACGCCGCGGGACTTTACACGCCGCGGACTCTTCGCCCCGTGGACTTTGAGTCCCACGAAGGCTAGAGAAGAAGCCACAACGTATCCAAGATAGGCGGCAAGGAGGCCCGCCCCGGTTCGGAATAGGATGAGATGGTTCAGGAACCGACATCTTTTTACCGACTGTAGCGAGTCGTGTCAGGGGGGAAGTCCATGCTTCTCGGAGGATGGCAGGACGGGTCCAGCCGGGCGCTGAGCCGCAGTCGGTTGGAGATGGGCGACCATCTCGTCGCCGCGGGAGCATGCGCGTGGCTCGCCCACAGCGTCCTGACCGTCGGGCTCGTCGCGACTTTCGCCGTCAGCTTCACGAACGTGCTGCAGGCGGGTTTTGTCGCTGGCGGCATCGGCCTCTCGTTCCTCGGCGCGACGATCGCGGGCCTGGTCGGCTCGTTCCTCCTTGGGGCTGGACTGCTGGTGTACGCCAGGGGCGTCGACGCGCTCGTGTGGTCGGATCCCGGGACAGGGCGCCTCTTCCGCGCGAGCCCCGGGACGCGCGCTAAGGCCGGGGCGGCCGGTATCCTCGCTATCGTGTATGGAGTCCAGGGAGTCATCGCAGTTCTCTCCTTTGTCTTCCTCCCAAGCACGGCGGTCAGCCTCGACTTCGCCGGCAGTCGGACACTTGTCCAACTTTTGCTCCTGAATTGGATCGTCGCCGCGGTCCTGCTCATCGCGAGCGCGTTACTCACGGGTTCCTTCCTGAGTTCCCTCCGCCGTGACGTCGCGTCCCAGGAGTCTCTGGGCGCCGTCGGATTCACAGCGTACGCGATCATGAATGCAATCGCGGTCTTCTTCCTGGCGGCGTCGCTGCTGTTCCTCGTCTCAAGTCCGACGTTCGGTAGGTTCGTCCTTCCGGCGCTCGTAGCGATGGGCGCGTTAATGGAGTTCGTGGTCGTGCCGATCATCGGGGTTAGGGTGTTTGCCCTCATGATTCCGGCGGGCCTCCGGTTGAGGAGGATCCAGCCGGGGGACTTCCAGGTGGGCTACCCACGGTACGTGACTCATCCTCCTTATCCAATTCCCACGGACGGGCCCTTGGCCCGGGTGAACCCGATGGGACCCTATATCAGATCTTCATCCGCGGCCGTTTTCGCTTCCGGCCCGGAGCCGATCGAAACGGAACCGCCACCGCCTCCGCCGGATGATTTCCCCTCGGTGCCCGAGGGCGGAGAGAGTTGGGTTCTCCAGATGGAGTCCGAGATTCGAGAACTCGAGTCGGCCCTGGACGAGCAACGACGGCTGCTTGTCGTCGCGGAACAAGGATGGAAAGAGGGGCGAATTGACAGCTCCACGTACGAGAACGCGACCCAGAGCGGCCGCGCGCGGATTCTTGAGGTCGAGCGTCGGATTTCGGAGAGGCGGTCCCGGCTCGATGCGGGCCGAGATGGCGTCGTAAACCCTCCTTGAAGTGCCGCAGCAACCTCGTGGAGCGCGCGGTTCCCCCGAAGGCGAGGTTCCGCACGACCCCTTAAGTACCGCGCGTCGGTTCAACGCGCCCCATGAAGGAAGGCCTCTCCTCCTTCGACGTGCTCGCCGTCACGGGCGAGTTCCAGGGCCTCGTCGGCGGGTTCGTCGACAAGGTGTACCAGAGGGAGGACGAGATCGTCCTGAAGGTCAACCTCCCCGGCGCGGGGAAGCGAGAGGTCTACGCGAAGGTCGGGAAGTGGCTTTGCCTTCGCGAAACCGCGGAGAAGCCGGAGTCGCCACCGCCCTTCGCGATGACCCTCCGAAAGCACCTCGACAACGCGCAGATCACGGCGATCGAGCAGCGCGGGTTCGATCGCCTCGTCTCGTTCGTATTCGACCGTGGCAGCCGCCTCGTCTTCGAGCTGTTCGGGAAGGGGAACGTCGTGCTCGTGCGAGAAGACGCGACCGTGGCGGCGTACTCCCGCGCGAAGTTCCGGGATCGGACGATCACCCCCGGCGCGCCGTACGAGTTCCCCCCTCCTGCCGCCAACCCGTTCGCGATGTCGCCCACCGAGTTCGCGGCCTCCGTCCTCGCCGCCAAGGGGAGCCTCGTGAAGGCGCTCGCGAGCGGGATGAACCTCGGCGGTCCGTATGCGGAGGAGGTGTGCCTCCGGGCGGGCGTCGACAAGAACATGAAGGCGACGGAACCGCACGACGACCGTCTCGCCCGGGTGTACGAGGCGCTCCTGGAGATCCACCGCCAGGTCCGCGAGGCGCGCGACCCGCGCGTCGTCCTGGACGCCGGAGTCCCGAGCGACGCAACGCCCATCCCGCTCAGGCAGCACGCGGCGCGGGAGGTCCGTCCCTTCGCGACCTTCTCCGAGGCGCTCGCACACCTGCTCGATCACGCGGCACCCCCGAAGGGCACGGGCGCGGACCCCGCCGCGAAGCTTCGGAGGCGGCTCGAGCAGCAGGAGGGTTCCCTCCGCGCGCTGCGCGAGGAGGCGGTGCAGTCGGAGTCCCTGGCGGCGTTCGTGTGGGCGCACTACGCACAGTTCGAGGACCTGCTCCAGAGGGCGAGCGAGGGGAAGCTCGAGGCGGGAGGTCCCGTTCTGGCGGTGGACGCGGAGACGCACTCCGTGCGCGTGGCCGTCGGCGACATCACGGAGCTCGTGCTCGATTGGACCATCGACCTTCGCACGAACGCGCAGCTCCTGCACGATCGGAAGAAGGAGGCGCTCGTCAAGGCGGAAAAGGTCGAGGCGGCCCTCGAGGAGACGCGCCGCCAGATCGCGCGGGTGGACAAGGACGTGCGGAAGGCTGCGGCCCGTCCGAAGATTAAGGCGACGAAGGCGTTCTGGTTCGAGGCGTACCGGTGGTTCTTCTCCTCGGAAGGGTTCCTCGTCATCGGCGGTCGCGACGCGAAGACGAATGACGCGATCGTGAAGAAACACCTGAAGGACGGGGACCGGTACGTGCACGCGGACATCCACGGCGCGCCGAGCTGCGTCGTGAAGGAGGGCTCGAAGGCGGGGGAGGCGACGTTGCAGGAGGCGTGCGCGTTCGCGCTCGCGTGGTCGAAGGCGTGGTCCGCGGGTCTCGCATCCGGCAGCGCGTATTGGGTCCTCCCCGAGCAGGTGAGCAAGCAGGCGGAGAGCGGACAGTACCTCGGGAGGGGCGCGTGGGTCATCCGGGGGAAGCGGAACTACGTGCATGACATCCCCGTGCGCGCGGCGGTCGGGGAGATCGAGCACGAAGGGCACAGGAAGGTGATGAGCGGGCCCGTGGCGGCCGTCGCCGCCCGCTCCCCGCGGTTCTGGCAGATCGAGCCGGGCGAGGAGCGGAAGGACCTCGTGGCCCGGCGGTTGGCAGGGGATTTCGGTGTGCCCGTCGAAGAGGTGGCGCGGGTGCTTCCCCCCGGAGCGCTCCGCGTTTCCGAGGGAATGAAGCAGGTCGCCTGAGCCGCCTTTCCTGTTGCGCATGTTTAAGTATTACTAACCATAATGGTTATCGCATGCCCAACCGCTATGATCGCCTCTACGCGTGGATGACCGTCGCGTTCGCCGACCGCGAGTTCACGATCGACGACTTCCGGGCGACCTTTCCCTCCCCCGCACCGGCGAAGGTGCTCTCGGACTTGCGCCGCCTCGGATATGCGGAGGCCCCACGGAGAGGCACGTACCGGCTCATCGCCCCAGACGCTCGGGTGCGCGCCGTCGTCGACTCCGAGCAGGGCGTCCTCGACCTCGTAGAACGTGCAGGTCTCCCACATGCCTACTGCGACGCGACGGCGGTCACCGTCTGGACGGACGGCGGGTATTGGACGGGGTCCACCTCGGGCTTCCGCCCGATTCATATCCGGGTGAGGCGCGCGGATCTTGCGCGCTGGCGTCAGTTCTTCGGGAGGCACGGGGCACGGTCGACGGTCGAAGGATCCCGGGAGACCCTTTTCGGGAACGTGCATGTCCTCCACCCAGTGGGTTCCGTTCGCTCCGTCGAACACGAGGGTGTGCGGGTCGTTCCCGCGCGGGAGGTCCTCGCCTGGGCGCAGGCTCGACCGTATGCCTACGAGCCCATCCTCCCCGTGTTGCGAAAGGCGGCAGGTGGGGACCCGTGAGGCCGCAGGACCTCGCAAGGGAGCAGGCGTGTTTCGAGATCCTGCGGCGGCTTCCTCGAGCCGGGGTCGTGTTAATCGGCGGCTATGCCGTCAGCGCTTTCGGCCCGACGCGGTTCTCTGTGGACCTCGATCTCGTCACCACCCCCTATGGGGCAAGTGCCGTCCGCGAGCTCCTCACCCGTGAGGGGTTTGTCCACGAGGGAACGTGGGAAGGCGGCGGGTCGTTCGCGGACCGGTCGGAGCGATGGTCCCGCGGCGCTTCTGGTTCCTCGATTTCCGTGGATCTCCTCATCGGCGGCGTCTCGGACCGCCGAAGCGGAGCGACGTTTTCATACCGTGATCTCAGGTCGCGTGCCGTCCCGAGACGGATTCACGGACAGGATCCCACCTCAGAAGCGGAGGCCCTCGTCGTGGATCGCGAAGCCCTCATATCCCTCAAGCTCGCGGTGGGACGGCTTGTGGACCTCCGAGACGTTGCCATGTTGGCCTCGGAGGCTTCAGACGAGGATGCGATCATGACCCTTCTGCGGCGCGCCCCGATGGGGATCGTCCGCGCTAACATTGAGAGGCTGCTGGCGGCGCTTGAAACGCGGGAGTTTCGGGACTCCCTGAAGGGCGTCTACATGCTGGATGATCGCGCATACGAGCGGATTGTCCTCGGGACCCGACGCGTCGCGTCCCAATTGTTGTCCCGTATCCAGGCGTTGAATGAGGGGGGCAAGCCCATGGAGTCCCGGTAAAGTTCTTATGCTACTCCGCGCTTGAAACGGGTAGTGCACTCGAACTTGCGCACGATCGCGCTCATGCTCGTCATGTCGAGCATGTTCATGCTCATCGGCTGGCTCATCGGAGGCTTCTTCATCGGGAACTGGGTCTTGGGCGCCCTCCTGTTCCTCGCCCTCGCGAGCGCGATGAACTTCATCGCGTACTTCTGGGCTCACAAGATCGTGTTGTGGTCCTACCGCGCGAAGATCGTGACCGAGCAGGAGGCGCCGAAGCTCCACCGCATCGTCCGCCGCGCCGCGGAGTTGTCCGGCCTCCCTATGCCCAAGGTGGCGATTGTCAAGTCCCAGACGCCGAACGCGTTCGCGACGGGACGGAACCCGAACAACGCCGTCGTCGCCGCCACGGACGGCATCCTGACGCTTCTGGACGAGCGCGAGCTCACGGGCGTGATGGCGCACGAGATGGCGCACGTCAAGGACCGCGACATCCTCGTGATGTCCGTCGCCGCGACCCTCGCGGGCGCGATCGCGTTCATGGCCCGCATGTTCTGGTACAACCTGATGTGGGCGCCCAGGGGTCGGGACCGCCAGAGCGGCAGTGCGGACCTTCTCCTCGCGGTCGTCGTCGGGATCACCGCGCCGTTGGCGGCGATGCTCGTGCAGTTCGCGATCTCCCGGAGCCGCGAGTACAAGGCGGACCTCGTGGGCGCGCGGAACCTCGGCGCCCCGCAGGCGCTTGCGGACGCCCTCGTGAAGCTCGAGGACGCGAACCGCCGCAAGCCCTTCCAGCGCGGGAACCCGGCGTCGTCGTCGCTCTTCATCGTGAACCCGTTCCGTGGGAGCATCCTCGCGAGCATCTTCTCGACCCACCCGCCGATGGCGGAGCGCGTCCGCCGTTTGGAGGCGTTGGAGACGGAGATGTTTGGGGGCGGCGCGCCTACGTCGCGGGCGCGGACGCGGACGTCCCGGGGCGTCCCGGGATTGGGACCCGCTCCGCAGGGGAGCATCGTGACGCCGCCCCGCGGGCCCGGGAACAGCCCATAAATACCGCGGGACTCCATGCGGGGACGTGTACGGACTCGCCCCGAGGCTGACGTGATGGCTCGCCTGTACACACGCTCGGGGGACGCGGGGACGACCGGCCTTCTCGGCGGCCCGAGGGTCGCGAAGAGCCACGCGCGAATCGAGGCCGTCGGGGACGTCGACGAGGCGAACGCCGCCATCGGGGTCGCCCTCGCCGAGCTGACGGAGTCGTTCGTAGTCGACACGCTCCGTCAGGCACAGAACGTCCTCTTCACGGTCGGCGCGGAGGTCGCGACGAAAGCCGGATCGAAGGCGAAGGTGCCACGCGTGTCGAAGGACGACGTCCTCGCCCTCGAGGTCGCAATGGAGGGAATCGACGTCGGCGAGCTCCGGGAATTCGTCATGCCGCGCGGGTCCCGCGCCGTCGCCAGCCTCCATCTCGCCCGGACTGTCGTGCGCCGTGCCGAGCGGAGTTGTGTCGCGCTCGGAAAGAAGGAAAGGATCAATCCGGAGCTCCTTCGATATCTGAACCGATTGTCTTCGTTTCTCTTCCAGGCCGCGGTGTGGGTGCAGCGGCGGGAGCGCCGGCCCGCGGAACACCCGACCTACCGGCGGTAGGCCCCGCGGACGCCGATGGCGATCCCAGCTACGGGGCGCCCATCAGACGCGGATTCCAGACGAACCCGACTGCGACGCTGAGGCGTAGGGCGTCCCCCGGTGAGAGGACGAAGTCCGTGCCTGCCCAACCGGACGGCGTCCAGGCGAAGGCCCGCAGGGATTGAGTCGCGGCGTCCCACGAGGCGACCTCGACGATTCGCGAACTTGCCGATGCGTTGAGCGAGCCCTCCAGTTCCAGGACGACGTCGCTCGCGGTCTGATAGGGTGAAGTGTACGGGAGGGAAATCCAACGTTCCTGCCCGGCGCTGAAATTCAGCGTGACGTTCGCGTCCTTACCGAGGATTGACCACTGCGACGGGCGCGTCGTGCCCAGCCACAAACCTTGCCCCGGGTAAATCTGGAAATCGGTCCCCCGCCAAGCACCTCGGAAGTAGAAGTAGTACGGCTGCGCGCCCGTGGTGGGGTCCCATGTGCCCAAGATGTCAACGAATGGCGGATCGGCGAAGTCCGAGACTACATCGCGCGCGTGGACTGGGGGCATGAATTGGGAACGATACGGGAGGCCGACGTGGAACAGGTTCGTTGTCGACGTGTTGAACCCAAGGTCGAGCTCGACCTTTACCGCCATCTGCGACCGAACCTCGATCGTGCCGTACACTCCCGCCACAGTGTAGTAGTGGGTCTCCCCGTCCGTAAGGTGTCCGATCGCGTCGAACCGTAGAAGCTCGGTGTCCGGGACCTCCCCGAGGAGTCGCCAGGGCCACGGCGCGAAACGATCCGGGGAATCGTAGACGCGGTAGAAGTCGGGCGACGTCCACTCCTGCCACCACTCGATCCGGACCGTGTCGGGGGCGACCCTCTCGATCGCGGTGATTACTGGCGCGACCCCGCACACCGTCGTGAATCGCCAGGGGTTGGGGACGGGGCCGGGGACGAGGTCCGGCGACGAGATCTCCACCATGTACACCGTGCACGGAATCAAGGGCGTGACCGGGACGATCGTCAGGAGTGTCGGATCGCCTCCCCACACGTAGGAGAAGGGGTTCGGGGGCAAGATGAGGATGGAGAGGGTTGCCACGTTTGGCGGCCTGCTGAACTTCACCATGATGGATGTCCAAAGGGAGACGTTCTCCTCGCCGTCCGCGGGAGCTGTCCAAACGATGTAGAGCGGGCAATCCGTCGGGAACTGAATCGGGTTGGGCGCCGGGCCCGGCAGGAGATCGTTTCCTTCGATGTCCCTGCCCCCGATGCCGAACGAGTACAGGGTGCACGGCTCGAAGGCCGGCGACGGGGACAACACGAGGATCGTGTTGTAGCTGAACCATGTTGGGAGGAGTGTGATGTTCGGCGCGATGCTCCAGACCACGGTCGAGGGGATCATCGGGCGGCCGAACTCCACCACGATGGGATCTGTCAGGGCGGACGGGGGACGGATGTTGAACAGCCCAGGACACGCAGTTGTGAAGGTCCACGTGTACGGCCCGAGCTGCGTCCCGTCCGTCCCGTTCGCGCCCGCCGTGATCATGAACGCTTGACATGTCGGAAACCATGCTCCGTGACCGAGAGTGAGAATCCGGAAGTTGCTCGACCAGGCGAAGGACCACATCAGGGGAAGGGCGGGATTCACGATCCACCACACCGTCGAGATGTCCAGGTCCTCCGCGCCGAAAACGAGGGGTGCCGTGGGCGGGACTTCTACCGCACCGTCGCGAGGACTCAAGAGGTCGAGGTATGGCGGCGTCTGGAGGATGGTGAAGTTGTCCGCCGATGCGCGGCATCCGGAGTCCCCGTCGGGCGCGAACCCGCACACCTGCGCGCGGGCGGTGGTCGTGTTGAACCGGGGAACCCGCCATGGGTGCGAGCCGTTCAGGGGCATCACGCCCTTGTCGACGAAGTAAGGATACGTCGCGCCGCCATCGAAAGAGTAAGTCAGAGTGCCCCAGAACCACGTGTCCGTCCCGTGGCTGGCGTTCCAGGCGATCCGATGGGCCGAGTCCCCTGCAAGGGTTTCTCCCCCGCCAGGCTCGACGTCGGAGAAGACGAGGCTCTCTGTCGGCCTCGGGGGATCGGGCCCGGCAGAGGGGATGAGGATGGGGATTAGGAACAGCACCGCGATGACCCGCGACGGATGCGCGGACAACGCCCCCACGACCGATGCCTCATGGCACGAGGGGTACTTGGCAAGAGTGGTTCAATCCTCGTTAGGTCTCGGTTTGGGTCCTTCGGGAGGAGCCGAGGACGGAGGACTACGCGCTCGTCACAAACGTCGGATGTCGAAATTCCCTCCCGGGGGCGAGCCTACGACCGGTCGTGAAGGACCATGGGTTCGGGATGTCCCCGAGGGCGGTGCCGGGGACTGCATCGAGGAAGATCGAATGCGTCGCGCATTCGGCGAACGGCAGGTGAGAGAACGTGACGATCGTGTCGTTCGTCCACTCGTACGAGAGGTCCGCGATTGGCGGCGCGGAGACGAGGACGATGGAAAGCTCCTCCTGAGGGAGTGCGAAGGCGATCACGATAGGGCGATAGACCGACACGTTCTGCTCTCCGTGGGCCGGACTTACCCACAGGATCAGGCCCGTCGGCTCCGTGGGAGGTGCCGAGAAGCTACCGCCGATCTCGATCGATGGCGACGACAGGAACGGGACCGAGACCGCGATCACCACCGCCAGCGCCCATGGGTAAGCGATTCGCCCTCGAGGCGTGGATCTCCATCCCCCTGTGTGCTAAGATTGGTCCGATCTTCGCACCACGACCACCTTCGCACACGTACGGGGAATCCTTATCCGCCCCAGCGATGGTCTCCGCGGCGATGGACCTTCGCATCCTCGCGCGCTACCCGTTTCTCCGGGAAGCCGCCGAACGGGTGAAGGCAGAGAACATCGCCCTCGAGGAACTCCTCGCGGGCCGCGCCTATGATCGCGCGCGCATCCTCGGATACGACCGCGTCCTCTCCGCCCTCGAGCGGTTCGAGATTGCGGACCGGCCCGCCGCCTCCGAGCCGGATGCGCTGAACGAGCTGCTCTCGTACCCAATCGCACGGATGATCGTCTCGGCGGCGTCGGATCCTTTCCTCACACGCCGCTATGCGGTGGCAGAGGCGAAGCTCGCGCACCGTCGGTTCCTCGAGGAGGACGCGTCGTTCCTCCGCACCGCCGCCGCGGAGATGAACCTCGACCTCCTGCCGGACGACGGCGGCTTCCGGATGCACTTCACGGACTTCCTGAGGTTCACGAACCAGATGCGGGACAAGGACTGGAAGCTGATCAACCAGCGGGTGGCGAGCGGGCACGTGATCCTTCCGAAGGAGAAGTCCGTGCGCGTCCTGCAGAACGCGGTCCAGCGCAAGATCGACGAGGAGCTGCCGCTCCCCGTCAACGACCTCATCCTCGACGCGTTCGACGACGAGGTCCGCGAGATTCGCCGCATGCTCGGGGAGCACCGCAAGCACTGGAAGGCCGAGGACGTCGGCGCGATCCGCATCACGCGCTTCCCACCGTGCATGTACAACATTCTGGCGGCGATCCAGAACCACGAGAACGTGAGCCACATGGGGCGCTTCGCGATCGTCGCGTTCCTCCACCACCTCCGCCTCTCGAACGAGGAGATCTATCGCGTGTTCGGGGACGTGCCGGACTTCGCCGCCGACGTGACGAAGTACCAGATCGACCACATCACGGGGACGTCGGGCGCGACGGAGTACACGCCGCCGGAGTGCTCCACGATGAAGTCGTACGGGCTGTGCCCGGGGCCGGACGCCCTGTGCCTCACGCTCACGCACCCCCTCACGTACTATCGCCGAAAGGCACCGCAGGAGGCGGGGCGGGGGAAGGGTCGGCCCGCCGCCAAGGGAGCCTAGAGGCGCGCGACGAGGCACGGCACGAGCATCTCGTCTGCCGTGAGGCCCCCGTGACGGCCGACGAGGTCCGGGTGGTCTCCGGGGAAGCCGCCGAAGATCGCGCCGGTCCCCGTCGGCATCACGATCACGTCCCCGACGCGGTCGACCGCCGACGGCGGCGAAGGGCCCACGCCGAACAGTCCGTCGTCGAACGCCGTTTTGGCGGTGCAGACGCGCGCCTTCTTGCCGAATGCATCCGCCGCCAAATCCGCGAGGCGCTCCGCGTCCCCGTCCTTCGCGTGCAGGTAGAGGAGCCGGGGCTCGCCCGTGGGCGGGACGGCGATCGCGTCGAGGATGGCGGATCTCTGGCGGAGGTCGAGATGCCCCTTCCGGAGCGCGTTCACGTGGCCGTGGTCTGCGGTGAGGAGGATCGTGACGTCCTTCGCCCGTCGGAGCACTTCGCGATCGAGGACCGCGTCGAACGCCGCGACCTCCGCGTAGAACTCCTCCGTCCGCGTCCCGTACACGTGGCAGATCCCGTCGACGAGGTCCCAGTACGCGAACACGAGCTTCCGGCGGCGCCGCGTGAGGGCGTCGCGGAGCCGGACGCCGAAGTCCGACGCGGCGACGTACCCGGAGACCTCCGCGCCTCGGTGGATCATCTTCGACAGCGGGCTCCCGAGGAACCGCCCCCGGGTGACCACGCGGGAGGTCACCCCCTTCCGCGCCGCCAGTTCGAAGGCCGTGGGCACGGGCAGAAACCCTTCCGGATCGTACGGCGGCCCGGACCAGTCGATCGGCGCGAACCGGATCATGTTCGCGATGCCGCCAAACTCCCGGAGGAAGAGTCGGTATCCGACGAGGCCGTGGTCCTGCGGGGCGCGCGCGGTGCAGAGGCTCCCGATCGCGGCGACGGTCGTCGACGGGCACGTCGAGGCGAGGGGGAAGAATGCGCCGTCCGCTTTGGCGGCGTCGAGGAGCGCGAGCCCGCCCAGTTCCTTCTTGGCGGCGAGGAGCTGCGCGTACCCGAGGCCGTCCGCCGCGAGGACGACGATCTGGCGGGACCGGAGCAGGTCTGCGTCCAGGACTTCATCCGGGATTGGCGGCGATGGCGGCGGAACGCGCGCGGCCTCCAAGGCGCTCCCCATGAGGTTCGGGAGCCCGAGGTCCTCGTACCGGGGTCGAATGCCGCCAAGGGGCGTCGTGCCACGACGCAGGCGAGCCTCGACGCCGTCCGCACGCATCCTCAGGTGGCCCCCAAGCGCCGCCACGAGACGACGGCTCGCTGGATGGCGGTGACCTGCCCGAGGACCGCGAACACGATGAGCGCGAGCGTGAGTGGGGTGTACAGGAGGGGCCCGCCGCCAAGCCCCGAGGGATCTGCGAACAGCTGCACCCAGGTCGCGAAGAACAGGATGACGAGGCGGTCCGCGCGGCCCATGAGCCCTCCGTAGTCACGCCCCAGGCCGACCGCCTGCGCCTGGGTCCCCATGTACGACGCGAGGATCACGCCGAGGACCGCGAAGAACCCGATGAGGAGGTTCCCGTAGCGGCCGAGGGCGATGCCCCCGATCATGATGACGTCCGCGTATCGGTCGAGGACGTGGTCGAGAAAGTCCCCGCGGGGACTCGCACGCCCCGTGAGCTTCGCGACCTTGCCGTCGAGGGCATCCAGGATCGCGTTCAGGAACACGAGGAGGATCGCGAGCAACAGGAAGAGGGTCCCGCCGAAGTAGAACGCGAGGCCAGCGCCAATCGCGACGGCGAACGCGAGGCTGCTGAGGGCATTGGGACTCACGTTCCGAAGGCGGTTCGCGAGAGGCAAGAGGACGCGGTCCGCGACGGCCCTATGCGCCTCGAGCCCCAATCCACGTCACCTCCTCGGTCCAGTCGAGTCGGCCGGGCTCGTGTCCCGCGACCTTCCCCCGGAGGATGTCCAAGACCTCGTTCGCGGTCGCCTCCGCGCTCTTGGCGGTGGTGTCGACCTCGTACACCGGCGGGCCGCGCTCGACCGCCTCCTGCAGGACGACGTCGATCGCCTCGGCCTCCACGTTCTCCCGGATCTTCTCGAGGGGCCAGCCCCGCGCCTCCAGGCGTCCCCACAGCTCGCGCGGATGGCACCGGAGGACGACGATCAGGTTCGCGGGCATGCGGTGCGCGTAGTGCCCGCGGAGCACCGCGACTTTCGTCGGTACGTGGAGCTTGCTCGCGAGGATGTCGACGTCCACGACGATGCCCCCGTCCGCGTCCCTCTCCGCAAGCCCCAGCTCCTTGGCGGCGAGGTCCAGGTCCACGACGTGGTACCCGCGCCGCGCGAGCACGTCGCCCGCGGACGACTTGCCCGTGCCCGGCGTGCCGGTGAGAGCGACGAGCACGCGCCGAAGATGGGTAGGCCCGCCTTAAACGTTGGTCACGCGCCCCTGAAAAGGGAAAGGGGGGAAGACGGTCAGTCTTCCCTTCTGCGCCGCGCGAGGGCCACGAGGGCGAACGTCAGGGCGACCGCCCCAATCGCGGCCCCGACCTCGAAGCCCGGCACGTTCCTCGTTGTCACCCGCGGGTCGACCGAGCCCGGATTGCTGCGGACCTGGAGGGTTGCGGACTCCTCGACGCTGTCGTACCCGACCGCGGATACTTCGGCGATGATCTGGTACGTCATGCCTTGACGCACGTCCGGCGTGAACGTCGTTGTATACACGCCCGCGGCACTCGTCGTCCCGTCCGCGTCCGCGAATGTCCCACCGGGCAGATCCGTCCTGAGGACGACCCTGGCGCCGGCGACGGCCGTCAAGGGACACCGCGGCGGACACGCGTACTGGACCTGCACGGTGATTGTGGCGGTCGCCGTCGCGTTGATGACGAAGTTCGGCCCACGGTTCACGGTCACGGTGAGCGCGCCGGCGAGCGCCGGGTGCACGCTCACGGCAGCCGAAGCGCGATCGCTCGTGTACTGCACCAAGGTGGCGGTCACCCAGACCGTGTCGTCCGTCACCGCGTTCACGCTCGGAGCGGTGTAGTCCGTCCGGAATGTTCCCGCGGCGTCCGTCGTCCCCGTCGTGGCCGCGAGCGCGCCCGTCAACCCGGCCGAGAGTTGCAGCTCCGCATTCGGAACGAGGTCTCCCGCGTCGTCCCGGACCTCGACCTGAACCGCGCCGGTCTGGCCCGGTCGAATCCCGAGCGGGAAGATGCTCGCCCGCACGTGGAGGGCGCCGAGCGCGGGCAGCCGCAGGTTCGTCATGGACCAGAAGTTGTCGATCCCGCCGAACGTGTTCACCCATCCGGTGAACGACTGGAAGTCGAACCCCTCGAGCGCGTCGAAGTGGGACACGGGCAGGATGTCTGCGGCCGCTCCCACGAGGTGGGACACGTGACCGACGTGGAGGGTCCGGTCAGCCAGCGTCCACGAGCTGCGAGAACCCAGGTTCAGGTGCAGGTCTGCCGTGGTGTCGCCCGCCGCCCGGATCTCCGGCACGTCGTAGGCCCAGTCCGGGAGCTGCGTCGCCCCCGTGTACCGCTTGACGTAGAAGCAGCTCGTCGTGCACGACGCGATCGCCGCATCGATGGCGGCCCACGAGGTGAACGGGGTGACCGCGGCGTCGAGCCCCGCGCTCGCCATGAGGAACTGCATGTCGTCCGCCATGTTCGACTTCCGCGGGTCGAGGGCATACGACGGTTTCAGGATCGAGATCGTCACCTGCGTGCCCGTCGACATCTGCCGGAAGCCGTTTCCGTCTCGGTCGAGGATCCCGGCGTTGTTCAGCGACTGAATCCCGGGGTCCGTGTCCGTCCTCTGGTTGATCGGAGCAGGTGCGCGCACGGTCGCCGCCTCGACGATCGTGTTGCACGGCGTCCAAGGCGCGCAGCTCGTCGGGGCCCAAGGCGTGTTGAAGTTGTTCTGCAGCCCGTGGGTGATCGCCGTGTTGGGTTCGACGAGCCGGTAGAGCCCCTTGTTCACGAACTGATAGATCGCGCTGCGGAGCAGCTGGCCCTGCGAGCCCGGCGCGCCCACGAACAGCGAACCTCCGTTGTACGTGAACCCGAAGTACAGCATGTCCGTCCCGGGGTTCTTCGCCGTCAGCACGTGGGGCATCGTCAGGTTCTGGTCGGGGTTGAGGATCGACCGAAGGCTCTCGTTGATCTGGTTCGTCGCGGGGTCGTCGGGGAACCCGCCGAAGCCTGCGACGCAATCCCGGGTGTTCGTCAGATCGTTCGTCTGCAAGGTCCACCCGATCAGATGGACCTCGCGGAACAGCAGCGCGCATCCCGCATCGTTCGCCTGGGATCGGTTGCCGCTGTCCGGCTGGAGCGTGTACGGGTACCGGTAGGTGATCGAGTCCAGGTACGGTCGTCCCGAGAAGTGGTGCTCGTTGGGCGCGAGGACCAGCTGCGTGGCGGTCTCCGAGGAGACCCGGAACGGGCCGCTGTACCTCCGCGCCCCGAGGTCGTCCCACGCGATGAACGCGGAGAGGCCCTCGGTGTAGAAGAGGCCTGGACCGGCTTCGTTGTTCACCTTGTAGTTCCATGCCGTCGAATTGATCGCGGTGAAGTTGAACCGCACGGTCAGCTCGTCGACCTTGTCGACGTTCCAGCGCTGGACGCCGCCCTTCGTGTACGTCTCCATGGACCGGACGACGGCGTCCGCGTCGTACGCCGCGCCGTTGTCGAACCTCAGGTCGTCTCGGAGCGTCACCGTGATGTTCTTCGCCCCGTCCCATGACCAGCCCGTCGCAGCCCACGGGACGAACTGCAGGGTCACGGGGTCGACGCGTCCGAGCGAGTCGTAGATGAGCTCGAGCACCTTCCGGTCCGCGGGCGCCGCGGCGGTCGGGTTCACGTCCCCGAAGTCCTGGAGGGCGACGACGAGGTCGCCGCCAAGCGCCCCCGTCTCGTCCTGGGCCGCCGCCCGCGGGAAGAACCCGAAGGAGGCCGCGAGGAGAAAGACGGCGAGGCCGAAAACGAGCGCCTTCGGCTTCATAGTTCTTCCTCCTCGGTCGGTGGGGCCTCCGTGCCCGGGAGCTCTTCCTCCTCGCGTGCTGCCTCCTTCGGGGTCATGCCGGCCACCTCGGGCGGCGGTGTCTCGGGTCCGCCGCCGCGACCGGACAGCAGGAACCCGACGACGAAGCCCACGATCAAGAGGACCACGGCGACGCCGCTCGCGATGATGCTGTTGTAGTTCGCGCGCTCCTGGATCACCACGGGCGAGTACGACACGGACAGCGTGAACGTCGCGAGGTTGCCCGCGTCGTCCACGGCCTGTACGACGAACACGTTGTCGCCGACCGCGAGGTCGAAGTCCTGCGAGAACGCGCCCCCGCCGCCGACGGACTGCCCGTTGATGGTCACGAAGAAGACGTCCAAATCGGGCGCGCTTCCGGACACCTCCACCTGGCGCACGGCGATGTCGTCGATGACCGGTTCGGTGAGCACGGCCCCGTTGACCCGCAGCTCGGCGGTGATCGTCGGCGCGATCGTGTCGCGCACGATCGAGGGCAGGTTCGCGACGCGCTGGTTGCCCGCCGCGTCCCAGGCGATGACCTGGACCGGGTTCGTGCCCTCGACGAGCGGTACGGTCGCTTCGAACGAGCCGTCCGCCGCCACGCCCGCCGCCATGCCGTTCACCCAGACCGTGGTGATGTCCTCGTCGACCGTGCCGGAGACCGTCGTGGACCGGGCGTTCGTCGGAGACAGGATGTCCGCGCTCGCCGTGACGACCGGCGCGATGGAATCGCGCGTGACCAAGCGGGTAGCAGTCCCGACGTTCAGGAGCGCGTCCTCGGCGGTGACGACGATGTCGTTCGCGCCCTCCGCGAGGGTCAGCGTGCCGCTGATGCGTCCCTCGGGGGACACGGTGAAGGTCGCCGGAACGCCGTTCACGGTGACCGCGACCGTCGCCCCGGGCTCCGTCTCGGCTTCGAGGGGCCACGTCCCAGCGCTCGTCAGGGAGTCCGTGGCGGGGCTCGTGACCGCGATCGCCGGACCGGTCGTGTCCACGACCCAGGACCACACCTGCGTCTTCAGGTTCCCGGCGACGTCGCGGACGTTCAGGATGGCGGTGTGCCGCCCGTCGTCCCACGGCGCGTTCGTGTGCTCCCAGGAGACCGTCACGAGGGTGTAGCCTGCCCCTGCGATGTATGGGGCGAGGATGCGGATCGAGCCCGTCACGTCCACGCCGTCCACCCAGAGCTGTGGGCTGAACCGGTCGACCTGGCGGGAGTCCGCAATGTTCGCCACGATGCCTGCCGTCGCCACGCTGATGATCGAGTTCGGCAGCGGCGACAGGTCGAGCGCCACATTGATCGTCGGTGCGGCCACGTCGTAGACCCACGAGATTGAGAGCAGCTGGACGAGCGCGAGGGGTGCATAGGCCGGGCTCACAAAGAGGAAGGATGACTCCGTCGCCGGGATCGCGTCAGGCTGGTGCCGCCACTCGAGGTTGAAGCCCGAGGGCGTGTTCGGGGCGACCGTCGTCGTGGGTGCGTTCCGATCCGTGTACGCGGATGCCAATATGACGAGCGAGCTCGAGATTAGGGCCATGGGGAATGGGGTGGTTCCGGTCGGCACGCTCCATCCGTGTACGACGACGATGTAGGTTCCGTCGGGCGGGTTCGAGTACGTGATGCTCTCGACCGCGGTCGCCCCCGCGGAACTGCACCCGCCGCACGCGATCGGGTCCTCGGGCCCCAGGATTCCAATGGGGGCGTTGTCTCGGACGAGGAAGAGGTCGAGGTCATCGCCGGCAAGGCCGTTCAGGTTGATTTGGTACTGGATCAGGCCGGTCAACGTCCGGGGGTAGTATGCGGTCGCGGTGCGGAAGTTGTTCGGGTCGTCCTGCGTCGCGATTCCAGCTATGTTCTCGGTGACAACTGTGGTCGATGCCGCCAAGGTGTCGATGCCGTTGTACATCGGCACGTCCGCCCACACGGAGATCGGCTGCACTCCGTACGGAGTGTTCTTGACGAGGCTCACGGTCGTCGGGAACGTCTCCATGATCCCGATGTTCGCTTGCATCGGGTCCACGTCCGCGATCGAGCCCCACGCCTTCACCTGGAAGGCGATGATGGCAGACCAGGGCGCCGTGCAGTCGTTAGCGTTGACAACCAGATCGCCATTTCGATCCTCCAACGAGACGTCCGTCGCGCCGTTGCCGTTCAGGTCCCAGCACGTGGGGGGACCGTTGGGGGGTGGGGGCTGAAGCGGGTGGGACAGCAGGTCCATGTTCATGAAGTTCGACTTGGTCGAACCTATGAGCTCAACCGTCCTCCGGAAGAGGCTGAATGTGCCCGGCCCGTAGATCGCATCATCCGTCCACGCCGCGTCGGCTCCTAGCGCGTAGACGAACATTTCCGGGTCGGAGATCGTGCTCGTCAGCACGGCCTGGTACAGGACATTCCTGCCGATGTTCGACATGATGGTGAAGTCGGCGTACACGTATCGGCTGTCACCGGTCTGCCGCCAGGGGGCAGTGCTCCGCGAACCCTGGACCATCCCGTTGTTGTCGTAGAGAGATGTCGCCGGGATATTGCCGCCGATCGTCACGGGGAAGGTCGAGACGGGCACGTTGATCAAGACCGGGATCGTCGTGACGTCCCCACTGGAGTCCGTCACATAGACTCCACCCTCGTACATGCCGGGGGGCGTGCCTGCGGGCACGTTCGCCGTCACCGTGAAGGCGTACGACCCGCTCGCCGGGATCGTCCGGCTCGGCACGGAGGTCGAGACCCAGCCCCAGTCGGTCTTCTCATAGAACTCAAGGATCAGCGTCGCGGGGATTGCCGCCGCAGCGCCGCCACGCGGGTTGAGGACCCAGCCGTCGATGATCCGGCCGTCGGGGTCGTAGATTGACTCCCACACCGAGTGGGCGCCACCGCCGTTGACCGCGACCGTCATCCGGTTCCGCTCCAAGAAGCCTCTGCCCGACGCGTGCGGATCGAAGATCCCATTCGCGGGGTTCGAATCGTACCAGTTGAACGTGTCCAGCCGCCAGCTCGTGGCGCCTGGGTAGGCGACTGCGTTGTACGTGAACGTCGCCTTCACGAAGTCGGCAGACGTCCAGTAAGCGTCAAACGGCATCGCTTGCTCCAGCCATGAGCCGTTCGCCGCATACACTCCCGCGCCGCCATAGGTGCCCGTCGGCCGGATGATCCGGAACTGGGCCGTCCCGGTCGGCAGGCTGAACGAGTACGTGTACCGCGCGGACCGGGTGTAGACGGCATCCTGGATCTGGACGAACTCGGACGATAACGGGTTGTGGTTCGTCAAGGTGATTGTCGCGGAGTCCGAGCCGCCCGCGGGCAGCAGGTTCACAAACCCGAGACGCCGCGTCCCGCCGTAGTTCCCGGGGAGCCAGCTGTCGACGTTCGAAGAGACGCCGTTCGACTCCTCCGCCATTTCCACGGAGCGCAGGGCGTTAGTCCAACCCGCGCCCTGCTGGAGCACGTCGCGTTGGATGTCGTCCGCGCCGGACTTCAGGAGCGCCTTCACCTGGTTGTTCGTCGGGTCCGCGCCGCCATGGCCCGCCCGGTACGCCTGCACGATGAGGGCCGTCACGCCCGCGGTCACCGGCGTCGCCTGGGACGTCCCGCTGAACAGGTCGAACGCGAAGTTGCCGTCGCAGCAGTACACGTTGAGCGGTGCCGCCTCGAGGCCGAACGCGCCGATGCTCATGATGTCGGGCTTGGCGCCTCCCAGCAGGGTGGGGCCGCGGCTCGAGAAGTAGATCGGGTCACCGTACGGGCCAGGCCCGAAGGGCGAGTCCAGGCCCACGCACGATGCGGGGTCGATTGGCGGCGGGCCGGGACATACCGGAATCGTCCACCCCGCGTCGCCGCCATCGAAGCCGAACAGGACGCGGTAGTCGCCGGAGTTGCCCGCACCCACGCCGATCACTCCGGGGGAGCTGCCGCCCGGGGCGCTCGTCGCGTACCCCGGTCCGTTGTTCCCCATCGCGATCAGGGTCGTGAGTTCGGGGTATCGGTTCCAGAAGTCGATCAGCCAGCGGTCCTCCCAGGAGAGGCCCGTCTCGAGCGTCCTGGGGTCGCCGAACGAATTCGAGAGGACCGCGGCTTCGTCGCCCGTGCCTGCGACGCCATCGTACCCGAGGGCCGCGAACGTCCGCTGGTCCTCGATTGACCCGAACAGGCCGACGGGGCCGGGCGTGTTGCAGCACGCCGCGATGCCGATGATCTTCGCCTTCGGCGCGGTCCCGAAGACCTCGAAGGCCCCCGAGGCGAGGTTCCCGAAGGGCGTCGCCGCGACCGTGGAGGTCACGAAGCTCCCGTGGCTCTGCCCGTAGTCGAACTCCCCGTGGAACGCGACCATGTCGCCGTTCGCAGGGATGAACGTGTCGTAGCCGTGGTTCGGGCCGTACACCTGGCTGTAGGGGATCGGCAGGCCCGTCTGGTAGTCCGCGACGAGGTCCCAGCCCGCGGGCATCGCGCGGGAGAGTGTAATCTCTCCCGCCACGCTCTCCAGGATGTACGTGTCGAGCTGGTAGATGAAGAACCAGACGTAAGTGTCGGGGATGTCGCCCCAGATCCTCACGGTGCCTGTGTCCGGGTCGATCGTGTAATTGTCGTTCAGGGCGAGCGGCGTGCACTGCGTGAAGCTCGGGTTGCACTGTTCCGCGTCGTAGAAGTAACTCCCGTCCCCGGGCACGTCCAAGACCGCGAAGTTCGGGCCAGGCCCGCGAAGGAGCACGTCGGTCGGCACGGACTGGAACGTGATGAGGTTCTCCGGCCCGAAGGAGCCGGTGCCGAGGTCGAACGTCGTTCCATCCTCAACGATCGGCGTGCCTATGGCGAACTCCTCGTAGATGTCCTCCGTCATTCCGGGGAAGTAGTTCGGGAAGCCAAGTGGGTCGACGAGCCACAAATTCGTTGCGGGGAAGAAGCTGAAGAACCCGTTCATGTCGACCGCGACCCATCCGTTCGCCAGGTTTGCGCTCGTCTCCGTGCCCACCGCGTTGCTGATGACGACTTCGCCGGTGATCTGCTGGCTGGAGGCGATGAAGTACAGAAGGCCGCCCGAGATGTCGTCGACGCCGTCCTGTCCGGGTCCACCCGCGGGCAGGATTGTTGTGTCCCAGACATCCGCGACCGCAATCGGGTCCGCCTGCGTCAGGCGCTTGTCGTTCGTGAAATTGAAGTCGAAGTTCAGGTCGACGTACACGGTGTCGTACACACCGGCGACGTTCTCGTCCACAACGAGGACGCCAACCTTCCCGCAATAGAAGCCCGTCAACGTGTCGTCGCGGTTCACGCCGAGACGGTAGGTCCCCGACTGGCTCACGATTGCCGGACCGGGCAGGCCCGCGCCGCCGATGTAGTACTGCCGGTTGATGCGCGTGTTGTCCGCGACGCAGACCGGAGGGCCGGGAAAGTCGTAGCCCTGCGGGTTCCCGCGGGGTGTGTACTGGAATTCCCCGTTCGGGGCGGTCGTGAAGGACTGGTACAACAGATCCCCGTCCTGGTCCGTGTCGTTCGCCCTGTAGTCCGTGTTCGTGTACCAGGAGTCGCCGTCGTTCGCGCTGAGCCAGAACGGGAGCGGCAGGCGATCCAGGTCACTGCCCACCGTCCAGAACCCGTTCCCCATGAGGCCTTCCATGGACGCGGGGTGGAACATGATCGGCCAACCGTACCATGGGGATGTTAGGTTCTGATCGACGGCCCATTGTCCCTGCAGGGACGGGTGTCCGAAGTCCTCACCGGTGTCGACGACCGCGACGTTGACGCCCTGGCCCTGATACCCGAGTTGCCAGGCGTCCCACGCCTTGTGCTCCCGGGCGATCGCCCAAGACGTCGGGGACGCGGACGCGTCCGTTCCCGTGAGCTTGACGGGCGGATCCTTCGCGGCGATCCCCGCCTTCACGCCGGCGACGTAGGTCTGGATCCCTCGGCGCTCCTCCTCGATGACTTCGTCTGAGTAGGAGGTCGTGGCGTGGACACTGACCGTGTCCACGAACAGGACGTTCGGCGAGGCCGCGACGTCCACGAGGGCGACCTGTGGGACCTGGACCCGCAGGCTCGTCGGCTGGCCGACCGCGCCCCACGGGCGCGCGACGAACGGCATCGAGCGGAGCTCCCCGTCGACCTGGACGGAGAGGCGCGCGCCGGCGGCCTCGAGGACCTTCGAGAGCTCCGGAACGTCCATCGTGTGGACGACCACGTCGGCGAGTCCCTTTTGGGGATTCCGGGCGGCATCCTGCAGCTCCGGGGCGATCTTTCCGAACACGTCCGTGGGCGGATCCTGAGACGGTAGGACGGGTTCGTCATTCATGGACACAATAGGTCTGCTCGCGTCGTCGGTCACGCCCGGGACCGTCAGGTCCGAGGCGGCCGAGGGGCCCGTCACGGCGACCAAAAGGGCGGCCGTCACGGACATCCACACGAGCAGCATTGCAAGTGCTCTGCTGCGTTGGGCATTCGGCATCCTTCTCTCCTCCCAGAGTGAGTAAGGCGGCGCGGCGATGGTGGTATCGTTATTAATAGCTTGCCCCGAGCGACGCCTAGGGGGCATATTCTATCCTTACAATACGTGCGGTCGCGGAACGCCCGCTCGGTCCGCGACTTCCCGCCAGAAGCGCACGGCCACGATGGCCTCCGAGGCCCGTCGTTCCAGGCGGAGCCTGGTGGCCCGGTCGATCTGAAGGCGGAAGCGCAAGCCGAGGTCGACGTCCATGAGAACCAACGGTTCCGGTGGAACCTGACCGAAGTCGGCTCCCGTGCCCGCCTCCAGCGCGCGCTCCAGGTCGTCCGCTGCCGCATCGCCCCGTTCCACCGCCAGCATGCCCGCCACGATGCGACGGACCATCCCACGGACGAACGACGGGGCGCGGACGTCGATGAGGATCCCGTCGTCGCCGTCCGTCAGTTCGATCGAATCGACGTGGCGGCGGGTCCGCTCGGCATCCGGGCTCGCGAATGCGGCGAAATCATGGGTCCCGAGGAAGGGACGCGACGCCCCGCGGAGTTTGGCGGCGTCGTGCACGCCGGTCAGGTCGTAACGATACCACCGCCAATTCGCCCTGCGAGGATCGAATCCGTCGGGGACGGTGGCGGTTGCCCACGCCCACACGTCTTTGGCGGCGTCGTTGAACCGGCCGATCGCCTCGTCCTCCCCCGCGTTCGTGTCGAACGCGATCACGTTCCCGACCGCGCTGACCCCCGCGTCCGTCCGGCTCGACCCGCGCACGTTGGCGGCGTCGACGTCCTCGATCAGGCGGGATTTCGCGAGGGCAAGGCGGACCTCCCCCTCGACGGTCCGTAGACCGGGCTGGCGGACGAACCCGTGGAAGACGCGTCCGTCGTACGCGATCTTGAGGGCGAGGCGCACCGTGCGGGATTGCTACATATAGTATAATGGAACATGGGTGACCGTGGCCCGTATCCACGTCGTCCTCGTCGAGCCGAAGCACGAGGGGAACGTGGGCGCCGTCGCGCGGGCGATGAAGAACTTCGGCGTCGCAGACCTGCGCCTCGTGAAGCCGCCCGCCCTCGGGGAGGAAGCGCGTCGACGGGCGATGCATGGGATCGACGTCCTGACCGCCGCCAAGGAGTACCGCACGTATGGCGCGTCGATCCGCGGGATGGACCTCGTCGTCGGGACCTCCGGCGTCGACACCGCCAGCGAGAAGAAGTTCCTCCGGATCGCGCTTACGCCCGGGGATCTGGCGGCGAAGATCGCGACCCTCGACGGGGACGTCGCGCTCGTCCTCGGCCGCGAGGACTTCGGTTTGTTGAACGAAGAGCTCGAAACCTGCGACGTCCTCGTGACGATTCCCGCAGAACCCGCCTATCCGATCCTGAACGTCGCCGCCGCCGCGGCGATCCTCCTGTACGAGATGCACGCCGCCAAACCCATCGAGGTGCGGACTCGCCGCCAGGCGTCGGGGATGGAGAAGGAGAAGCTGTTCGATGCGTTCGCGGATCTCTTGGCGGTGACGAACTATCCCCCGTCCCGACGCGCGCGGACGCAGATCATGTTCCGCCGGCTCGTCGGACGCGCGGAGCCGACGACCTGGGAGTACCACGCGCTCATGGGCGTCGTCGTCCGCGGGGCCAAGACCGTTCGGCGGGAACGCGCGAAAACCGCCGCCAAACCGCGGGAGATGAGGCCCCGCGGGTCAGCAAAGAAATGACGTGAGGCGCCATCCATCGGACCACTCATCTTGGAAGGTTCGACGGCAAGCGGAGTCCAAGGAGGCTGCCGGAGTCGACTCAGGTGGGCTCCCGGAGACGAAGCGGCCTCAGGATCACGGCTCTGGCGGGGTTCCCCCGGATGGTCATCGCCTGGGCGTTGTGCCTGCCATCCGTGCTCACGCGGCGGGGACCCTTGGCCTGTTCGAACACGCAGTAGATGCGTTCAGCGACGAGGGAGTCGCCCTCCCCTCGATACGTGGGCACCGGGTTCACGCTTCCTCGAGTCGGCCATTCGCCCGGAGCTCATCGAGCACATCGAGGAGAACGCCCAGGTCGCAGCGAATCGCCTCGTGCAGTTGGGCCACGTCCGTCGTTCCTCGCTCCGCGAACACTTGGAGGGCACGGGACTGGACCTCTTCTCGGCTCATCTCGCGAACCACGAGGACCTGGGTATCTAGCTCGGACGCGCCGCGGAGACGATGCACCTCTCGATCCAGGGCCTCGAGTCGCGCGTTCACTCGCTCGAGGTGTTCCCGGAGTCGGATGAGTTCCGTGGCCAGACGGGAGCGCAGCATCGCGAGACCTCGACGTACCAGGACGCACTTAAGGGTACGCCGTCCAAGTACGGACCGCGGGAGGATCACCGGCTCCCTCAATCCCGCCTAACCGACCCGGTCCGTGACGCGTACAGCCGAGTTGGGAGTTCCTCGCGCCAGTGTCGTCCTCGCCGGCGGCGAAGACGATCCGCCGGGAACCCGCGAAAGTCTCGGCCAGCGCGGGGGAGAGGCGGGGCGCACTTGTCCGCAAAGCAATAAGGCCGCGACCCATCCCGTCTCTTGATGGAGTCCGCGTTCACCAACCTCCTCGAACTCGAGGAGATGGCACACGGCCGGCTCCCGCGGGCCACATTCGAGTACATCGCGGGCGGTGCCGAGGACGAGGTGTCCCTGCGGAGGAACCGCGAGGCGTTCGGCCACTGGGCCTTGCGCCCGCGCGTCCTCACGGACGTGGCCCACGTGGACACCTCGACGACCGTGCTCGGGGAGAAGGTGTCAATGCCCGTCCTCGTCGCCCCGACATCCTTCCACGGCCTCGTGAACCATGACGGAGAGCTCGCGACCGCGCTCGGAACCGCGGAGGCGGGCACCCTCATGGTCGTGAGCACGCTCGCGACGCGAACCCTCGAGGAGATCGCGTCCCACGTCCCCGCGCCTCGATGGTTCCAGTTGTACGTCTACAAGGACCGCAAGGTCACGGAGGACCTCGTGCATCGTGCCGCGGCTGCGGGGTATCGGGCGATCTGTCTCACCGTCGACGCGCCCCGCCTCGGGCGTCGGGAGAAGGACGAGCGGAACCGGTTCACGCTGCCGCCAAACCTCACGATTGCGAACCTGAAGCCCGCGGGCCTGGACGCAGTGCCGCCCGCGGAACGTGGCTCCGCCTTCGCGCGCTACGCGAGCGAGATGCTCGACGCCTCCCTCACGTGGAAGGACGTCCAGTGGCTGAAGTCGATCAGCCCGCTCCCCGTGGTCGTGAAGGGGATCATGACCGCGGAGGACGCCACGATCGCGGTCGATCACGGCGTGGACGGGATCGTCGTCTCGAACCATGGCGGGCGTCAGCTCGACTCGACGCTCGGCACCCTCGACGCGCTGCCCGAAGTCGTGGTGGCGGTGTGGGGACGCGTGGAGGTGTACATGGACGGCGGCGTGCGGCGCGGGACGGACGTCCTCAAGGCGCTCGCCCTCGGCGCGCGGGCGGTGCTCGTGGGCCGGTCGGTCCTTTGGGGCCTCGCCCTTGGCGGCGCGGACGGTGTTCGCTCGGTCCTCGATCACCTGCGTTCGGAGCTCGAGCTCGCGATGGCGCTCGCAGGCTGCACCTCGTGCGCGGAGACCGGATCCGCTCTCATCCAACGAGTTCCCCGCTGACCTCGGCTATCCCGTTCACGCGACGAGGAGGAGGGCGTACGGGGCGGGCCGAAGGGTTCCGGTCACCGGATCGGGCTCGAGGGGGAGGATCATATCCTGAGCTTGAGCTCGAGATGCCGCTCTCGGGATTTCTCCAGCCCCATGCTCTCCTCACCGGGTTGCCGGTGGCACTCTACGAGCCTCGCCGCCATGAAAGCCGCCAAGGACGGATAGAGAAGGTTAATAGGCTCCGCTAGGTACGTACGGAGAGGCGCGTACAGGCATGAAAGGAAGAAGGTCCGTTGCAGGCTCAGAGGCCGACGACACTAACGAACTCCTTAGGAAGTCCGCAGCGCCAACCAAAGAGCCCACGAATTGCGATCTCTGCGGGAAGCGCCTGGGAATGTGGTTCAGTCTTGCAGACAAGGCGTACTGTTCCCCCTGTTTTCACGCGAACTTCTGGACTCCCTTTCAAAGTGTCCCCGCTAAGGCCAAGTGACTCTCTCTTGGACATGCAGGGTAAGGGGGAAGCGGGAGCAAAGGCCGAGTCCGCCATCCTCTCGTGATCTGGGTCTCCCCCGCGTCAAGGGACTCTCACGAATCCCGTGAGCGTACGCAGGTACTTCACACCATCCACCTCGACGACGTCGCCGACGCTCATGTGACGGACGCCGGCTTTGCGGAAGGCCGCGAGCGGAGGGCCCACGCCGCTGAAGCCCACAAACACGTACTTCGCGACCTCCAGGGGGGTGAGCGACTCCGGCACGCCCCGGACCTTCGGCTTGACCTCCAGGGCGAATTCCGCCACCACCCGCCGTCGGGCGTTCGGGTCCACGTCGTGGAACATCCTCCGGGACCACGCCTCCAGGTCCCGGTCGCTCGCGTAATGCACGCGGACGCGCACGGTCGGCATGGCTACCGAACCAGAAGCGCGGCTGGATAATCCTATCTGGCGGGCCCGGGCGTCAGCGTCTAGACTGACGAGCGTCCAGCCCCTCCCTTCATGAGGCACCTCAAACGGGAATTCTCTGGCCTCGTCGTGATCCCGTCCTCAAACACCTCTGCGATACGAACGCAGTACGAACGGCCGTCGTTCTGCGAGGGAGCCCGGGCCCGCAAGGGCTATATCGGACATCGGGGTGGAGCGTGGGGCCATGGCGAAGAACGCGATTCGGGGCATCATCACCTCCTTCCGCCGCGCGAAGCAGGTGCAGCACACGCACGAGACGATCGTGGAGATCGAAGGGGGCGCGGACCCAGCGACGCTCGTGGGGGCGAAGGCCCTGTGGACCCGGGAAGGCTTCCCTCGCATCTCGGGGCGGGTCATCGCCCGCCACGGCCGGGGGAGCTCCGTGCGGGTGCGGTGGCGGAAGGGCTTCCCGCCCCAGGGCCTCGGGACGCCCGTGGAGATCGTGGTCAAGTAGGCGCACACGCATCGGTGGGGGCCAGATTGCCATCGCAATCGCCCCGACCAATTGGGCGCTGCGATCATCGGCGGGTCAAGGCTCGCGCTGGCGGGCCGGGAACGAAGGGCAGAAGGTTATCGACGACCTCAACGAGCGCGGGGGCCAACGGATCTGGGCTCGGGACTTTACAGGCTCGGGTTTTGCCGCCAAATTGAAGCGGCCTCCGCTCGGGGTCCTCAGAGTTCCCCCGCCTCGCGCATCCGGCGAAGCTGGCGCGCATGTACGTTCAGACGGTCTTGAACTCGGACGAGCGACTCTCTTACCGTGTCGTAGAGAGCTTCCGCATCAAGGCTCGGAATCGCGCCTCGGAGTGCGAGACCTTCGATAAGAAGTCGATTTCCTTCAAGGGTGGCGGCGAGGTCTGTTTCGACATCAGTCATCGCACCGTCGTACTCGTTGATAAATGCTCGCCATTCCTCGTCCGTCAGCGTCATGGGAATCCACGCGCCATCCCATCGGGGCCGAGGTGGCGGTCACCATACGGTCCTTCCGCGTACCTGTAGCACGAACCGGTCATGAGCGTGAGGCACATGAAGTGGCCGTTTCGCCCACCCTAGCGCGAATTGGGGCGGGGCCCTTCAAGGGTGCGCTGGATCCCGGACTCCGGCGCGAGCGTGGTGCAGCGCGTCCCCACGTGACCTCCAGCCTCCGATGCCCTAAACCCCCTTGCGGAACCGCCGGCCCTCCCAGTAAGGTTCATGTCCGTCGTCCCCATTGTCTCCTCGGTGGTGACGACGTGGTCGACAAGGTGACGAAGCTCGCCGAGGACATCCGGACGAGGATGGAGCGCGCGGAGGACTGGGAGAAGATCCCGACCTCGATCCCGGGGATCTTCATGGTGCACATGCCCGACAAGGACCTCCGGGTGATGCTCATGTTCAACCCCACGGACGACGCCGGCAACCCCACGAAGAGGAAGGGGTTCTACTTCGGGGACCCGGGCACGGTCGAGGCCGCCCGCAAGGCGTTCACGGACGGACGCCTGGATGATCTCCTGGCCGCGCTGTCGAGCGTGAACGGCGCGCCGCAGCGCCGCCCCCCCGAGGAACGGGACGTGTTCCAAATCTAGTCTAGTAACGACCGCCGCCACGCGATTGCGGACCGCCACATTCCGAAACCGAGGTTTCTTGCTGCGGCGATGTGATGCCTCGGCCCGATGACGAAGGTGATCCGGCAGACGGTGTACTTCGACGCCCCGCCGCCCGAAGTGTTCGAGGCGCTCATGGACTCGAGGAAGCATGCGGCGTTCACGGGCGACACCGCCAAGATCGCGCGGCGCGTTGGCGGGACCTTCTCCGTCTGGGGCGGTTATGCGACGGGGAAGACGTTGCGCCTCGAGAAGGACAAGATGATTGTTCAGTCGTGGCGGACGTCGGACTTCGCAGAAGGCGATCCGGATTCGAAGGTCACGTTCCGCCTCTCCAAGAAGGGCACGGGGACGCGACTCGTCTTCGTGCAGAGCAACGTTCCGGACGAGCAAGCCGCGGACCTAAGACAGGGCTGGAGCGATTTCTACTGGGAACCGCTCAAAGAGTACCTGGAATCGTCCGACGGGTGACGGACCGCTTGCGCACACGACGGGCCCGCCATTCCGATTGTCTCTTGCCCCGGGCGTGCTTTTCCTCCACACGTCATGGCCATTCCTGCCCTGGTGCGCTATGCCTGGCGCTACAACGATCCGAAGAAGATGAAGGCGTATCTCCGATGGGCTGTCGTCTTCCTGGGCGTCGGCGCCGGACTGACATTGGCGGGTTTGGCGATTCGCTCGATTCCTCTTCTCGCGGTGGGAATCCCGGTCATCCTGGGTGGGTCGGGTTTCCTACTGCTGTTGGCGCTAGTGGCGCGCCCAGCAACGGGTTGGGGAGGATTGTGGGTCCGTCAGGTGCCTTCCTCGCCCGAGGAAACATTCCGGAGGCTCGAAGAGGCCATGGTGCGCGCGGGGCTCACCTGCGAGAAGGGGATCCAGAGGCCCACACGCAAGTGGCTTCGGCAGGCGATCGCCGCATACGAAGTCCATGGCCTCGCCCGAGTCTGGATTCTCCGAGGCCTTCCCCGAATGTTTGGCTCGCCCCAGAAGTGGGAGCGTGCATTCTCCACTCTCGTGATTGAGCCGTCCGAGAACGCGGAGCGCCCTGATCTAGGTCGGGTTAGGGCTGCGCTGGATGAGGAATGGCCGTCTTTACAGGACCCGCGGATACGGACCCTCTAACGACGGACACTCGAGCGGATGCAAGGCGGGTTCATCTCGCCTCGCTGATGCCGAGGCTCTTGTCCGTCTTCGTCATGCTCGCCCGGCCGTCCTTCTCGAGCTCCATCATCGCGCGAATCGCGTCGACGTTCTCCGGCACGACGTCGCTTTCCTGGTGCACGGCCTGGAAGTAGTACAGCGTGTTCCCGACGACGTGCACGCCGTCCTCCCACAGAGCGATCTCGTACAGGTCCGCGCGGTTCCGCGAAAGATCCCGGGCAACCTCCATAATCTGCGCGGTGCTCGCGACGCCCTCCGCGCCGCGGAAGAACTTCACGCGCGGCGTCCGCCGCCAAAGATGTGCATGATCGTCGTCGG
>Ga0209342_10001194_pt1 | contig 29302 bp, 27 predicted proteins | sample RifCSP16_2_FD_184023 | JGI IMG/M metagenome (GOLD analysis project Ga0209342, IMG submission 184023) | Soil microbial communities from Rifle, Colorado - Rifle CSP2_sed 16_2 (SPAdes) (version 2) | ecosystem: Environmental > Terrestrial > Deep subsurface > Rock core/Sediment | place: Rifle...
TCAGGGCAAAGGCAGAGGCAAAGGCGATTCGCATGAACCCCGAGGAGGTCGAGAAGGAGGGCGTCTTCACAGGGGCGTACTGCGTAAACCCGCTCACGGGCGACAGGGTGCCTGTATACGCCGCCAACTTCGTCCTTATGGAGTACGGCACAGGCGCTGTCATGGCGGTCCCCGCGCACGACCAGAGGGACTTCGAGTTCGCGAAAAAATACGGCATTCCCGTTAAGGCCGTAATAAACCCGCCTGACGCCGCGCTTGACCCGTCCGCGATGGAGGCCGCCTATGTAGACCCCGGCGTGATGGTCAACTCCGGCCCTGTGAACGGGATGAAGAGTCTTGATGCGATGGAGGCGATAATAAAATTAGTCGAAGATAAGAAGGCGGGCAAGAAGGCGATCACCTTTAAATTGAGGGACTGGGGCATATCGAGGCAGAGGTACTGGGGCTGCCCCATACCTGTCATCTACTGCGACAGGTGCGGCACTGTGCCTGTGCCGGATGAGAATCTGCCTGTAATTTTGCCTGAGGACGTGAAGCTCACCGGCAAGGGCCTGTCTCCGCTCGCTTCTTCGGATAGCTTCGTCAACGTCGAATGCCCGAAGTGCAAAGGCAGGGCGAGGCGCGAGACAGACACCATGGACACTTTTGTCGATTCGTCCTGGTACTTCCTCCGTTACGTCTCGCCAAAGGAAGCCACACTTCCTTTCAGGAAGGATGAGGCGGAATACTGGATGCCCGTAGACCAGTACATAGGCGGCATAGAGCACGCTGTCATGCACCTCCTCTACGCGAGGTTCTTCACAAAGGCGCTCCGCGACCTCGGGCTACATACGGCCGACGAGCCCTTCAAGAACCTCCTCACGCAGGGCATGGTCTGCAAGGAGATAACGAAGTGCCATGAGCACGGGTATCTCTACCCCGAGGAGGTCCTCGACGGCAAGTGCTCCATCTGCTCGAAGCCGGTCGTCATAGGCGCGGTGGAGAAGATGTCGAAGTCCAAGAAGAACGTCGTGGACCCGGACGGGATAATAAGCCACTACGGGGCCGATACGACAAGGCTCTTCTCGCTCTTCGCGGCCCCGCCCGAGAAGGACCTGGACTGGAACGAGGAGGGGGTCGAGGGCTCTTACAGGTTCTTGGGCCGCGTCTGGAGGCTTGTCGTGGAGAGGCAGGAATTGCTTGATTCCACGGAGGCGTTCAAGGCCGGAAGCGCCGTCGAAGGCGGCGCAAAGGGCCTCCACGCTACGACTCACAAGACCATACGGAAGGTCACGCAGGATATCGAGGAGAGGTTCCATTTCAACACGGCCATAAGCTCTGTCATGGAGCTTGTGAACGCCATCTACCAGTTCCTGCCGGCCCTCAACGGCAGAGGGGCTGATACCGTCGAGGCAAAGGTCTTCAGGGAGGCGGTCGAGGCTGTCGTTCTCCTCATCGCGCCGTTTGCCCCGCATATCTCAGAAGAGCTCTTCTCAAGGCTCGGCAGCGCTATGCCTGTCTACAGGAAGGCCTGGCCAGCCTGGAGCGCTGACGCCGTAAAAGAGGACGAGATCGAGATACCTGTGCAGGTCAACGGCAAGGTGAGGAGCCGCGTAATGGTGCCTGCCGGCGCCGCGGAGCTCTCAGTTAAGGAGATAGTCCTTGCCGATGAGAAGATAAGAGAGACTACAGCGGGAAAGTCTATCAAGAAGTTCGTCTATGTGCAGGATAAGATAGTCAACATGGTAGTGGTATGACAAAAAAAATCTTTTTAGTTCTTATGTTGTTCGTCATCTCCGGCTGCGGCTACCACGTCGCGGGAAAGGCCGGGCAGATGCCGGGCAACATAGAAACGCTCTCTATCCCGATATTCACGAACAGCACATTGGAGCCCAACGTGGAGTCGGTCGTCACATCGGCATTTGTGAACGAGTTCGTGACTACCGTAAAGGTGGTGGACGAGTCTCCGTACAGGCTGGAGGGCTCGATAAACTCCTACGGCCTCACGCCTGTATCGTTCTCGAGCAGCGACGTGAACCAGGAGTACAGGCTCACTGTCTCGATGTCGCTCCGCATATACGACATCCAGAGCGGCAAAGTCGTATGGCAGGACAGGGGCGTCGTCGACACCGAGGACTTCTCGGTCAACACGGCTGATGTGGCGGCTACCAGGGACCGCGAAACAGCCGCCCTGCAGAAGCTCTCAAGGGATACGGCAAGGCTCGTCAAGGAGCGCATGCTCGAAGGGTTCTGATGGCTCTAAAACCAGTCTATTATATCTACGGCACGGACGACTACCTCGTTGACGAGAGCCTCTCGCGGATAAAGAAAGAGGCCCTGACCGGCGGCTTTGCCTCCATGAACTACCATACATATGAGGGCAAGACGCTCGACGCGGCGGATCTCGTATCTACAGCCTCGACCATGCCGGCCTTTGCCGAATGGCGCCTCATCGTCGTAAAGGGGGCGGATTTAATGAAGGCGGCGCAGGAGAAGGTCCTTGCCGAGTACGCCAGGAACCCGTCGCCCACGACCTGCCTTGTATTCATTTCCAACGCCGCGAAGGCCGACAGGGGTTCCGCCCTTGTGAAGGCCCTTGAGGAGGGCGGCTATCTTAAGGCCTGCAACCGCCTCTCTGACCCCGAGATATTGAGGTGGATTAAGGAGGAGGCCGCGCGCCAGGGCAAGACAATCGCCGATGTCGCGGCAAAGAGGCTCCTCGAGACAGCCGGAAACCGGCTCCGCGATATAAAGGGCGAGCTCGACAAGATAGTCCTCTTTGTCGGCGAGAAGGCGGCCATAGAAGAGGCGGATGTAGAGGAGTCGGGCCTCGAATGCAGGGAAGAGTCGATCTTCAGCCTCTCCGACGCTATCGGAAAGAAGGACATCAAAGAGGCCTTCAGGCTATACGAGAAGCTCTCGGACGAAGAGCCCCTGAAGGTGCTCGGCGCGATCTCACGGCAGATGAGGACCCTATTGAAGATAAAGGCCCTCCAGGCAAAGGGCACTCCCCCACAAAAGATACCCGGCCTCACCGGCCTGTTCCCAAAATATGCCGACGATTACATGAAGAGGAGCAGGCTCTTCAGTGAAAAAGAACTGAAGACCGCCATGACGAGGCTCCTGGCGGCGGATACCGACCTAAAGACCGGCAGGGCGCCGGAGGGGTCCGTCCTGCCGAGAGTGATAATGGAGCTCTGCGGGAAGTAGAGTTCATGCATGGAAACTGTCCATCTGCTTTGTTGTCATCGTCGCGGCAAAAGCGACGTACGGCAAAGAGTACGCCTCATTCCTCGCTCCCCGATTTAAACTGGGGCCTCGCACCTGGACGTTTCATGCATGAAGTTAGGTTTTGAAGCATTGTAGGGTGCGCCGTGCGCACCATTTAACTTGGCAGGAGAGCATCCATGTCAATAGGATCATTTGTATTTAACCTTGCCGGTGCGATAGTATTTTTCATCCTCTTCCTCAAAACCAGGCAGACCCATAAAGGTCTGGGCACTACCTGCCTTATGCTCGCTGCCGGAAACATCCTCTACATCTTTGCAAGTTTTATGATGTGAATAAGGCGGGTATGGTGGGCTGTGCCCACCATGAAAGCGCAAAAAATAAGGCAATTTTCTCCGGCGGGCCCTGTCCGCCAATTTTTTTTGCATTTAAAAAAAGACTGAGGTACATTATTGGGCTCGTAAGACAGGCTTTCGAGCAAAGCCGGAGTAAACTGGAAGAGGTGGAGATGAGTAAGGGACAGATTTCGCAATTTATTGAACGGCATTACCGTCATTTCAACGCCGCCGCCCTGGTGGACGCCGCAAAGGGATATGAGGAGCACCTCAACAAGGGCGGGAAGATGATGGTAACGCTGGCGGGCGCAATGAGCACGGCGGAGCTCGGCAAATCGCTCGCAGAGATGATCAGGCAGGGCAAGATCGACATAATCACCTGCACGGGCGCGAACCTGGAGGAGGACGTCTTTAACCTCGTTGCCCATACGCACTACAAGCGCATACCGGCTTACAGGGACTTAACGCCTGACGACGAATGGGAGCTCCTGCAGAAGGGCTTCAACAGGGTGACTGACACCTGCATCCCCGAGGGCGAGGCAATACGCCGGATCGAGCACCATATATACAAGCTCTGGAAGGATGCCAACGACAGGGGAGAGAGCCGCCTTCCTCACGAGTATTTCTACGAGCTACTCCGTAGCGGCGTTCTCAAGGAAAATTACGAGATTGACCCCAGGGACAGCTGGCTCCTCGCCGCATGCGAGAGAAACCTGCCCATCATCGTGCCGGGCTGGGAGGACTCGACCCTCGGCAATATCTTCGCCTCCTATTGTGTGACAGGGGAACTGAAGCCCACGACCATAAAGTCAGGCATAGAGTACATGACATTCCTCGCCAAGTGGTACACCGATAATAGCAAGGGGCATGGCATAGGATTCTTCCAGATAGGCGGCGGCATAGCCGGAGACTTCCCGATATGCGTCGTGCCCATGCTCCAGCAGGACTTGAGGCTGAAGGACACGCCCTTCTGGGCGTACTTCTGCCAGATATCGGACTCGACCACAAGCTACGGGTCGTATTCTGGCGCTGTGCCGAACGAGAAGATAACCTGGGGCAAGCTGAGCTCAAAGACCCCGAGGTTCGTCATTGAGTCTGACGCCACGATAGTCGCCCCGCTCATCTTCGCGTGGGTGCTGGGCTGGTAATGCGTTCAAGGCTGGTCCGGCAAGCCCGGACCAGCCATATTTCTCCCCGCGCCTGCCATCTTCTATTGATGGAGTAAGTACGCTCAGTCACGGCGATTGCCTTGTACCCCGCCCTATAATATGTGACTATTACCTGTGAGATTGAGGAGTTGAATGTGATGGGCCGCCGGGTCTCGCATCTAATAATCGCATCTCTCGTTATAATCGCGGCCATCATGGCCGTTTATTTCCAGACGCTCCATTACCCGTTCGTCTTCGACGACCACTACTATATAGTCGACGAGCTTAGGGTAAAGAGCCTCTCGGGCTTCTGGCCGCCGTCAGGGACAAGGTACTTCGGATTCCTCACCTTCGCCCTCAACTATCACTTCGGCGGACTCGATACCTTCGGCTACCATATCGTAAATACAGCCATTCACGCGGCGAACTCTCTGCTCATATTCGCCCTCGTCCTCCTCGTATTCAGGACGCCTTTCATGGAGGAGGCGCAAAAACTTGAGAAGGTGAGGGGGGTTGGCTTTGCCGTCGCCCTCTCATCAGCCCTGATATTCGCCGTCCACCCTGTAAATACCCAGGCAGTCACCTACATAACCCAGAGGTTCGCCTCCCTTGCGACATTCTTCTACCTGCTTTCAGCAGTCGCATATATAAGGGCAAGGCTGTACGGGATTGGCTTCCGGTCCATTTTCTTTCTGGCCGTCTCGGTGCTCGCGGCAGTATGCGCCATGAAGACAAAGGAGATAAGCTTTACGCTCCCGTTCATGATAGCCCTTGCGGAGCTCGCCTTCTTCACGGGCCCCCTCAAGAAGAGACTTTTCTGGCTTCTGCCGATCGCGTTGACAATTTTTGTCATACCCCTTTCGAAGATAGACGGCACGCCGCCGCCTGCCATAGCCGAGGAGACCTCGACAAGGGCAGAGTACCTCTTTACCGAATTCCGGGTCATAGTCACATACCTGAGGCTCCTCGTACTGCCGGTTGAGCAGGCGCTCGACTACGATTACAGGTCATATACCTCGTTCTTCGCTGCCCCGGTCGTGGCCTCGTTTCTCTTCCTGGCCTCGATATTCGCTCTGGGCGTTTACCTTATTACAAGAAAGACGCTCCTGAGGCTCTCTGGCTTCGGCATCATCTGGTTTTTCCTGGCAGTCTCCATTGAATCGAGCGTCATACCTCTTTTGCGCGACTTCATATTCGAGCACAGGGTCTATCTGCCCGGTATCGGGGCGTTTATCGCATTTTCAACCGTCGTATTTTTAAGTATCGCGAGGTCCCGCGTCTCTTTTGCCATGCCTGCCCTTGCAGTAATCGCCATTCTCTCGGCGCCGCTGGCAGTCGCCGCCTATCAGAGAAACCTTGTCTGGAAGACCCAGATAAGCGTCTGGGAGGATTCTGTCGCAAAGCACCCTGAAAAGGCCCGGAGCCGGTATAACCTCGGGAGCCTCTACGCCGAAGAGGGGCGGATGATAGAGGCCAAAAGGGAGTTCGAGAAGGCCGTATCGATAAGGCCGGGCTTTTCAAAGCCGCATAACAACCTCGGGAACATATATTATTCAGAGGGCAGGTTCGAGGAGGCGGCAAGGGAGTACAGGCTCGCGGCGGCGCTGGACCAGGCAAACGTCGAGGCCCTCTATAACCTCGGCAACGTCTATATGGTGCTTGGCAGGAGTGGGGAGGCCATAGCAGCCTTCACAAAGTTCATCGAGAAGGCCTCTTCGGAGTATGAGGTGCAGAAGAGAGAGGCGAGGGAGAGTATCAGGCAGATGGGCGGGGGTTAGTACGGGTTCATGCATGGAATAATGGTGGGCACAGCCCACCCTATAGTCTCTGGTGGGTTCAATTTTGCAAATTGAACCCGAAAATCCGTTCAGACGTTTACGTAAATTCGGGTTCAGGGTACAACCCTGAACCGGCGACGGGCAGATTCTTCGCTTCGCTCAGAATGACAGGTTTGGTGCGCACGGCGCACCCTACAAAAAATAAAAAAAGCCTCCGGGTCTCCCCGGAGGCTTTTTGCATTTAATACGTTTGAAAGACTTACTTCGTCTTCGCGTGTACCTGCTTCGAGAGGCGAGAAATCCTTCTCGACGCATTCTTCCTGTGGAGCACGCCCTTTGACGCGGCCTTGCCGAGCTCGGATATGGCCTTCTGGAGGGTCGTCTTTGCCTCGTCGGCCTTTCCGGTTTCTATGGAGTCCCTCACCTTCTTTACGGCGGTCCTGAGTGTCGATTTAACGGAGGCGTTCCTCGCCCTCCTCTTTTCGCTCTGTTTGTGCCTCTTTATTGCCGATGCGTGGTTAGCCAAAACTCCCTCCTCTGTGCTCTTTTCCCTTAAATTAAACTACCTTTTATGATTTAAATCTGCTAATCTTTGCGAAGTTATGCCGGGCTGTAGATATGGCCGGGCCTGAACAAAAGATGATATTATTAGTTTTCAGACCTGTTGTCAAGTCATTTGGAGCCACCCGGTGAGCCACGAGAGGCGGATCACAGGGGCGGCCACCATCATAAGCGCGGCCACGGCGGCAAGCCGCGTACTCGGATACGTAAGGGACGCGGTCCTCGCCTATGTCTTTGGCGCCGGTGTCCAGGCAGACGCCTTCTTCACGGCATTCAGGATATCGAACCTGCTCCGAAGGCTCGTCGGCGAGGGCGCGCTGACCTCTGCCTTCATACCCATATTCACGGAAGAGATGAACACCCGCTCAAAGGAGGGGCTTCGCGAGCTTGCCTCGAGCGTCTTTACCCTCTTCGCGCTCATCCTTACGTTCCTCACGGTCCTCGGCGTCATATTCTCAGAGGACATAGTCAGGCTCATGGCCCCTGGCTTCCTCTCAGACCCTGAAAAGTTCTCCCTTACCGTCACCCTTACCAGGTGGATGTTCCCGTACATGGTCTTCATCGGCCTCATGGCCATCGCAATGGGCGTGCTCCATTCGCACAGGCACTTCACTGCCCCGGCCCTCGCGCCCATATTCTTGAACATCTCCATGATAACGAGCGTCCTTGTTATCGCCCCGTTCATCTCTTCCCCGGCATACGCCCTCGTGGGCGGGGTTTTGGCCGGCGGGCTCTTCCAGCTCATGTTGCAGCTCCCGTTCCTGAAGAGGTTCGACATGCTGCCGACGCTCTCGTTCAGGTGGGAGGACCAGGCCATAAAGAGGATATTCTTCCTCATGGGGCCTGCGGCCCTCGGCATAGCGGTCTACCAGATAAACCTCTTTGTCAGCATATGGTTCGCCTCCCCTCTGCCCGGGGCCGTATCATACCTCTATTACGCCGGCAGGCTCATGGAGCTGCCGCTCGGCATATTCGCCGTATCCATCAGCACCGCCGTCCTCCCGAGCCTCTCGGAGCAGGTAGCCAAAGAGGACTGGGCCGGCGTGAAGAAATCGCTCTCCTTTGCCGTGAGGCTCGTGAACTTCGTTACCATCCCGGCGACCATAGGCCTCCTTGTATTGAGCTACCCGATTGTCGAGCTCCTCTTCCAGAGGGGCGAGTTCACGGCACAGGACTCATCCGGCACAGCGATAGCGGTCTTCTATTACGCGCTCGGACTGGTGCCTATCGCCGCGGCGCGGATACTGGTGTCGGTCTTCTATTCCCTGAAGAACATATGGACGCCTGTAAAGGTATCGGTCGCGATCGCGCTCCTCAACGCCTTCTTATGTTACGTGCTCGTCGGCCCCCTTGCCCACGGAGGCCTCGCGCTCGCCTCGACCCTGTCGGCCGCCGTGAACTGCGCCGTGCTCTTCGTGATACTGAGGATGAAGTTCGGCCGCTTCGGAATAAAAGAGATGCTCACGTCAGGTGTCAAATCGACGGCAGCCTCTGTCGTGATGGGCATTATCGTCTACTTCATAGCCTTTGAGGCGTTCGATGTAACAGGAACAACAGGAAAGGTCCTCGTCGTGGCGCTCTGCGTCGGGCTCGGTCTCCTGAGCTATGTGGCAGCCGCCCGGCTCATGGGTGTCAACGAACTCGCGTTTTTAAAGGGTTTTTTGAAGCGGTGAGGGCTCTCGGGCCGCCTCAAATTGAATAAGGGTCCGAAGCCGGTAACTAATTGATTTACAACGTTATTTCATGCTTAAAATTTGAGCAACCTTCAGAACGCCCATAGAATCCGTTTCCACGATTTTTCCACCGCCATCTTTTCAACAGCTTATCCACAGCTTGTGGGGAAATCTCTTGAAGCGGTTGTTTTTAGCTCTCTTTTTTCTCTCTCTTTTTCGCTTCCTGCCAGAGACGCTCGAGTTCGTCTATAGGAGTGGATGAAAGGTCATCGCCCCTTTGGATGAGCGTCCTCTCAATATGATGGAAACGCGAGATGAACTTCGCTATCGTCTTTCGGAGCGCGTCCTCAGGGTTTACCTCCAGGAACCTTCCGACGTTGACGAGCGTGAAGAGAAGGTCGCCTAACTCGTCCTCCATCTCATCCGCGTTACGGTTTTTTACAGCTTCCTTGAACTCCGCGATCTCCTCGTCGAGTTTGAGAAGGACTTCGTTCATGTCCTTCCAGTCAAAGCCGGCCCTCGCGGCCTTCTGGCTCACCTTGTGCGCCCTTAGAAGCGCGGGCAGCACCTCGGGTATCCCGGCGAGATAGCCCTTGTCCGCCTTGTCTTTCTTCTCGACTTTTTTTATCTCGGCCCACTGCCTCAATACCTCTTCAGGCGTATCGGCCCTGCTCTCTCCGAATACGTGCGGGTGGCGGTTTATCATCTTCTCGTGAGAGAAGTCTATTACGTCGGCGAGGGTGTACTCGCCCTTTTCCCTCGCAATCTGAGAGACGAACACCACCTGGAAGAGGAGGTCGCCAAGCTCTTCTTTTATGTGAGCCGTGTCTTTGGAGTCTATGGCAGAGACGACCTCGTAGGCCTCTTCGATTATGAAAGGCGTGAGAGTCTCGTTGGTCTGCTCCCTGTCCCAGGGGCAGCCGTTCTGAGACCGGAGCCTTTCCATCAGGGACTCGAGCTTGGCTATGTCCGGCTTCTTAGTCTCCATCGAGCCCGGTCCTCAATAAGTCCTCAGCGGTATTGATGTTCTCTACCGATTTATCTATCGGCAGCCCCTTGAAGTCTTCCTCGGTAAGGCGCAGAGCGTCTATCCTGTCCAGGAGGGCGTTTATCCTGAAGTTCCCCTCTTTTATCATCTTCTCTATGGTATCCAGGCATCTGCGTGAGTATACGGCGTGCATGGGGTGGAGCCTGCCGCCTATGAAGGGCACAACGCTCTCGGCCTTTCCCGCCCTCAGCGCTACGGCTCTTATGCAGGCCTCGTCCAGGTACGGCATGTCGCAGGCGGTTACGAATACATCGTCCTTCTCGGATAGCGATAGCGCGGTATATATGCCGCCGAGGCTGCCCCCGGCGATTATGTCGGGATATACAGGGACGCCGAGCTTGTTGTAGGTCGATAGGTTTGTCGCCACTATGAACGGTATCTCGAATATGGAGCTCATTATCCTTACGGTCCGCTCGATGATGGGGCCCTCGGCGGTCTGGATAAAGGCTTTGTTGAAGCCCATCCTGCGGCTCTTTCCGCCGGCGAGGATGGCGCCTGTCATATTGAGCTTTATCAACGATTGGTCTTTCAAGGTAGGGGAATCGGAATGAAGTTAAACGATCACTCCTGCTTTATCCGTATCTCTATCTCTTTTGCCTGCGAGCAGCCCTTGAGGCTCCTTATCATGCCCGTGACGCCGTCTTTTATGAGGTTCTCGATAAAGGGCTTCAATTCTATGGCCTGGCCGTTGACGAGAAGGCTTATGCCGGGTGCCTTGTGCTTTTTTATGATCTCTTTTTCTATGAGGTCGGCAATGCCCTTGAAGTCGTTTATATTATAGACGGGCAGACGCCTTGAGACGCGGAAATCAGAGGCAAAGGCTATCAGGTTTTTGTCCTTGCCGCACACAGGCCTCGATGATTTGCCTTTTCTTACGACCTCTATCTTCCTGAAGGGCGATTTCTTGAAGCCCTCGGTGACGACTACGTCGACGTCGGGGAAATACGACGAGATTATCCGCTCGGGCGGCCATTCATTCGCTACGTCCTTTATTACCGCGAACTTCTCCGGGGAGGAGAGGGCGACCGTAGACGCGCCAGCCTGCTTGTGCCTCCAGGAGTCCTTGCCCTCGTGGTCTATCTCAAAGCCGTGGGCGTCGTGCTTCAATACGCCCACGCTATAGCCCCTGCGGGTGAGCTCACTGATGACCTTCTCAAGGAGCGTGGTCTTGCCGCTGCCTGACTTGCCTACTATAGATATTATGGGCGCCATGTTGGGAATATCGATAATATACTATGGGTTTGAGGTGCTGTAAATGATTTTCAAGGCCGGTTGATACTTGCTCTGTTCTCTGGTAGATTAGCCTTTCATGAAGGAGAGTGTCATGGACAAGGAAGCGTTAAGGGGGCTGCCGTCGGTAGACGAGCTTTTGAGGGCCGATGAGCTCCAGGCATACATCCGTGCCTCTTCCGCCGCCCTCGTGGCCGGGAACTTGAGGGCAGCGCTCGATGAGATACGCTCCCAAATTAACTCAGGAAACAGGGGCGGCGCGCCAAAGGATGAGATAATCGCGATGACAATCGAAAAGATCGCTCTTTTACTGAGACCCTCTGTAAGAAGGGTCATAAACGCCTCGGGCACCATACTCCATACCAATATCGGCAGGGCCGTGCTGTGCGACGAGGCGGCGGAGGCTGTCCAGTTTGCCGCAAAGGGCAACATAAACCTCGAGATAGACCTCTCGACCGGCGAAAGGGGGGAGAGGGACAGCCTTGTGGAAGGGCTCATAAAGAGGCTCACCGGAGCAGAGGCCGCCGTTGTCGTAAACAACAACGCCGCAGCGGTCCTTCTTAGCCTCAATACCCTGAGCGAAGGCAGGGAGGTCATTATATCGAGGGGCGAGCTCATAGAGATAGGCGGGTCGTTCAGGCTGCCCGAGATAATAAAGAAAAGCGGGTGCGTATTGAAGGAGGTCGGCGCCACGAACCGAACGCACCCGAAGGACTACGAGGCCGCGATAAGCCCGGATACCGCCATAATCCTCAAGGCGCATACGAGCAATTACAGGATAGTCGGCTTCACCTCTGAGGTAGGCCTCAAGGAGCTCTCCTCGATCGGCAGGAGGCATGGCATACCCGTCATGGAAGACCTCGGCAGCGGTTCGCTTGTAGACCTTTCCGTCTACGGGCTGCCAGGGGAGCCGACTGTCAGGGAAAGCCTTGAAGATGGAGCCGACCTCGTCACCTTCAGCGGCGATAAGCTCCTCGGAGGGCCTCAGGCAGGGATAATAGCCGGAAAAAAGGAGATCATCGATAAGATAAGGAAAAACCACCTCAAGCGGGCATTGAGGGCGGACAAGCTCACGCTTGCGGGCCTTGAGGCGACTCTCAGGCTCTACCTCAACCCTGAGAGGCTCTCAGAGAGACTGCCTGCCTTGAGGCACATGGTCAGGACGGTCTCCGAGATAGAAAAGGCCGCTGCGGAGGCGAAAGCGGTGCTGGGAGTTGCGCTCGGGCCGGACTATTCGATAACCATAGAGGACAATGAAACCCAGGTCGGCGGCGGCTCGCTTCCGGGGAAGCTCCTGCCCACAAAGGTCCTTTCGATAACGTCGCCTTCACGGGGCGCGAGAGGGATATTCGAGGCGCTGCTCTCAGGGGAGCCCGCCATACTCGGAAGGATAAACAGGGACAGGGTGCTCCTCGACATGAGGACGGTGGATTCCCCGGAAGACCTCGCTATAAGGTTGAAATAAAAAAAAGGCGGGCATTGAGCCCGCCTTTCGGAAAAGAGCTTATCTTACATACCGCTCCCGCCGCCGGTCGTTCCGCCGGGGGCTGCGCCGCGTTCAGAGCCGGGGGTCATCTTCTGCTGTTGCCCGGTGCCGGGGGCGCCTGTTGCCGATGCCGACATCTTCGCGTGCTCAAGGGCCTTCTCGGCGTTGTCTATGGCCTGCTGCGCGTTGTTCGCGGCCTCCTTAAGATGCTCGTCCTGCTGCGCCTGCTGCTGGAAGCTCCTCAGGGCTGACTTCAGGTTGTCTATCGCCTGCTGGGTCTGCTTTACGGCCTTCTGCTGCTGCTTCGTCACGTCCTGCTGGCCCGCCGCCATGCCCTTTTGCTGCTGAGTGGCGGTCGGCTGGTCCGTTCCTGCCCTGCCGTCCTGCGAGATGGCCGGGGCTGCGGCAAATACCGAGAGCATAAACGACACCGCGATTGCTGAAATAGTTGACCTCTTCATGCTAATTCCTCCTCCTTTTAATTGGTGATGCGGTTGGTAGGGAATGCCTTGTAGCGCCGGGTGCAATACCGCGGCATTCTGATCTCTTGAGTTTAAGTATATAACAATAAACGGGCCGCGCAACCCGGCCAGCCCCGTTCCCGGGATGCGGGTCCCTGGGAGGCTCCTTCTATATACTTGATTTGAAAGATTTTTTACTATATCATTATTGGAACCTGGGCGAGCTCTCATGCCCTTGCCCGCAATGGCCAATAAGATGCCTCTTTCAAGAAAATTCACTTTTTTCCTCTTCGCCGTCCTCATCCTCATATCGCTTTCCTGTCCAGCCAATGCTTCAGGGGCAAGCGCGCCCGGGGCCGAGAAGAAGAGCATAGGCCAGACCTTCGGCGGCGAGGAGCTGGTCTACGACATCGGCGTCTGGTTCTTCAGCAAGGTAGCCCAGGGCAGGCTCTTGCTCGTAAAGGACGGGCCGCATTCCTACACAGCCACGCTCACGGCCAGGACCACAGGCATAATCGACACCCTTTTGCGCCACCGGAGGGACAGGTACGTCGTGAAGCTAAGGATGAGCGCCGACGGCAGCCGCTTCCTCACTGAAAGCTTTGAGAAGACCGTGAGCATGGACAATAAAGAGGCGCGAAAGGGCACCTATCATTTCGATTACGCTAAAAAGACGATCACCTGGAAGAGTTGGGGGGCCGGCAAGGAGGAGAAGTCAGGCACAGCCAGGATGCCGGACGGCGTATATGTAGATGATCCAATAGGGGCCTTCTACAACTTCAGGTACGGGGTCTACGGCCCGATAGAGAACGGCCGCAATTACGACATACCGAGCTTCCCCAAGGAGGACCGTTTCCCGGAGATACATATAAGGGTGGCGACCGAAAAAGAGCTCAAGAAAAGGATAAGGTCCGGGAATAAGCCTGATTTCCTCGCTGACGCAAGGATAGACAAGGAGCTCTTCGGCTCAATAAACGGGGACGTCGAGATACGCTTCACACGCGGAATGCTGCCTGTCCAGGCCATAGCCAAGGGCCTGGTCTTCTTCGGAGACGTGAAGGGGAGACTCAGCGAAGTAAACCTCCTCCAAACGGCTGCTGAAAAAGGCCCATCTGCTTTGTTGTTATCATCGCTTGTCAGTGCGGCGTACGGCAAAGAGTACGCCTCGCTCCTCGCTTCCCCGATTTAAACTGGGGCCTCGCATCTGAAACTTTTTTAGCAGCCTTAACACTTCATCAAGACCTGTGCGTCTTTAAGACCACAAAGAGCAGGGCAGCCAGGGCCGACAGGGCGCTTCCGTAGAGGAATGTCGCCTCAGGCCCTACATTGTCCCAGAGATATCCGGCTACTATGCTCGCGGGCAGGAGCATGAGCCCTACGACTGTGTGATACACGCCGAAGGCGGTCGCCTTCTGCTCCCGAGGGGCGAGCGTGGCCAGGTAGGCCCGGAGAGTACCCTCGCTCATGCCCTTGTATATGCCGTAGAGCGGGAAGAGTATCCACATGTGCAGGGCGCTCGTCGCGAAGGCAACGAGCACGAAGAGGACGGAGTAGAAGATGAAGCCCGCGAGTATCATGCTGCGAAGCCCTATCCTGTCGGCAAGCGCGCCGAAAGGGGTCGAAGACGCCGCGTAGACTATATTGAAGGTCAGGTAGATTATGGGGATGAGGGCGGCGTGGACGCCAAGGTTCTCCGCCTGCAATATCATGAAGGCGTCGGCGAAGTATCCGAGCGAGAATACCCCGACCACTATGAGGTAGCGCCTGAACGGGGCGTCAAATGACTTTATTGAGAGCCTCGGCAGCTCCTTTTTCCCGTCCCTCTCTTTTCGCCTCTCGTGTATGAAGAATATGATGATAATAACTGAGATGACCGCCGGGATCGTGGCGGCGAAGAATACCAGCCTAAGGTTGTCTACGAATATGAGGAGGAGCACAAAGGCTATTCCAGGGCCGATTACCGCCCCGATGGTGTCCATTGACCTGTGAAAGCCGAAGGCAAGGCCGAGCCTGTGGTTCTCGGTCGAGTCGGCTATTATGGCGTCACGGGGCGCTGTCCTCACGCCCTTGCCGACGCGGTCTATGAACCTGGCGCCCAGGACATGGAACCAGCTTCCGGCAATGGCCATAAGCGGCCTGCTAATGGCGGAAATGCCGTACCCGGCTCCCATGAGGAGCTTTCTCCTGCCCAGCTTGTCGGATAGCCAGCCGGAAAAGACCTTTAAAATCGAGGCGGTAGCCTCGGCGATTCCCTCTATGACGCCTACGGCGGTCTTTGTGGCGCCGAGCACGTTCGTGAGGAAAAGCGGCAGGAGCGGAAAGATCATCTCGGAAGAGATGTCCATGAAAAGGCTCACGACGCCGGTAAAAAAGACGTTCCGGCTCAAGCCCAAGAAGTACTTCTTCTCTCCGTCCTTTTCCATACCCCGTGTATTCTATCGATTTCGGGGTATAATGCAAGAGCGCCGGAACGCGTAATAAAAGCCTTGACACGCTCTGGCAAAACCGATAATATTTAACATTCAATTTTCCCGGAGGATGGTAAAAAGATGCGCGCGGTAATCAAGACTGGGGGCAAGCAATACAGGATCTCTGAGGGAGACGTCCTCAGGGTAGAGAAGCTCGAGGGCGAGCCCGGTGCCAGGATCGAGCTCTCCGAAGTCCTTGCGGTTGGCGAGGGCGAAGGCATAAAGATAGGCACCCCGACGGTGGCCGGTGCCTCCGTTGTCGCCGAGATACTCGGCCATGACAAGGACAAGAAGGTCATCATCTACAAGAAGAAGAGAAGGAAGGGCTACGACAAGAGGACCGGTCACAGGCAGCCCTTCACCAGCATAAAGATCCAGGAAATCAAGGGATAAGATATTTCAGGGAGGTCTTTCGGTGGCACATAAAAAGGCAGGCGGCAGCTCAAGGAACGGCAGGGACTCCAACGGCCAGAGAAGGGGCGTAAAGCGCTTCTCCGGTCAGGTGGTCTCCGGCGGCTCCATAATAGTAAGGCAGGTCGGCAGCAGGATATATCCGGGCGAGAACGCCGGCATGGGCAGGGACTTCACCATCTTCGCGAAGGTGAGCGGCGTGGTGGAGTTCGAGGACAGGGGAGCCAAAAAGTTCGTAAATATCCTTCCGCAGTAAAAGAGGACAGGATAGATTGCAAAGGGCGGATTGGAGAGGCTCAAAGTCTTTCCGGCCGCCCTTTTTGTATTTCCGAGTGTTGTCATTGCGAGGGACTTTTGCGGGTTCAGGTTTGAAACCTGAACCCGCAAAAGTCTGTCATTCTGAGGAGCCGAAGGCGACGAAGAATCTCAGCGCGAATAATAAGGAGAGAGATCCTTATCTCGCCCCATCCCTGGGGCTCGACCCTTCGGGCTGCCGCGCCTTCGGCGCAGCATTCAATTTTTGCTATCCTGCAAAAATTGTCGCTTCGCTCAGAATGACAACAATACTGTTTTGGTCATTATAATCGACAGGAAACCTGTAAATGAAATTCATCGACGAAGCGAAGATATACGTAAAGGCAGGCAACGGCGGCAAGGGCTGCGTATCTTTCAGGCGGGAGAAGTACGTCCCAAAGGGCGGGCCTGACGGCGGAAACGGCGGCAGGGGCGCTGACGTCGTCTTCCTGGCCGACAACCGTCTGGCGAGCCTTCTCGATTTCCAGTACAAGAGGGAGTACGAGGCTGAAAAGGGCCAGCACGGCATGGGCAGCATGTGCTCAGGACGAGACGGACTCGACCTTGTGATAAAGCTCCCGGTGGGCACCCTTATAAAGGACTTTGACACGGGAGAGGTCCTCGCCGACCTTGTCGCGGACGGCCAGAGCTTCATCTGCTGCAAGGGCGGCAGGGGAGGCAAGGGCAACGCGCACTTCGCCACATCGACGCACCAGACGCCGAGGTTCGCACAGCCCGGAGAGCCTGGCGAGGAGAGAAATCTCAAAATGGAGCTCAAGCTCCTCGCAGATGTCGGCATAATAGGCTTCCCGAACGCCGGGAAATCGACACTCATTTCCCACATCTCGGCCGCAAAGCCCAAGATAGCCGACTATCCGTTCACGACCCTCGCGCCCAACCTCGGCATCGTAAAGTTCGGCGAGTTCGGCGGCTTTGTCGTTGCCGACATTCCGGGCCTCATCGAGGGCGCGCACGAGGGCAGGGGGCTCGGCGTGAAGTTCCTGAAGCACGTCGAGCGCACGAGCATATTCGTGCACATGATAGACCTCTCCCCCATTACGGGCAGGGACCCCAGGGAGGACTTCGAGATAGTGAACAGGGAGCTCCGTGCCTTCAACGCCGAGCTCTCGAAGAGGCCGCAGGTAGTTGCCCTCAATAAGACCGACATCCCCGAGGCGGACGAGAAGGCCCGGGAATTATTGAAATTCTTCAATTCTTTAGGTATAAAGGTATTTATCATTTCGGCAGCCACCGGCAAGGGGCTCAAGGAGCTTGTGAACCACGTGGGCTCAGAGGTGGCGGAGCTCAAGGGCAGAAAGTAGGCATATTTCTATCCTTATGAAAGACCTCAGGAAAAAACTGATAAAAAAGGCGCGGCGCATCGTCATCAAGGTCGGCAGCGCTGTCGTGGCAGCCGCCCCTGTTGACGGACAGGCAATATTCGAGCGGCTCGGCCATGAGATAAAGGGCCTGAAATCAACAGGCAGGGAGGCCGCCATAGTAAGCTCCGGCGCCATCGCCCTCGGAATCCGCAGGCTCGGGTTGAAAGAACGGCCTGCGACAATACCCGAGAGGCAGGCCGCCGCCGCCGTAGGGCAGGGGCAGCTCATGGCCCTCTATGACGCGGCCTTCTCAAAGGTCAACGAAAAAGCGGCCCAGGTGCTCCTTACCCATGACGACCTCGGCAGCCGAAAGCGCTTCCTCAATGCCCGCAACACACTCACTGCCCTCTTCAGGCTCGGCATCGTGCCTGTCATAAACGAGAACGACACGGTCGCTGTAGAAGAGATAAAGTTCGGCGACAACGACGCGCTCTCGGCCCTCACGACAAATCTCGTCGAGGCAGACCTCCTCCTTATCCTCTCTGACATCGACGGCCTCTATGACAAAGACCCAAAGGCCCACAAGGACGCAAAGAAGCTCGCCCTGGTCGAAGACGTGGACGAGCTCAGGATCGACGCCATAACCGACTCGACCAACTCGCTCGGCACGGGCGGCATCAAGTCCAAGTGCGAGGCGGCGAGAAGGGCGGCCCACTTCGGCGCGGCCACCATCATCGCCAACGGCAACTCGCCGGGCGTAATATCCCGCATACTCTCAGGAGAGCCGGAAGGCACGCTCTTCCTCCCCAAGGAGGACAGGCTCACGAGCAAGAAGCACTGGATAGCATTCTCCACCAGGCCGTCCGGCAGGGTCTTTGTAGACGACGGCGCAAAGGAGGCCATCTTATCGATGGGCAAGAGCCTGCTGCCTTCGGGCATAAGGGACGTGGACGGCACCTTTGACGCCGGAGAGGTCGTCCACTGCGTCGACCTCAAGGGCATGGAGTTCGCCAGGGGTGTCGCCAACTACAGCTCATCCGAACTGGGCAGGATAAAAGGGCTCAAGACCGCAGATCTCGTAAAGGTCCTCGGATACAAGGTCTACGACGAGGTTATTCATAGGGATAACCTCGTAGTTCTTTAAACGATTATTGCGTCATTGCGAGGAGCGGTTTTTCGCGACGAAGCAATCTCGTTTTTAAAGGACGAGATTGCTTCGCTTCACTCGCAATGACGATTTTTCCGGCAAATTTCAAATTTTCCTTAACTTCCAAATGGTTTCCTCCGATAGGGACGTAGCGGACAAACCGTCTTGAGGCGGGCTGCGTATCCTCCGGGGGAAAGAAAATCGTCGAAAATCAGGGCAGGTTACATTTCTTTTCCCAAGGAGATTCGCATGTCTGTGAAGGATAGTGTCCTTGAAATAGCGAGGGCCGCTCGGGCTGCTTCGCTCGGGCTATCAAGGCTTGATACCGGTAAGAAGAACGCCGCGCTCCTCAAGATGGCTGACGGGCTCGTGGCTGCGTCGGCGTATCTGAAAGAGGAGAACAGGAAGGATTTAGAGGCGGCCGGGAAGAAGGGCCTTCAGCAGGCCATGATAGAACGCCTCACTCTCTCTGACAAGGCAATCGATACGATGGCGGCCGGTTTGAGGGAGGTCGCTGCCCTGCCCGACCCCGTGGGCGAGGTCACAAAGATGTGGAAGAGGCCCAACGGCCTCATGGTCGGCAGGATGAGGATACCCATCGGGGTCATCGGCATCATCTACGAGTCCAGGCCCAACGTGACGGCGGACGCCGCGGGGCTCTGCCTCAAGTCCGGCAATGCCGTAATATTGAGGGGCGGGAGCGAGGCCATAAATTCGAATACCGCGATAGCGAAGATTTTGAACGAGTCTTGCGAGGCAGCGGGCGTATTAGGCAGGCCCATACAGGTCATCCCGACCACAGACAGGGAGGCCGTCCTCGAGATGCTTAAATTAGAGGAGTACATAGACCTCATCATACCGAGGGGCGGCGAGGGGCTTATAAGGTTCGTCGTCGAGAACTCGTTGATACCGGTCATAAAGCATTACAAGGGCGTCTGCCACGTATTCGTCGACGAGTCGGCGGATATCGAGATGGCAGAGCGGATAGCCTTCAACGCCAAGGTGCAGAGGCCGGGCGTGTGCAACTCGATGGAGACGCTCCTTGTCCATAAGGGCATCGCCGAAAGGTTCCTGCCCGGCATGTACGAGAAGTACAGGGCAGCCGGGGTGGAACTCAGAGGCTGCGAGAGGACGAGGCAGATATTGAAGGACGTAAAGGCCGCGACAGAGGAGGACTGGTCAGCCGAGTACCTCGACCTCATCCTCGCCGTAAAGGTGGTTGACGGCATGGACGAGGCCATAGACCATATCTCGAAATACGGTTCTCTCCATACGGAATCGATAGTTACCAGGGACTATGCCAACTCGCAGAGGTTTTTGCGCGAGGTAAACTCGTCTACGGTGCTCGTTAACGCCTCGACGAGGTTCTCCGACGGATACCAGCTCGGCCTGGGCGCCGAGATAGGCATATCAACGACAAAGATACACGCCTTCGGGCCAATGGGCCTCGAGGAGCTTACCACCCAGAAGTTCATAATCTACGGCGATGGGCAGGTAAGGGAATAGGGCTTTGGCCGGGGGGTAGCAAAATTTGGGTCTTTGGGATAGAATAGACACGGAAAATCGGGCGCTTTCAGACCCGGGGAGGTTGCCGTGGGAGTAAAGGGCAGATTGAAGGACATGGGCCTCGTCGACATAGTCCAGATATTCAACGCCGAGAGGAAGACTGTTGCGGTGCACCTCGGCTCTGAGATGGGCTATGGCCGCGTCTATATAAAGGACGGCCAGATAGTGCATGCCATGTACAGGGAGTTCACCGGGCCGGAGGCATTTTTCCAGCTCCTTGCCTGGAAGGACGGCGAGTTCGAGGTGGAGCCCGACGCTCAGGCCCCTGACCGCACCATAAGCGAATCCCCTGAGGGGCTCATACTCGAGGGACTGCGTAGGCTCGACGAGGCGCGCGGCAAGGGCAGGGAATCGGGCGCCAACGTCGGCGACATAGAGTCGATAAGGCTCATGAACAGGCTCCTTGAGGTAGGCATACTGGAGAAGATCTGAGGCAGATGGCCGGAGACATTAAAAAGATAGCGATAATCGGCGCGAACAAGGAGGGATTGAAGCTCCTGCCCGTGCTCCTGGGCGACAGGCGCAGCCGCGTCGTCATGATAGCCGACCCGAACAAGAACGCCATGCTCTTCAAGTTGAAGGAGCTCGGCTACCGGATCCCCCTGAAATACGAGATAGAGGTCACGACAGACCTCGAGCGCATAAAGAAGATACAGGGCCTGGACATCATCATAAACGCCCTGCAGGACCAGCACACCGAGAAGTTCCTCGAATCCCCCGAGTTCAAGGACGTAGAGAAGCTCGGCCCCCTCTCGACGAGGCTCATCTGGGGCGTGCGGGCCTCGGTCCCGCAGGACGGCCATTTCGAGGACAAGGTCCACGAGCAGACGAACCTCCTTACCGCCTTCCGCGAGATAGTCGACGCCGTTCGCCTCACCATAGACAGGAAAGAGCTCCTCTCGGTAATATTGAAGCTCGCCACGGAATCGACCCGCGCGGAGCGCGGCTCGATCATGCTTCTCACCGACGAGAAGACGCTCCGGGTGGAGATCGCCAAGGGCATGGACGACGAGGTGGTAAGGAAGATAAGGGTGCCGATAGGCGAGGGCATCTCCGGCAAGGTCGCCGCCACCGGAAAGCCCATACTCATAAGCGGGAAGGCGCGCTCAGGGGACTTCTCCAGGCCGATGGACAGGAGCGACGTCAAGAGCGCCATGTGCGTCCCGCTTATAGTGAACGGCGAGTTCATCGGCGTCATAAACGTAAGCTCGAGCGAATCGACCCACGTCTTCACAGAGGACGACCTTGGGTTTTTGACGAGCCTCGCGGGGCTCGCCGCCGAGGTCATACAGAGGTCCAACGAGTACGAGAGCCTACGTGTCGATTCCGCGAAGTTCACCTTCTGGAAAGAGGTGGACTCGCTCATGTCCTCCCAGATCCCCCTGGAGAAGCGCCTGAGCGCCGTGTGCAAGCGCCTGGTCGAGATAGTCTCTGGCCTTACGTGCTTCATCTATATTTACGACGACGATACCGGGAGGCTCATGCTCCAGGCGTCGAGCATAAGGGACACAAAGGGCCTCGGGTTACTCACGCTCCGCCCCGGAGAGGGCATAGAGGGCTCGTCCGCCGAGGACATGACAGATACCTTCCTCGTCGACAGGACGGAGCAGGGGCACATCAAGAGGGTATATATCTCGCTCCCCATGATAACGAAGGGGCATCTCGTCGGCACGCTGAACGGCCAGCTCATCTCGAGCCAGGGCCTGTCCGTCTACCACGAGTCGTTCCTGAAGGACATACGCACGCTCCTTGCCGATAGCATCTGGAAGCACAAGCAGAACGAGCGCGAGAAGATGCGCTCCCGGAAGATGTTCGCCGTCGACGAGGCGGGCCTTGAGATGATATCCATCAGGGACACCAAGAGGCTCGTCACGATAATAGCGACCACTCCGGCGGCCATACTCGGCGCCGAGGGCGCGCTCCTTCGAGTAAAGCAGGCCGGGTCAAAGAGGTTCCAGACAGCCGCCACCTTCGGCCTCGACGACTCGAAGATAAGGGACTACTTCCTCCCCTTCGAGAAGGAGACGGTGATGGAGGTGTTGAGAAAGGGCGAGAGCGTATCGCGAGAGTTCTCCGAGGACGCGAGCCCGTACATCAGGTCGGTCCTCTCCAAGCCGCTCATGGTCAACGAGGAGATAGTCGCGGTATTGTCGCTCTTTAACAAGAGCGGAGAGGACTCGCTCTTCCCCTGCGCCTTCTCGAAGCAGGACATGGACATACTCGCGAGGTTCTCGGTCTACGCCGAGAAGGCGCTTGCGAACATCCAGCCGCCCGAGACCAGGGAAGTGAAGAGCGAGATCGCGAACGGAGGGCCGTCGCCTCTTTCCATATTCGAGCAGAAGGTCGAGCAGGAGCTCAACAGGGCAAGGCGCTTTGACAGGGGCCTCGTGCTCGCCACGGTGCGCATAGTCGGGGTAAAGGAGCTTGGCCAGGGCAGGCCGGAGTTCGAGTCCACCCTCGTCGGCCACATCAGGAGAAAGACCCGGAGCTTCGACGTCGTGATAAGATTGAACGAGGAGACCTTCGGTTTTCTCTTCCTCGACACGGACGAGAAGGTGACGAGGCTGCTGCATTCCATAACAGAGGTCATCGCCAACGAGGAGTCGTTCAAGAAGGCCTTTACAGCCGGAAAGGCCGACATACTCTACGGCTACGCCGTATTCCCCCGGGACGGCGACTCTTTCACGGAGCTTTTCACCAAGGCGTCGAACAGGGTAAAGCTCGACGTAAACAGGCCGCAAGAGCCTGATTACAAGGAGTTCGGGAACAAATGGTAACCGTGAGGTTCTTCGCCATGCTCAAGGGGCTGGCAAAGACCGAGGTCAAGGAATATAATGTAAGCTCGCCTGTAACGGTAGGGGAGCTCAAGAACCTTATAAAGCGCGATTTCCCGGCCCTGGCCGGGCTCATCGACAGCCGCTCGCTCCTCGTATCCGTCAACCAGGAGTTCGCCAGGAACGACACCCCCGTAAAGGACGGCGACGAGGTCGGCTTCCTGCCGCCCTTCTCTGGCGGGTAGTTTTTTTACATATCAAATTGCCGTCATTGCGAGGAGCATTCGCGACGAAGCAATCTCACAGGGATCCAAAATATTAGATTGCTTCGCTTCGCTCGCAATGACAATCAGGACTAAAAAATGGCTGATCTCGTAAGGATTCAGAAAGAGGACTTCTCGATAGACAAAGAGGTCAAAAACGTCATGGCCGCGTCAAAGGGCATCGGCGGCGTGGTGGTCTTTTTGGGCGCTGGCCGCGACTTCTCGAAGGGCGAGACGATAACAGGCCTCGATTTCGAGCACTACCCCGGCATGGCGGAGAAGAAGCTCGCCGACATCAGGGAGCGGGCGCTTAAGAACTTCAACATAATCGAGATGGGCATAGTCCACAGGGTCGGCGCCATAGACATAGGCGAGAACATCGTGCTGATCGTCGCGGCCTCGGCCCACAGGAACGACGCCTTCATGGCCTGCGAGTGGGCCATAACCGAGCTCAAGAGGACCACGCCCATCTGGAAGAGAGAGACGACCGGCAAGGGCGAGGTCTGGGTCTCGGAGACGCCCTGACATGGTCACTGTAGGCATACTCACGATGAGCGACAAGGGCTCCCGGGGGGAGAGGGAGGACCTCTCAGGCCGCGAGATAGAGCGCATGATAAAGGAGCTCCCCGCGGAGGTAAAGGCCTACGAGGTCATCCCCGACGAGACCGAGATAATAAAGGCAAAGATAATCGAGTACGCGGACAGGCTCGGATTGGATTTGATACTCACGACCGGCGGCACGGGCGTGACACCCAGGGACGTTACTCCCGAGGCGACAAAGGCCGTCATCGATAGGGAGCTCCCCGGCATGTCAGAGGCAATGAGGGCCGAGAGCCTCAAAAAAACGCCGAACGCCATGATCTCCCGCGCGGTCTGCGGGATAAGGAAGTGCTCGCTCATTATAAACCTGCCCGGAAGCCCCAAGGCAGTCCGTGAAAACCTCGCCGTAGTAATGCCCGCCCTCAACCACACCATAGAGAAGATAAAGGGCAGCCCGTCGGAGTGCGGGACGCCTTGAAAAAGAGAATATCGGGGGTGCTCATGACAAATCAAGAAGTCCAAAAGCGCGCTGTTCGCATGGCAATGAGATTTGAGATAAAACAGAATAGAAGTCCGAAAGATATTAGTAGGGCTCAAAGTGGTGAGGGCTATGACATAAAATCTGGAATGCGCAAAATTGAAGTTAAAGGGTTTTCAGGCGCACTTCCTTCTAAAATCGTTTTGAACTATTATAATTACAAGGCTTATAAAAAGAACAAAAATTTTTGGCTTTATCTTGTTTACAATATTGACCATAAGCCTCAGTTGGTAACGTTGCATAGGAAAGACATTGAAGGGGAAGAATACACTCAATTCGAGGTTCAACTGAATAAGAAAGCATTAACAGTTTTCGATTTTCCTCGTGTTGGCGTGATATAGTAGTTGTAGTGCGCTGTGCGCACCATTCTTGAACTGGGTTTTCTAAATCCCTCTTTTCTAAAGAGGGGTAGGGGAGATTAGGTTTTTTTGATGTCATTCTGAGCGAAGCGAAGAATCTCGGCAGTTGGAGCTCAGGTCTATGTCATCCCAGAGATTCTTCGGTCGCTGCGCTCCCTCAGAATGACATTCATATACTCTTTCCCCCTTTAGAAAAGGGGGAAGTAAATCAGTCAAATATGTTCTTTACCACAAACCATATATTCTCCTTCCTCTCCCTTAACCTTCTCAATGTATACGGCAGCCAGTCCTTGCCGTACGGCACATAGACCCTCATCGTATAGCCCTCGTCCGCAAGCGTCCTCTGCATAGTCCTCTTTATCCCGAGGAGCATCTCGAAATCGAAGCTGTCTTTTGAAATTCCCCTTTCAGCCGCAAACCGCTTTGCCTCGTCGATGAACCTTATGTCGTGCGTAGCGATTGCGGGCCTGGTCCCGGAGACCAGGAGACCTTTCATTATCTCCTCATAGCTCCTGTCGACCTCCTTCTTCTCCTGAAAGGCGATCGAAGGCGGCTCTTTGTAAGCCCCTTTCACCAGCCGGATGCTGCCGCGAGCCTCTGAGATCGCCTTAGCGTCAACCATGCTCCTCTTGAGCGCGCTCTGCATGGCTATGCCGATGTTTGGGTACTTTTTTCTTAGCTCGAGGAAGATATCAATCGTTGCCTGCGTATAGGCGGAGCCTTCCATGTCGAAGCGGACGAAGTTACCCTGCTCCAGCGCCTTTTTTATTACCCTCTCGACGTTCTCTTTAGCAAGCGCCCTCGATATGCCGAGGCCCATGTGCGTGAGCTTGAGCGAGACCTGCGAATCGGCCCCTGAACTTTTGATATCGTCCAGAAGGGAGAGGTATTCGACGACAGAGCTTTGTGCCTGGCCTTCAGTCCTTACGTTCTCGCCGAGGTTGTCTATGGTCGCCTTGATATTTGATCTATTGAGGCTGAGCGCGGCCCTTATGGCGTCCTCCCTGTGAGAGCCGGCTATATACCGGCGGGCAAAGATGAGGAGCAGGCCCTTCATCCAAGCCCCTTCATGAAGTCGAGGACGGCCTCCTTTAGCCCAGGGCTCTCCATCTCGGCTACTTCGTAGCTCACACGGACGCTGGGCTTGTCTATCTTCAATATTGCGGAGAGGTCGATGGGGGTGGCGATGAGCACGATATCAGCCGGTGTACGGCGTATCGTCTCCTCGAGCTCTCTTTTCTGCTCGTCTGAATAACCCATTGCCGGAAGAAGGTCTTCAAGGTCTGGGTATCTTGAAAAGACCTCTTTTATTGTGCCGATCGCGTATGGCCTCGGGTCGACAGGCGTTGCGCCGAAGCGCCTCGCGGCGACGATCCCCGCGCCGAAGCGCATGCCGCCGTGGGTGAGGGTCGGGCCGTCCTCGATCACGAGCGCCTTCCTGCCTTTTATATCGCCCTCGACTGAAATTGTCGACGCTGTCTTGAGTATTCTTGCATTGGGATTGACTGAAAGGACGTTCGACCTGACAAGCTCTATCGAGGCTTGAGGCGCGCCGTCTGCCTTGTTTATCACGACGACATGGGCCCGCCTCAGGTTTGCCTCGCCCGGATAATAGAGCAGCTCGTGGCCCGGCCTCAGCGGGTCTGCGACGACTATCTCGAGATCGGGTTTTATGAACGGCAGGTCGTTGTTGCCGCCGTCCCAGAGGATGATCTCTCCCTCCTTTTCAGCCTCATCGAGAATGGCCCTGTAATCGACACCGGCGTAGACGACGAGGCCGGCCTTTATGAGAGGCTCGTACTCCTCAATCTCTTCTATCGTGCATTCGTGGGCCCTGAGGTCGTCAGTCTTTGCGAACCTCTGGAGCCTTTGCTTCTCAAGGTCGCCGTAGGGCATTGGGTGGCGTATGACGACGGGCTTCCTGCCGGATTCAAGAAGGAGCCGCCCTATGTACCTCGTGACCCCGCTCTTGCCGCTGCCTGTCCTTACCGCTGTTACGGATATGACCGGCCTAATTGAGGCGAGCATGGCCTTCTCCGGAGAGGGCAGGATGAAGCTCGCGCCGAGAGATGTGACGAGAGAGGCCCTGTGCATGACGTATTCGTACGACACGTCGCTGTAAGAGAATACTGCCTCGTCGGCCCTGTATTCCCTGATTACTTCAGCGAGCCTCTCTTCCGCATAGATGGGTATGCCGCCCGGATAGAGCGGGCCTGAGAGGGCGGGGGGATATGCCCTCTTTTCTATGAAGGGGATCTGGCTGGCAGTGAAGGCGACGACCTCTGCGGCAGGGTCGTCCCTGTAGAGCATGTTGAAGTTATGGAAGTCCCGCCCAGCGGCGCCCATTATGATGACGCGTCTTCTCATATGCCCCCGGATGAAGGGTATGGAAAATGCAAATAAAATAAACGGAAGTCAAGCTAACGGGCCTGAAATGGCGGAAGCCCATCGGTAGCGAGGAGCATTAGCCCGCCCCTTGAGTCCAGTACCTTGAGCCTGTATTCCTTGAGGTCGTCATAGACGCCGGTCCTGGTAATCACGACCATCTGTCTTGTCTTGGCGTACTCCCTGATATTGCAGTTGTCGGACTTGTCGGCCCGGACGAGCTTGCGCGCCGAATAGAAGGCTATGGACGGCTTGTTTATCTCGTAGGTCGCGAGCACGCCGTCAGAGGGAAGCGCCAGCCTCGCGTACCTGGCGTACTCATAGGGGACCATCTGCAGGTAGACGTTTGCCGGGGGCAGCGCGTTGAGACGAAGGAATACGATGACGAGCAGCATCACTCCTGAGATGCCGATGAACGCATGCACGGGTTTCTTGAATGAAAAGAGCGCCAGTACCGCGACGGCCAGGAACGCGCCTCCGAGCGCGTAGAAAAACTTGGGCGGCAAATAAACGTCCATCTTGAGCCCCATGGACGGCAGGATAAATAGAGCCGACGCGAAGGCAAGGGCGAGGACGAGGAGTATCCATGCGTGGGAGCGCCCCTTGAGGCCTGCCGCCATATCAGACGCGACCAGCCCGGCCAGTATCGCCGAAGCGGGAAAGAGCGGGAATATGTAGTTCGGGAGCTTTGTGCGCGCGATAGAGAAGAATATAAGGACAAAGAGAAACCAGAGGGCGCAAAGGAGGTAGAGGCCTGATTGAGGGTCGAGCCTCCTCTTAATTCCCCGGTAGACGCCGGCTGGCAGCATGGCTGCCCAGGGGAAGAACCCGAGAAGGAGCACTCCTATGTAGTAATAGAACGGCCCGCCGTGGCTCGATATGACGCCCGAGTACCTCTGTATGTGGTGCTTTATTATGAAGGCGTTGAAGAACTCCCAGCCGTTTATCATGAGCTGCGCTACGAACCACGGGGCCGCGACGAGGATAAAGACCCCGATATATGAAGGAGAGTAGAGCGCCTTCAGGGTCTTCAGATTCTTCAAGAGCGCGAGGTAGAGGAAGGATATCGCCATCGGGAAGAGCAGGCCCACTACGCCCTTTGTCAGCACCGCCAGGGCCGCGGCTATCCAGAAGCCGAGGAACCACTTTTTCCCGCCTTCGAGCGTGCCAAGATAGAACGCGTATATGGACGCGGTAATGAAGAAGGCGAGCGTCATGTCGGTTACGGCAGAATGCGAATAGACGAAGAACTCGAGGTTCACGGCAAGGGCGATGGTGGCGAACACGGCGGCGTTCACGCCCCTGACCCTTCTCACGAAGAGGAAGGTCATGGCCGAGAGCAGCACGCCGAAGAGGCTTGAGGTGAAACGGGCGGCGAACTCGGTCGTGCCGAAGAGCTTGAATGCGGCGCTCATGAACCAGTAGATGAGGATGGGCTTGTCGTACCTCGGCTCGTAATTGTACGTGGGGGTTATGAGGTTGCCCGTCTCCACCATCTCCCTCGCGGCCGCCGAGAATACCGCCTCGTCCACGTCGAAGAGGAGGAATCCGCCTGTCTTGAAATAGGAGATGAACACGACGAGCAGGCCAAGCCCGGCAGCTATCCATTTTTCCCTTACCAGCGTATCGGTCAATATGAGGTAGCCCGCGCCTATGCCGAGCAGGGCCCCGGCGAAGACGTCGGTGGGGTAATGCGAGCCGAGCGTAACGCGCGAGGCCGCCACGAGCATGGCTGTGATGTAGAAGAACGCGGCGTACTTCGGGAACCTTCTGGCCAGCACATAGGCAACCGCGAAGCTCGCGGCGGAATGGCCGGAAGGGAAGGAGTTGTATTTGCCTGACAGGTCGAAGACCGAGGCGTTCTGCAGGAGCTGGAATATCGCCTCAGGGCTGTGGGCTATCCTCGGCCTCTCGAAGGCGGCCTTGAGGAGATGTACCGCGGCGCTCGAGAGGAGGAGGGCGAGTATGCCCTCCCTGCCTGTGTTCCTGATGTAAGAATCATTCCTGGTCTTGCCGACGAAAAAGATAACGGCACAGACGGCGAAGAGGACCATGCCGTCGCCGACGAACGTAAAGAACCTGGATATTGAGAGAAGGGGCCCTGTCTCATCGAAGCTCCCGGCAAGCAGGTAGTCGAGCTGGATGACAAAGAGCGCGAGGATTGCCAGGGAAGCGAGTATCGCGAAGGTACGGCTGTTGTTCAACGAACGGCCTCCTCGAATATCGAGAGGGCCCTGTCCATCTCCTGCCTTGTCACTGTCATGGGCGGCATAATGCGCGCTATGTTCTTGTCTATGCCGCAATCGAT
>Ga0209342_10001195_pt1 | contig 29297 bp, 21 predicted proteins | sample RifCSP16_2_FD_184023 | JGI IMG/M metagenome (GOLD analysis project Ga0209342, IMG submission 184023) | Soil microbial communities from Rifle, Colorado - Rifle CSP2_sed 16_2 (SPAdes) (version 2) | ecosystem: Environmental > Terrestrial > Deep subsurface > Rock core/Sediment | place: Rifle...
TACAAAGTGAGTCTGCGGCGGGCCGCTTGACTCTCTCTACCACGTGTCCGACCGGGGGGGAGCATGGACTTCACGACCCCCTGCAGCCTCGGGCAGTACGTGCTCATGGACTACCTCACCAAGAAGGCGAAGAAGGTCCACTGAGGGGGTGGAGCGGAAGCCCCTCGTCCGCTCGACCAGGTTGCGGGCCCGAAGGCCTGGCTCTACCGGGAGATGGGCCGGTCGCAGGCGTGACAGGACCGCACGAGGCTGGCCATTCGCTCTAGCCTGGTGATCGTCCAGCCCGAGTCGTCCCAGACCGAGGTGAACACCCGAGCGTCCCGCATACTGCGATCCGCCTGACGGGCCTCCTCCAGGAGGAGGTCGACGACGGGGCCGATCTGCTGCGGGTTGACCTGGCCCGTGTTCGCCCGGTGGTAGAGATCGCGGCTCCGCACCGCGAAGTAGTTCAGCTCCCCCAGGAACTGCCGGCCGCGGTCCGGGTAGTTCCTTACGTCTCGCCTCGCCCTCTCGTGAGCCCCGGTGGCGCTGCTGTCGACCTCATGCGCGAGCTGGCGGAACTCCTGGAGGCGCGAGCCCGACAGCGCCGCGACCACGTGAGTGGCGGGCACCTCGACCTCACGTCCAGCCACGAGCAGCCTCATCCGCTCCAGGACGTCGAGAACGGCTTCCCAATCATCGTAGGTATTCTCCAGGGCGGGGGCGGAGCGGATGCGGTCGTTCACCTGGTGCGCCCGGGTCGTGAGATCGTCCACTTCCCCGGGCACTTCGAAGGGCAACGTCTGGTAGTTGTCCACCATGCGGCGGAAGTCGTCGACGCCTCGCGCGAAGGAGCGGATCGACGACAGAAACCTCGCTGCGGACGACACTCCGTGCTGCGCGTCGTCGGTGGCGCCCTCGAGCGCGCCTCGGGCGGTCTCGTCGAGGTGGTGGGCCAGGGCACGCAGGGTCTCGTAGCGCTGAGTCTCGAGGGGCCGGTCGCGGGTCCCGTACTGGGTCTCTGCCGACGCCGCTGGTAGCGGGCCGAGGACGACGCCCGCGGCCACGGTGGCAACCAGGAACAAGGTCTTTGTTCTCATCTACGTTCTCCTCTTCATACCCTTGGCGATTCCCTTGGCGCCACGGTCTGTGTCGCCACCCTCGAGCCGGCCCGCGGGCGGTTCATCCCGCCTTGCGGCTCCCCCGGGGGGAGCCGCAAGGCGTCAATGGCATCAGTACATCCCGCCGCCACCTTGGGGCATCCCGCCCATCCCGCTTTCAGCCTTCTCACTCGGGATCTCACAGATGATGGCCTCGGTGGTGAGCAGCAGCGACGCAATGGACGCCGCGTTCTGCAAGGCGGAGCGGACGACCTTGGTCGGGTCGATCACGCCGACGTCGACCAGGTTCTCGTACTTCTCCGTGAGGGCGTTGAAGCCCTCATCCGCCTTCATCTCCCGGACCTTGCCCAGGACCACGGCCCCTTCGTGACCGGCGTTGGCGGCGATGAGGCGCAGCGGCTCCTCCAGGGCGCGCTTGATGATGCTCACACCCACGGCCTCGTCGCCCTCGGCCTTCACGCCCTCCACGGCCTTGACGCAGCGCAAGAGAGCGACACCGCCGCCGGGGACGATCCCCTCCTCGACGGCCGCCTTGGTGGCGTGCATCGCGTCCTCGACGCGGGCCTTCTTCTCCTTCATCTCGGTCTCGGTCGCGGCCCCAACCTTGATCACGGCCACGCCGCCGACCAGCTTCGCGAGCCGCTCCTGGAGCTTCTCGCGGTCATAGTCGGAGGTGGTTTCCTCGACCTGGGTGCGGAGCTGCTTGACCCGGCCCTCGATGTCCTTGGCCTTGCCGGCGCCCTCGACGAGCGTCGTGTTGTCCTTGTCGATGGTGATCTTCTTGGCCTTGCCGAGGTCGTCGAGCTTGATGTTCTCGAGCTTGATGCCGAGGTCCTCGGTGATGGCCTTGCCGCCGGTGAGGATCGCGATGTCCTCGAGCATGGCCTTCCTCCGGTCACCGTAGCCCGGCGCTTTCACCGCGGCCACGCTGAGCGTCCCGCGGAGCTTGTTCACGACCAGGGTGGCCAGGGCTTCACCTTCCAGGTCCTCGGCGACGATGAGCAGCGGCTGGCCGAGCTTCGCGACCTGCTCCAGAACGGGGAGGAGATCCTTCATGCTCGAGATCTTCTTCTCGTGGATCAGCACGAGGGCGTTCTCGAGCACACACTCCATCCGCTCGGGGTCGGTCACGAAATAGGGGGAGAGGTAGCCGCGGTCGAACTGCATGCCCTCCACGACCTCGAGCGAGGTCTCCATCGATTTCGCTTCCTCTACGGTGATGACGCCGTCCTTCCCGACCTTCTCCATGGCCTCGGCGATGATGTTCCCGATGGTCTCGTCGGTGTTCGCCGAGATGGTGCCCACCTGGGCGATCATCTTGCCCTTGACAGGCCGGCTGAGCTTCTTCAGCTCCTCGGTCACGGCCGCCACGGCCTTCTCGATGCCGCGCTTCAGGGCCATCGGGTTGGCGCCGGCGGTCACGTTCTTGCTCCCCTCGCGGTAGATCGCCTGGGCGAGCACCGTCGCGGTCGTGGTGCCGTCACCGGCCACGTCGGAGGTCTTGCTCGCGACCTCGCGGACCATCTGCGCCCCCATGTTCTCGAGGGGCTCCTTCAGCTCGATCTCCTTCGCCACCGTGACCCCATCCTTGGTGATGACGGGGGAGCCGAACTTCTTGTCGAGGACGACGTTGCGGCCCTTGGGGCCGAGGGTCACCTTGACCGCGTCCGCCATGCGGTTGACGCCGCGGAGGATCGACTGCCGGGACTCGTCGCCGTACGTGATCTGCTTTGCCATGTTCTTGCCTACTTCCTCAGTGTGTTCTTGGGAGGACTACGCCAGCACGGCTAGGACTTCGTCTTCGCGGAGGATCAGGACCTCCTCGCCGTCGATCTTGATGTCGGTCCCGGTGTACTTCCCGAAGAGGATCTTGTCGCCCACCTTGACGTCGAGCGCGATCTTGGTGCCGTTGTCGAGGATCTTGCCGTTGCCCACGGCCAGGACCTCGCCCTCCTGGGGCTTCTCCTTGGCCGTGTCGGGGATGATGATCCCTCCCTTGGCCGTCTCCTTCTCTTCGATGCGGCGAACCAGCAGGCGGTCGTGAAGCGGACGCACTTTCATCATGGTCTGTCTCCTTACAATCAGAGGACGGCGCCGGAGAACTGGGGGGGCGGATGGGTCCGCCCCCTCAGAACGGAAAGGCTTACTGGCTCGGGGGTGTTACGGCAGCGGGGATCTTGTGGAAGGTCGAGTTGGAAACCTCATACGTTTCGACCCGAGGAGTTCCCTCGACGACCGTGGCCAGGAGCTTCGCGACTTGTGGATAGGTTCCACGGTTGTAGGCTTCCGCATCCTCCGTCCGGTCCCACAAACTGATGGCGAAGGCATCGGTGCCGGCGGTGGTGATGAAGTTGATCTCGTCCTGAAACCCCTTCTGCTTTCGAAGCATGGGAATGATCTCCTTCTCGAGCCGCCGCGTGAGCTCAGCAGCGCTATTGGGCTTCAGATGCATCGAGACTTTGCGTGCAAACATTGGGACCTCCTTGGTTGTCGTGGCCAAGGGACACTCCAGATAACCATGCTGACTTAAGATGATCCGAAAGACCCCTCAGACAGTTAACTACTATAGTAAACTTAAGTTGGTCGTGTCAATCGAAATCGCGATCGTCCACGCGACTTAATTAGACTTGGTTTAATACAGTGTGGGGGCCTGCTTACGAACCGAATGCACGGGGCGCCACCGCGGGACCGGAGGCCCCATGCATCCCCCGCCCTCAGTACCGGATGGGTGGTTCGGTGCTCTCGGCGTTGAAAGTCACCGTGTGGGAATGCACACCGCCGCCGGTCGCTGCGTCCGTGCTCGTCGAGTCGACCGCGACCGGCCTCCCACTCCGGACGTCGATCACGGCGGCCGCGGGCAGGGTGATGAGGTGGGAGTGTCCGGCCTGGCCCGCGATGTCCAACTGCAGGTCCCCGCCCGCCATGAGCTGGGCCGCGCGGATGATCGCCTCGTGCCCGTGGTTGCCCGAGATCTGGCCGACCTCGTCCCCCGTGCCCGTGGCCGGGGGTGTGACGGTGGTCGGACTCGAGTAGTCTCCGCTCCCTCCGCTCCCTCCACCCCCTCCACAGCCGCTCACGGTCACGGTGACGCCGCTCAGGAAGGCGAGGCTCGCCTCCCGGGCGAACTCACGCCTGTCGACACGACGCATGGTCTCCTCCTTCCCTTGTCAAGGTGCAGGCAACAGGCGTGCCGATCCGGAAGGTGGACGATTGGCTCTGTTTCCCGGGCTTTCTGAGCGGGGGCACGCGGCGAGCGCTTACGCTGGGGGTAAGCTCTTACGCGCCCCGAAAGGCCCGGGACAAAGGCAGCTGAGGGATACTCGCGCTACGGCGGCGGCAAGGCCGCGCCTTCTGCGTCTCCTTGGCGATACAGCAGCACGGGCAGGAAGAGGCCGAACGCCCCGACCTGGTCCCGGTCGGGGTCGAGGAGCACCTCCGGGAGGCTCGACCGCAGCTCGATCTCGCTCCTGCCCCGCGGCAGGCGCAGCGTCAGCGCCAGGCTCTCCGGGCCCTCGTCGGGGCGGTTCCTGGGCACCGAGAGGAGGGGGCCCCCGGCCTGGACGACGCTCAGCACGTCCCCCGGCCGCAGGAGGAGGCGGGCCGCCAGCCGGTAGGTTCCGGGCTCTTCCGTACGCAGGTCGAGGCGCGCGGTCTGCCGTGCCCAGGCGAAGACCCGCTCGCCGCGCAGGCTGGACGTCCAGATGCCACTTCCCTCGCCAACCTCCGGCCCCGGCGCGGGGGCGAAGGCCGGGAAGAGGGCCCGGCACTCCCAGAACAGCTCGCGGTAGTGGGAGTAGAGGCGCGGGTGAGCCCGCCCCTCGAGGAGCGAGGTCCGCCAGAGGCGGGTCTGGCTGCTGGTCCAGCCGACCCAGGGCCCGTCGGCCATCACCTGCCAGAGCTCCGGCCAGAGGGCGACGTTCGACAGGACGAGCAGACCGAGCACGAGGGCCGCCGTGCGCCGCACCGCCTGTCCTTCCCGGACCAGCCGCTCGAGCAGCAGCATGAGGCCGAAGAGGAGGAGAGCCTGGAAGGGGAGCGGGTAGTAGTAGAGCCGATGGGTCTCGAGCACGTAGACCGTCCGGCTCCGCATGATCATGATCGCGAACATCGCGACCTGCGACGCCAGGACGAGGGCGACCAGCGCCAGCGCCAGCCGCGCGTCTCCGCCCTGCGACCTGCGCCGCCGGCGGAGGAGGAGAAGGGCCGCGCCGCCGGCCAACCCGAGGGCGACGAGGAGGGCGGGGGGCAGACCGCCCAGGAGCAGGGAGGCGTAGCCGAGCAGCAGCTCGGCGCCTTCCCGGTAGAAGCGGGGATTCGCCAGCTTGTGCCAGGGGAGGCGCTGGTAATGGAAGCTCGGCCAATACCCGTTCAGCGCGTGGATGAGCCACGGCCCGAGCCAGAGGTCGTAGATGACGCTGACGGCGACGCTGGCGACCGCGCCGAGGAGGAGAGCGAGTCCGCGCCGTGTCCAGACCCACACGAGCGCCAAGGACGCGGCGAGGACGAGGGCGTACGCGAAGCCCTGGCGATCGAAGAGGCAGAGGAGAAGGGTCACCACGAAAAGGACGGTGCCGCGGAAGGCCGGTCGTGACCTCGGCGTGCGCAGCTCGCGCCAGGAGTGGAAGAGGGCGAAGAGGAGCAGGAGGGCGGTGTAGGACTTGGCCGATCGATAGAAGACGGCGTGGGTCGTCGCGACCGCGAAGTTGCTCAGGAAGAGGGCGAGGCCGAGGAGCACGATCGGCGCCGGCAAGCCGGGCAGGCCCGTCCGCGCTCCCCAGGCCACGACGGCGACGATGAGCAGGGAGCCCACCACGGCGCTGGGCGGAACCAGCAGGACCCGGCCCGACGCCATGAGGAGCTTCAGCCACTGCGCGTCGAGGAGGTCGATCGCGTAGCTCAGCTCGCGGGCCTGGTAGGCCCCGAAGTCGTTGCGGGCGGGGTCGAAGACCTTCTGGAGGACGCCGCGCTCGCTCCAGTAGTTGCGCAGGAAGGCGATCGCCTCGTCGTCGAGGACCCCGCCCTCCCAGAGCGCGAACGGGGCGGCCACGAAGGCCAGACAGAGCGCCGCCCCGAGGACAACGGCCACGCGCTCGAGGTCCCACCCGCGTGTTTTCAAGGCCGCTCGGCGAGGAGGCATTCTAGCCCGAGGTCCTGCCGGTAGTTCTACGGGAGGCCGATCGCCGCGCCCTGTCGCGGGAACGGGCGCTCGACTTACAATCGGGACCCGTGCCCCTCGCTCCCGACGCGTCGTCGCTTCGCCGGGAGCGGTGGCTGATCGGCATCGCGGTCCTCGCGCTCGGCGCGGCGGTGCGGCTCCCCTTCCTCGCCGAGTCTCTGGCCGTGCCCGTCGACGGCGACACCGGCATCATCGGCCTCATGGCCCTCGATCGCGCAGTGTCTGGCACCATGTGGGGCCAGCCCTACGGGTCCCCGGTCGAGTCGTGGCTGGTCCTGCCCTTCGTCGAGCTGCTGGGCCCCACGCGACTCGCCCTGCGCGAGGACCGCGATGCCGATAGCCTGTGCCTGGTGCCGCTCGCGTTCGGCCTGGCGCGCGCGATCCAGCCGGCCGCCGGCCTCCCCGCGGCGCTCCTTCTCGCGTGCCCGCCGGTGGTGCTGCTGGCCTACTCTGCCGTTCCTCAGCCCCTCTACCCGGCCACGCTGGTCCTGGTGACGTCCTGCCTCCTCGCCGCGCTCGCGACCGAGAGCCGGCTGGCCGAAGACGACGGCCGCTACTGGATCCCGCTGGTGCTGTGGTCGGGCTGCGGTGCCCTGGCGGTGTGGACCCACTTCGTGTCTTTGCTGCCGCTCCTCGCCAGCGCGGCGCTTCTGGTCTGGCGCGCGCGGAGCGACGCGCATCGCCTCGCCGCCGCTCTATCCGCCCTGGCGGGGGCCCTCGTGCCGGCCTTCGTGATGCTGTCGGGGGACACGGGCGTGGAGGGAGTCCTCGCCGCCGGGCTCGCTCACGCGCGCGCCGTCGTGCCCGGGATGCACCTGGCCCTGAGCGAGCTCGTGGGGGGGCGGACCGGGGCCGTGGCGGATATCGACCAGGAGATCGTCTCAGCGGCCTGGGTTCGCCTCTTGCTGGCCGTCGTGTACACGGTCAGCGCGCTCAGCGCGCTCGGCTGCCGGCGTCGCTCAGCCGCCCTGATGCTGTGGGCCGTGGTCGCGGCGACCACGCTCGTCTTTCCGTTCCCGCTTCGGTCGGATCCCTCCGCGGTCCGCTTCCTGACCCCCGCCTACGTCCCGCTGGCGGCGCTGGCGGCGGCCGGTTCCGCCCGACGCTCGGCGGGCACGGCGTGGGCTCTGGCCGCGCTTCTCGCCGGCCTCCACCTGCTGCCGGCGCCCAAGCTGGTCGCCTCCTGGCGGCGCGGGGCTCACGCCAACACGTTCTCGCCCGACTGCACGCCCGCCCGGGCGGCGATGGAGGTGCTCGGAGTGCGCCGTGGCTACGCGTCCTACAACACGGCCTACTGCATCACCTACGAGAGCGGCCGGCGCATCGTCGTGTCCCAGCCGTGGAACGAGCGGTTCTCCGAGCATCCCCTTCCCTACCTCGACGAGGTGCGGTTCTCCACCGACGCGGCGTGGATTTTGAGGCCCGCGGACGATTTTGGGATGCCTTCGCCCCAAGGGTTCGAGTCGCTTCTCCGGTCGGCCGGCGGCACCTGGCGGCGCTGGGACCGCGAAGGGTTCGTCATCTATCACTCCTTCGTCGCCCCGTTCCCGGACACGGTCACGGAGGCGGACGTTCGCTTGTGCGATGGAGCCCTCACGCTTCCCCTGCCGCGGCCGTCGGCCCTGGGAGGGCTCACCATCCTCGCGCCGCCGTCCGCCAAGCTGCCGGAGCGGCTCACCGTCGAGACGTCGGAGGATGGCCGGCACTTCGAGACGGTGTGGAGCCGGCGACGTCCACGCGCTCTCACGAAGCTGACCTGGCTCAACGGCCACCCGCGCTATTCGATCGACCCGGCGGCGGTGGCTGTGCTCGTACCCCGGGAACGAACGGTCGCCCAGGTCCGGGTGACGACGCCGGAGGCCGATGCCTGCACGGCGATCGGGCCGGTCCTTTATCACGAGGCCTCGCCCGGCCCCCCGCCGCCCGACTGGATCCCGCTCGACGCGAGCTGGCGCGAGCGGCGCCGCATACTGGCCGAGCGGCCCCTGCCGAATCGCGCCGGCTGGCACTACCGAAGGCTGGTCGCCGAAGCGCACCGCTGATGGATGTGGATTCGATCGTCTTCGGCCTGCTGTTCCTGGCCCTCGCGCTCGTCCTGCCCGGCGTCGGGATCCAGCGCTGGGCAAGCCTGGCCGTGGACCCGTCGCTCGTCCTGCCCCTCGGCGCCACTCAGGCCGCGGCCGCATACTGGATGAGCCTCTGGGTGGGACGACCGTGGCTCTTCCCAGTGCTCCTGACGCTGCCTTCGGCTGGCCTTCTCCGTCGCGGGCGCCTCCGCGCGGCCGCGGCGCCCCCCCGCGCGATGCTCGCACCCGCTCTGGCCCTGGTCGCCCTCCTCGGCGTGACGCAGTACGCGGGCAACCGTCCCGCATCGGACGGATCGTTCCTCCTCGACCCGATGGGCGACCAGCCGCTCCACGCCGGCCTCGCCTGGGAGCTGACGCTGCCCTATCCGCCGCAGGTCCCCGGCCTCGCCGGAGTTCCCCTCATCTACCATTACGGCTCCGACCTCGTGCGCGCGGCCGCGCTGCGCTGGGCGCGACTCCAGCCGTACGACGCGCTGAACCGGTTCGAGCCCACCCTCTGGGCCCTCGGCCTGATGCTCGTCCTGTCCAGTCTGGCGATACGCCTGGGCGGGTCGCCGCTCGCGGCGGCGCTCGTGCCGTGGACGATCCTCGCAACGGACTTCTCATTCGTGGCCGCGATGCTCGGGAACGTGATCTGGTGGAGCGACATCTTTCGGGGCAACCTCCTCATCTCCCTCGCGTTCACCAACCCCGTGGTTCCCGCCCTGATGATCGCGCTCGGGGCGCTCGTCGCCCTCTCCCGCTTCGAGGCGGGGGAAGGCCGCGCGTGGCTCGCCCTCGCCGCCGCTCAGGCCGCGGCGGTCCCCCTCTTCAAGGTCTTCCTCGGAGCGCAGCTTGTCCTTGCCCTGGGGGTTTCCGCGCTCGCCAGCGCGGCGCGCTCGCGCGGGTCGACGTCCGGCCCGACGAGCCGTTCGTGGATCCCCCCACTGGTCCTCGTCCTCGCCGGCCTCCCCGGGGTCTTGCTGCTCGTCGCGGGCCCCGGTGGCGAGCGCGTGGAGGTGACGGCGGCACCCCTGCGCATGGTTCGCGACTCGCTCGAGAACCTCCACCTCGAGGGCCTGGGGCCGGGTCGGGTCGTCGCCGCCGCGGTTCCCTGGCTCGTCATCTCACTGGGGCTGCGTTCAGCCGGGCTCCTCCGCGCCGGCCGCGCGCTCCTGGGCGGAAGCGGCGCCGCGTCGGCGGCGGCGACGCTCGCCCTGTCGGGCTGGCCCCTGGGACTGCTCCTACATGCCGCGGCGCGTGACGTGGAGGGCCGAGAGCTTCCCACGGCGACGATCTACTTCGTCGAGCAGTCAGGGGCCGTGCTCTGGGTCTTCGCCGTCATGGCGGTGGCCGACTGGTGCGGACGTCGTCGGCGCCCGGCGTTGGCGCTCGCGGGCGCGGCCCTCTTGGCTTTCCCCTCCACGATCGAGTTCGCGGTGCGGAAAGCGAAGGTCGGGCCCGACGCGGTGCCCGCGGCCTACGTGCACGCGATAGAGGCGGTGAAGAAGGACGGTCGGCCGGGGGACGTCGTCCTCCAGCGCCCGGCGGGCCGCTATCCGCCGCTGCCCGTGGTCCTCACCGGGAGGCGGGTGGTCTACGAGCGCTTCACGCCCTACCTGACGCAGTTCGCCCCCGCTGCGGAGCTGCGGCGCCGGCACGAGGCCCTTTTCCGCTTCTTCAGCACGAGGGACAAGGACGAGGCGCTCGCCATCGCTCGCTCGCTGGGGGCCCGCTACCTGTGCCTCTACGGCCCCGACCGGATCCGCTTCGAGGGGAGCGGTGTGCTGACGCCTCTCCACGAGGAGGACGAGGCGCGCAGCTACCGCTTCGAGGAGCCCCACCCGTCGCTCCCCGAGTCGCACGGGGAGGACGCGAGCGGCACGATCCGATAGACGCGCTCGCCGTCCCGCGAGAAGACCGGCTCGAGGACGCCCTCGGGATCGAAGTCGACCTTCTGTTGCCCCGACAGGTACGCGTAGCGGGCGCCGAGCCTCGCCGCGACGTCGATCGCTCGGTGGGCGTCTGTGGCTCGGAAGAACGAGCGCACGAGCCGATCCCGCTCAGAGAGCGCCTCGGGCGCGATGAACTGACGCCAGTACCCGATATAGTTCGAGAAGGCCACGCGGCGCCCGGCCAGCACCACCGGGAGCGGGACGTAGCGAGGGAGGGGCCGCGTGATGACCACGTCTCCGGGGCAGCTGTCGGCTCGTAGCGCCGCCATGGCCTCGACCGCCGCCGCCGGTAGCCGCTCGGGCGGCTGCGTCGCCTTTCGCGCCAGGAACTCGAGGGTCGAGGGCAGGCAAAAAAGCGCCGCCGCGAGGGCGAGCGCCGCCGTGGGGCGCGTCGCCTGCCGAATCGCGGATGCCGCGAAGAGCCACAGCACGACGCCGCTCGCCTGCAGGAAGTAGAAGCTCTCGTCGCAGCGCGGATCCGCGGTGATGCTCAGGAGCATCCCGAGCGGCCATCCGCCGAGCGCGAACGCCCCGAGGGCCGACCGTGCCGTGCCGCCCTCCCGCAGGGCGCGCCAGGCCCCGGGAATCCCGACCGCCCGCAGGCCGAGCGAGAGGACCGCCCAGGCGAGCCCCCACGCGAGCAGGGCCACTCCCCGGACCTCGGGCAGGCCGAAGGCCGCGCGCGCCGGGTTGACGGGCGCGAACGGCACCAGCGCGACGGTCACGCCGCCCGCCCCCGTGGGCGAGACCGTCCCGAGGGCGAGCGACAGCAGCGCGACCGCCCCCGGGATGAGAGCGGCCAGGAGGGTCGACCGCCCGCGGTCCACCAGCCATGCGATCGCGAGGGACAGCAGGAGCTGGGCGCCCGTGAACACCTTGAAGAACCCGGTCCCGGCGGCGAGGACGGCGGCGAGCACGACAAAGCCCCGGCCCTCGCCCCGCTCCGCCCGCGCGAGCGCCGTCACGACGCCCAGCGCGAGAGCGAGCGCGGGCGTGATCGAGTTGGCGAAGAAGAGCGCCTCGATGAAGTTGCCGCCCAGCCGGAGCGCCCACCATTGCGCGCCCAGGACGAGGCCGGGCAGGAACGACAGGTCGCTGGCGAGAGGGAGGAAACCGGCGAGGCCGACGGCCGCGCGCCCGAGGCCGAGCTCGTGGGCGGTCGCGCGCAGGACCAGCACGAGGGCGAGGGCCCACAGCGTGATGTCGAAGCGGCTGATCGCGTCGTAGGGATGGATCCCGGCCCAGCGCGCGGCGGCAGCCCGGACGAGGTGGCTCCCCACGTGATAGCGCATTGGCACGCCGGCGAGACCCGGGACCTGGGGCGGGTAGCCGGCGACGAGCTCCCACGTGACCCCGACGTGCAGCGCGGTATCGGCGTGCTCGCCGACGTCGAGCAGGAAGGCGCCGTCGGCACCGACTCGGTTCACGCGGTACTGGGTGAGGGCGAAGAGCGCCACGAGGAGGGCGAGAGGGAGCAGGACGCCGCGCACCGGGGGTCCCTCCGTCCGGCCCCCCGGCACCCCCGGAGCGGCCAGAGTGAGCGCCCCCATGACGGCGAGGAGGGGAAAGAGGAGAGGAGCGCCGGCGGCGAGGCTCAGCCAGTAGGCGCAGGCGCAGAAGGTGAGGCCGAGCGGCAGCACGAGCGCCGGGTCCGAGCGGACGCGGGCCAGCCGCTGGAGCCCGACCCCGGGTGCCGCGACGGCCACCGCCACGAAGACGAGGAAGCGGGCGATCGCGAGAAACGGATCGGAGCCGTCGGCCAAGCCGTGTCCTCAGATCTCCGGTTGCCTGGGCACGCGGGTGAGGCAGCCGGAGCCCGCTTCCGCGACGGGCGCCACGTCACGGACGCACGTGTCGCCGGTGGCCTCCTTCATTGCGGCGCTAGTCTACCGCCGGCCGGCCCTCCCGACGGGCAGTTCCCCCGCACCCTTCCGCCGACCGCGACGAGCCCGCTGGCGGGCACGCATCGACCTCAAAGGGGCTGGGGTATGGCCAAAACACTTGCTTTTGTCAATGGTTAGGCCTATAGTCATTAAGTAAGTTCGAGATTCGTTGGAGGTCGTGATGAGCCGGAGCCGATCGCTGCTCGCACTTGCCGCCGGTGTCGCGCTGGCCTTCGTCAGCTGCCAGACGATCACGGAGCAGGTGCCCACAGAACCCACACCGACCGAACTCGCGCCGATCACCATCCCGGTCATCATGCCGGTGCCCCAGCCCACCCCAACGCCGACTGCGACCCCCAACCCGAGCCCGAGCGCCACCCCGACCCCGACTCCCGCTCCGCCCCCGCCGAGCGGCGCGGGCTGCAGCCTGCCCCCGTCCCGCCCCTCGAACCCGGTGTGCACCGACGACAGCCCCGCGCTTCTAGGCCAGGTCGAGCGCGCCATCACCAGAGTCACCCAGGAGCATCCCGAGATCTTCGATTTCGGGGACAAGAAGTGCGACAACTGTTACCTGGTGAAGAACGTGAGCCGCTTCATTTCGGAGGTGCTCCGGGCGCTCGCGGCGGAGGGCGTCTGCACGTTCTGGGACGGCGAGGAGATTGGGGCCAAGAACTCGAACGACTTCAGCGAGCAATACGACATTCTCCTCGCCAGCGACCACATCCGACGGGCACCGGGTTCGTACCGCGGCGTCTGCCGGCCTGCCTTGTTCTGACCTAGAGAGAAGCGCGCGAGCGCGACCCCCGAGCCCTAGGGGTGGACGGTGAGGAGGTTCATCGGGAGGAGGAGGCCGAAGGCCACGCGGACGCGCGTCCCGTCGCGCTCCGTCTCCTTCTCCGGGAGCCGGGACAGCAGCATGAGGTCGGTGCTGCCCGGGGGAAGCTGTACGGGAAGGAGGAAGAACTCGGCCCCTTCCGACGTTCCCCGGCGGGGGATCTCGCCCAGGAGCCTCGGCAGCGGCGTGCGGAGCACGAGTGAGACCGCTTCGCCCGGACGCAGCCACAGGCCGCCGGCGAGGCGGTAAGAGCCGGCGGAGGGCGCTCCGAGGGCGAGGTGCGCTTCGCGGTGCGCCCAGGCGAAGAGCCGACCCTCTCGGACTTCGCTCCATTCGACGCCGGCCCCCTCCCGCACGTGCGGCCCCGTGCGGGCGGCGAGCCAAGGAAACCGCTCGACGCATTCGAAGAAGAAGCGGCGGTAGTCCGAGTCGAGCCGAGGATCGGGCGTGCCCGTCCGGAAGGAGTGCTCGAGTCGCGCCGAGCGCTGGCTCACGTCGGCGAACCATGGACCCGACTGCATGACGAGACGCCGCTCCGGCCACTGTGCGACGTTGGCGACCACGAGAAGCAGGAGGCAGGCAGGAACCCCCCGGGGGAGCGAGCCCCCCCGCGCGATGGCATACCGCTCGAGACCCCACCCCAGACCGACGAGCAGGAGGATCTGGAAGGGGAGGGGGTAGTACCACACGCGGTGGTCGATCCAGGTGACGGGCTCGTGCCGCTGCACCATGACCGCCACCATCGCGAGCTGCGTGGCAACCGCGAGCAGGGCGAGGGCGGCGGCGGTGCCGGCATGGACGGGCAGGCGCCGACGGCTCCAGAGATAAGCGCCGAAGGCCGCAGCCCCCACGGCCGCGAGACCGGCGGCAGGCAGGCTGCCGAGGAGCACCGAGGTCCAGTCGCCGAGTAGACCCAGCGCCTCGAGCCAGGGCCGGGGGTCGACCAGCCAGGCGAGACGAAGCCGCTGGAACTTCATGCTGGGCCAGTAACCGTTCACGGCGTGGATCACCCACGGGCCGAAGAGGTAGTTGTACGCGAGCCAGGCGACGAGCGCGGCCCCGCCGCCGAGAGCCAGAGACCGGCCCCGCCTGGTGTGCAGCCACAGGGCGCCGAGGACGACGGTGAGGCAGGTGAAGTAGAAGAGCCCCTGACGGTCGAGGAGGCTCATCGAGAGGCCCAGGGCGAACGCGAGGGCGAAGGCCTTCCGCGGAGCGGACTCCGGGCGGGCGTGCTCCCGGAGCACGAAGAGGAGCGCCGCGAGGAACAGCGGGGCCACGAGGGGCTTGGCCGATCTGTACAGGAGGCCCGCGGTGCTTAGCGCTGCGAAGTTGCTCAGATAGAGGAGGAGCAGCAGCGTGGAGGTCAGCGCGTCGAGGCCGGGGAGGGCGCGGGGAAACCAGAGCCACCATACGGCGACGATCCCGAGCGAGGCGATGAGCGCGCTTGGGGGGATGAACCACATCCAGCCGTGTCCGAGTGTGAGCCGCACCCACTGGGCGTCCAGGAAGTCGACCGCGTAGCTCAGCTCCCTCGCCTGGTAGGCGTCGTAGCCCCGCGGGTCGAAGATCCGCTGGAGGACCGAGCGGTCTCCCCAGTAGTTCCGCAGGAAGCCCAGGGCCTCTTCCTCGATGACCCCGCCCTGCCAGAAGAGCGCCGGTGCCGCCACGAACGCCAGCGCCAAGGCGACGCCGAGCGACCGCCACCCCCGAGCCACGGGCGGGCACGATAGCCGATGGCCCGCCAGAGGGTCAACGAGGCCGGGGCATGGAGATGCGCCGTGGCTGCGAAAACGCCGACATGGAAGCTGGACACACCTGTTCCCGTCCGCTAGACTACTGCATGAGCGTTGTCGGAGATGACCGAGCGCTCTCATACTCTAGGAACCATCGATTCTGGACAGGGTCGCGCGCTCCAACTGACGCATTCACCCGACGCTGCGCGTCCCCGCCAACCGAGCAGTACACCGGGGACAACGTGCGGCCGTCCCCGGGCCAGGGCCGACTGAAGGACTGCGTGGCCGTTTGCCGGGCGCCGAGAAGAGGAGAAGAAAAGAGGATGAGCCTTCGTGGGTTTTCCATCTGGCGGACGGGCGCGGTCGTCCTGGCCGCGACGAGCCTGAGCGTGTGCGGCGGGGGCGGGGGCTCCGGCTCCGGCGGCGGGCCAACGGTGCCGGTGCCGCCGATCTCCACCCCCACCCCGACTCCTGCCCCGCCGCCGACCGAGCCACCGGTCTCGGCCAGCTGCGCAAAGCTGCCCCCCGGCAACCCAAACCCGACCTCGTGTGTGACCGAGGCCCCGACATTCCTCGATGATCTCCAGGAGGCGATGGAGACACTCCGCGCGGAGCAGCCGGGCATCTTCAACGGCAACACGATCGTGAACCTGGGCGCCTACTACGTCGGCCTCATCAAGATCCTCGACCGCAAGGGCCTGTGCGCGGACTTCGACACCGAAGAGCTGGGCATCGCGGACTCGAAGGATTTCAGCGACGTGTTCGACATCCAGAGCTCCAAGGACGAGGTTCGGATGAAATTCCTGGGGACCTGCTATCCCTCCCTGGTCCCGATATCGCACACGCCGCTCTACCCCGCGCCGGCCGGGTGCAACCTCCCGCCGAGCCGTGAGATCGCCTGCGGCCGGGAGCGGGAGGGCCGTTACTACAACGATGTCTCCGGCGCCGTCGATCAGCTGATGCAGGAGAAGCCGGAGCTCTTCGACTTCACCGACCTCAACCCCGGCACCGATGGGCCCAGGGTGCGCGACCTCGAGGCGTACCACCGGCAGGTCGTCGAGATCCTCATCAAGAAGGGCTACTGCGTGCTCTTCGACACCGAGGAGATCCAGATCAAGCGGACGAACGAGTTCACCGAGCACTACGACATCAACTACAGGGACGAGTATGTCCGGAGGGGGTCGGGCATCTACCGGGGGAGCTGTTATCCGGCGGCGTTCTGAGGGGTGAGGCTCGTCGGCCTCGCGGCCGCCGTTGTGGAGGGCGCAGCGAGTGCCGGCGCTATCGGCTCTCCAGAGGCGCCAGCTCCATGGCGCCGGGGCGCGCGGGAAGCCCTCGATCGAACCGCAGGAAACGGGCCTCGCGCGGGGCGAATCGCACGGCGCCCCGGCCATGGCGGGGATCGCGATAGAGCCCTAGCGTGGCGTCGGCGAGGCTCGCCTCCGCCTCCACCGTCTCCCAGGCCTGCCCGTCGCGCGAAGCCTCGACCTGCACGCGCGCAGGCCAGGGACCGTCGTCGAGCTCGAAGACGATCCCGCTCACGCGCCGCGGCCGGCCGATGTCCACCGTCGTCCCGGCGAGAGCCCATCGGGTAGGCAAGGGCTCGCCGGGGCCGACCACGGACGCCTTCGGTCCCTCGGTCACCTCGAAGACGCGCTCCTCGCCGAAGGCCGCCGCCACCGGCAGCTCGACGGCGTGCCGCGCGACCACGTGTCGCACGCCGACCGCCCGCAGAAGGCGCAGCCCTTCCTCGTCGAGGGTCGTTCCGCCGAATAGATCCAGCGCCCGGTCGTACGGCCGCGGGATGAAGGCGGAGTTGCCGTTCACGAGCGGCCGGAGATGGGCGAGGCCGTCGAGCATGGCCTTGGTATCGTCGCCCACCGGCAAGTACGCGACCGCCCCCTCCCGGCCCGCGAGCCAGCGGGCGGCGGGCGGAGGCCCGTCGTAGCGCTCGAGGCGCAGGGGAAGGTTGGCCGACTCCGCCATCATCGCCGCGAGGGCCAGGAGACAGGTGAGGCGGCGCCGCCCGGAGAGAGCGAGCCCGGCGAGCACGGCCAGCGCCAGCGTCGGGATCAAGGCGAAGCGGGACAACACCCGGACGGACCGAACGAGGACGACGTGCTCGTGCAGCCAGCGGTAGAAGGCCGTCTCGGGCCCCAGCGAGAAGAGGACCGCCGCTCCGGAGGCGGCGAGCGCGACCGCGCGGTAGCGCCCGGGCGCCACCGCCAGTCCGCCGATCCCGAGGAGCAGGGCCGCGAGGCCCGGGAAGAGGGCCTCGCGTATCGGCTCGAGGCCCAGTTGCCGCTGGGTGAGAGGCCCCCAGAAGGCGGTCCCCGCCGCGGCGTATGAAGGCAGCGACGTCGCGGAGGCGGAAACGGCCTCGAGAGTGAACTCCTGTCCCTGGAAAGCGCGCATGCGGAAATAGGGTCGCGCGGCCGGCAACAGGATGAGCGCGGCGAGCAGGAAGCCGGCGGCGAGACGGACGAGGTCGCGTGGCCGGAGGCCGCCGAAAAGACCCACCAACACCGCGACCGCCACCGCCGCCGCCGTGATCGCCCCGAGATACACGGAGCTGAGGCCCTGGGCGGCCAAGAGCAGCCCCACGACGAGCGCGCGCCGGAGCGTCCGCCGCTCCCAGAAGCGGTCGAGGGCGAGGAGGGCGAGGGGCAGAAAAAGCGTCAGCTGTGCGTGGAGGTGGGGCAGGCGCGTCCAGCGGTGAGGACCGGCAGCAAAGAAAGCGCCCCCCACGAACGCGGCCAGCCGATCGCCGCCCACCCGTCGGATCAGCAGGTGGGTCCCGAGACCGGAGACGAGCAGGCTGACGAGAAAGACGAGGTTGTATCCGAGAAGCGGACCGCCGGCGGCGGCAAAGGGCGCGACGAGCGCCGCCGGCAGCAACATGCTCTCGGAGAAGGCGAGGGAGTCGGGCAGCGGGTGAAAGGCGGGGGCCTGGAAGAGGCGCCATGGCTCGTGCCAGATCGCGTGCCCCGCCCAGCCGAGGATCCACGCGTTGAGCCGGCCGTCCGGACGGTAGACGGGACCGGTGTGAGCGAGATCGCGGGCGAGCGGCCAGCTCATGACCACGAGCAGGAGCACGTACCCCGCGCTGGCGAGGACGATCTCCCCCGTGGTGACCGGCGTTGGCGACGGCAGCCGCCGGGGCCGCTCCCAGGGGGCGAGAAAGACCACGAGGCCAAGGAGCAGCGCCGCCGTCAAGGCGAGGGCGTCGATGAGCGCCCAGCGCCATGCGGGCTCGGGTGGCCCGAGATAGCGTGGCGGCACCGCCTCCCGGCGGCCGCTCGGCCGCGTCCATCCGAACCGCAGCCGCGGTCCCGGCCCGCGGTGCTCCAGGTGAATCGCGAGGGGCAAGGACCCCCGAGCGAGAGCGATCACAGTCTCGCCGATGAGCGGGTCGCCGGAGGCCGCCAGCACCGGTCTGTCGGCGAGAGCCACGCTCGCGCGGCCCCGGCCCTCGACCCAGAGGCTGTAGCGCCCCGACGAGGGTACGCGCAGCTCACCCTGCCAGTCGAGCCTCCATCGGCGGAGGTCGAAGCGGCGCAGGTCGCGGCCCACGACGTCGATCGATCCGGGGAGGGTGTGGCCGACGACCGCGTCGCCATCGGAGACGGTTGCCGCGAGTCCGGAGGGGCCGCGCATGGCGACGGCGACGCCGAGCGCACCGAAGCTGAGGACCAGGAGCGCCGCCGCGTGGCGCCACGGCGCCGGCGGTCGCGCACGTCCGCTCAGCGCGGCGAGGATGGCGAAGCCGAGAGCCCACGGCGCAAGCGACAGCGCCCTCACGTCCAGCGGCGGTTCCGCGTGGACGGGGCTCCAGCGCGCGACGGCGAGCGCCACGAGAGCGACGGAGACGGCGAGGCCCGTGCGGGAGGCGAGGGAGAGGAGGCCGAGCACGGCCCACGGATTCTACATCACGGCTCCGTGCCCCTCCGACGCTGCGCGCGACGTCGGCGCCGTGCTAGCCTCCTCAGGCCATGTCGAGCCCCACCGCACGTGCGGAGAGCCCGCCGGGCGGCGGGGCGAGGGCCACCCTGGCCGGGGCCGCCGCCGCCGTCCTCTGGGTCGCCTGGTGCGTGCGGTGGTTCGATGTCGCCGCTCCCTGGCGGCCGTCCGCGCTCGCAGCTCTCCCCCCCTTGGTGCTCGTCGTCGCCGGCGCCGCGCTGCTGTTCGTCTGGCTTCGCGCCCGCGCTCCGCTCTTGTGGGGCGCACCCCTCGAGCGCGCCGCTCTCGCCGGCCTCCTGCTGGTCGTGGCCCTCGCGGTGCTCGCCCGTCTGCCCTTCGTCGTCCAGGGCGCGGCGGCGGTGATCACACCTGATGGGACCGTCTATGGCATCGTCACTCTCCGGATCCTCGCAGGGGCCGAGCGCCTCGTTTTCCTTCCGAGCCAACCCTACGGCGGCACTCTCACGTCCCATCTGGTCGCTCCCCTCGCGTCCGTGATGGACCTGGCGCGCGCCTTCGCCCTCGGGTCGGTCCTCTTCTATGCGGCGTACGTGGCCGGCCTCTACCGCCTGACCTCGTGGCTGTTCGGCGCCCGCACCGCGCTCGTCGCCGGGCTCTACGCCGTCTTCTCGCCGGTCATGGTGACACGCTACAGCCTCAACAACGACGGCACCTACGTGGAGCTGCTCGCCATCGGGACGTGGGCGCTGTGGCTCGCCGCGCGGTGGCTGGAAGAGAAGGAGCGACGCCCTCCGCTCGCCTTCGCCGTCGGCCTGCTTCTGGGCCTTTGTCTGTGGTACCACCTCGTGGCGGTGATCCACGTGGCGGCAGTGGGGCTCGCCTTCCTGCTGTTCGGCGGCCGCCACTTGCCGCGCTCGGTAGCCGCGCTCGCCGCGGGCTCGGCTCTCGGCTGCACGCCCGCCCTCTTGTGGAACGCCGCCAACGACTGGCAGACCCTGGAGTATCTGCTGCCGGGGATGGCGCGGGACGGAGAGGCGGGCACGGCGCTCCTAGGCGATCTCGGCGAGAAGCTCGCGGCGATGGTGACCGGTGATTGGCCGGTGCTGATGGGCTATGACCAGGGCTACGGGGGGGCGCTCGATCGGCTGCTGCTCGCCCTCGGATGGCTGGGCGTCGCGGTGGCGATCGTCTCCGTCGGCCGCGCCGCGGCGACGGCGGTGAGGACACGCTCGAAGCCTCTTCTACTTCTGCTTCTCTTCGTGGCCATCAACCTCGCCGTCGTCCTCCTCGCGCTGCGCCACGTGCCCGGCAACCCGCGCTATCTGCTCTGCCTCATGTCCGTCCTGCCGGCCTTCATCGCGGACGCCTTCGGCACGGGATGGCGCCGGGCGTTGCTGCTCGTGCTGATCGCCGGCTCCGCCCTCGCCTCGCTCGCCCAGCTTCCGCCCACGATGCGGAAGGACGCGCGCTGGAGGTCCTTCGTGGCGCGGCTCGAGACAGAGGGCGTGCGCTTCTGCTACACCGACTTCCATCTCGCCACCCCCATCAACTTCCTCTCGCGGGAGCGGGTGGTCTGCTCGGCCAAGCTCGGGCCTTTCACGACGGAGTTCTTCACCGACTTTCGCCGACGCGTCGAGGCGGCCCCCGAAGCGGCTTTCATCGCCGTCAACCGCACCGCGGCCGGGCGCCTCGAGCGCCGGCTGGGGGAGCTCGGCGTGGGCTACGAGCGCCTGGACCTGATGAAGCCGGTCCTGCTCCGGCTCGCCCGCAAGGTGGATCCGGCGGAGCTCTTCCCGGGGCGGGAGTTTCCCCTGCGGTAGCTCGCTGCCCCCGCCGGGCACACTGGTTTGGCCCTTACTTCAGCTCCTTGATCGAGATGTTGCGGAACTGGACGAGGGACGGCGGGCCCGTCCAGACCCCGCCCTCCTTCTGTCCGTGGTGCTGGAGGGCGATCGGGCCCCGCGCGGGCACGCCGGGGAGCTGCGCGTTCGCGATCACGGTGATGCCGTTGAGGACCACGGTGAGGCGGTCTCCCTTCATCGTGATCTCGAACGTGTTCCACTCGCCCACGTCCCGGTCGGCGTTGGCCTTGGGCGTCACCCCCGCCCGCACCTCGGACGGCATCTTCTCGTCCATCCGGTAGCCGTAGACCTCGCCGGAGCCGGTGGGCCAGCACCAGATGTTGACCTGGGACTTCGGGGTGCCGCGCACGAAGATCCCGGAGTCGGAGTCCGGCACGGGGATGTGGATCTCCTTGCCGTCGGGGCCCTTCTTGTGCGTCCCGTCGTATCGGATGATCGGCACGTTGGGATTCACGTACGGCGTCTCCTTGATCCGCCAGTCGACGCGCAGGACGAAGTCGCCGTACTCGCCCGCGCTCCAGAGGTTCTTGTCTCCCGCGCTTTCGCTCTGGGCGTCGTAGTCGATGACGCCGTCCACGACCTTCCAGTGGCCGTTGTCCCCGGCGGGGACCTTCCATCCCGTCAGGTCCTTCCCGTCGAAGAGGGACACGAACCCCGGCGGGGGATCGGCGGGGAGGGGTGAGGCGACGAGCGCGGCGGCGAAGACAGCGGCGGCGGACGCGACGAGCTGACACCTGCGCATGAGTTCCTCCTTGGACGTGATTCTCACTCAGACGATCTTCCTCCGCACCGGATCCCACTCCACCTTCCGCCCGAGCCGGTAGGACTGGGTGGCCATGTGGCAGGTGATGGCCTCCTCGAAGCCGCGCTCGATGCCGCAGCTCGGCTGACCGCCGTTGCGGATGCAGTCGAGCCACTCCTTGACGTGGAGATGGAGGGTGCTGACACGCCGACCGCTCTGATAGGTAAAGAGGAGCCCCCGGCTGGCGAAGTACTCCTCGGTCGCGGAGGTGATCGCGTCCACCCCTTTGTATCCCGGGCGGTAGTTCAGGAGGGGATGCTCGGTATCGACGATCTCCTCCTTGAGCCAGTCCTTGTACCGTGTGGAGCCGGTGCCGACCACGACTCGCAGGCCGCTGCCGACCTCCATGGATGCATCGTGGCCCATCAGGACCTTGCCCCGAGCCCGGTCGTTGGCGAGGGTGGCGCTGTACACGAGCGTCAGCTCGCGCTCGGGGTACTCGTAGACGACCTGGAAGACGTCCGGCACGTCCCTTCCGTCCTTGAAGAAGTAGACCCCTCCCGAGGCCAGGGCCGATCTCGGGATCCCGAGATCGAGGATCTGGTTGACGGCGTCGTACTCGTGGGAGAGGAGATCGCCGGAGAGCCCGTTCCCGTAGTCGAACCAGCAGCGCCAGCGGAAGAACCGCTCCTTGCTGAACGGCACCCGACTCGGCGCCGGTCCCTGGAACTGGTCCCAGTCGATCGTGGTGGGGCTGGCTTCGGGTGGGATCTCGTAGACCCAAGCGCCCGCCGGGTCGTTCCGGTTCGTCGTCGTCTCCACGAGCGTGATCTTGCCGAGGACGTTCTTCTGGACGATCTCTCGGGCCTTCCGGTGGCTCTCGAGCTGACGGTTCTGGTGGCCGAGCTGGAAGACGACGCTCGAGCCCCGCACCGTCTCCGCGACGCGGAGCGTCTCCTCCTCCGTCCGGGTCATGCACTTCTCACAGTAGACGTGCTTCCCGGCCTGAACGGCGTCGATGGTCATCCGCGCGTGCCAGTGGTCGGGTGTGGCGATGATGACGGCGTCGATGTCCGGGCTGTCGAGCATCTCGTGGTAGTGACGGAAGCGCCGCGCGCCCTTGAGGCCGGCGCCGCCGCCGGGTCGCGCGTCGTTCCTCGACGCCGCGAGGCCCCGCTCGGCCCGCACGTCGAAGACGTCGCAGACGCCGGCGAGCTCCACGTTGAGGTCTTCCTGGGTGAGGAAGTCGTGGAGCCTCGTGTCCGGCGCAAACCGGCGGGGCTTCTCCTTCTCTTTCTCCTTCTCCGGCCACGCCGGGTGGGCGAAGCCGGCGGCCCGCACGAGGGACTCGCCCTGCCCGCCGAAGCCGATGATCCCCAGGCGGATCTTGTCCGCCCGGTCCTTCGGCACGGATCGGGGCGGCACCGCGGGGGCTTCCTCGCTCACCCCGAGCCCGCTCAGGATCGTCTGCCTCCTGTCGTCGTCCCGCGCCTTCTTGGCGAGGAAGCTCGCGAAGAAGGCGCCGAGCACCGGTATCGAGGCGAGCGCGGCGACGATGTCCCTGCGACTGAGGGCGGCCCCGTCCTTCGGGCCGGCGTTTTCCCGTCTGGGCTCGTCAGTCATGGGATGTCTCCCGCGCTTTGCTTGCGGATGAGCAGCCGGTCCAGGCCGACGACGCTGCCCGTGGGGAACACGAGCAGGACCCAGAGGGCGACAAGCTCGATCAGGATCTTGTCGACGATGAGGTAGCTGCCCTCGGCGGGCAGGGAAGACGCATAGGTGGGAAACGGTGGGTGGCACAGGTAGTACAGGCCGAGGAGGACGATCCCGGCCAAGGTTGCGTAGCGCGTCAGGAATCCCGCCATCAGTCCCAACCCGATCAAGACGAGGCCCCAGCTGTTCAGCGCATCCACCAGGGCCAGGCGGGACGGCTCCGCAACCAGCCAGTGGAAGACCCCCGAGAAGGGCCCCTGCGACTGAGCGAGATACTCCGCCGCGGTCCAGTGGGGATTGAAGAGCTTGACGAGCCCCTCGTACAGGAAGTGCCAACCGACGAAAACCCTCAAGGTCGCCAGGGCGATCAACCTCGCGGTCGAGGGGCCCCAGCGGACGGCTCCATCATTCATGCCCCACCTGCCTTGGCTCCGACGCTCCTCCATCCCGGCGATCCCACGGGCCGTCCCCGGTCGTCGAGGATGAGGCATTCACACCCCGGAATGGATCGGGCGAGCCAGCGGCCCGCCGCGGGCCCCAGCACGAAGAGGGCGGTCGCCAGCGCATCCGCCGCGAGGGCGTCGGGGGCGGACACGGAGACGCTGGTGCTCCCCTCCGCCGGCCAGCCCGTGGCGGCGTCGACGATGTGCCGAAACGGCCTCTCGTAGTTGCCGGAGGTGGCCACCGCCCCATCGGTCAGCGACACGACGTCGCAGAGCTCGTCCGGGCGTGCGGGATCCCGGACGCCGATCGTCCAGGGACGGCCGTCATCCCTCCCGCCGGACGCCCGGATGTCCCCTCCGGCGTTGATCAGGAAGCGGCATATCCCCCGGCGGGTCAGCACGTCCGACATCCGGTCGACGATGTAGCCCTTGGCGATGCCGTCGAGTGTGACGCCCATGCCGGAGCGGGCGAAGGAGAGGCGGCGTCCGGAGAGCCGCAGATTCTGGGCGCCCACCAGCTCCGCGGCCGCTGCCCGCTCGGCGAGTGTGGGCTCACCGCCGGCGGCGGCGAGAAGATCCACCAGCGGCTGAACGGTGACGTCGAATGCGCCCAGGGTCAGCCGATGATAGCGGAGGGCACGGTCCACGACCTCGGCCAGCTCCGGCGGCGCATCCCGCAGCTGCCCGGCGGCGTTGAGGTGGGCCACGGGCGAGGAGGAGTCGTGACGGCTGAGAATCCCGATGAGCCGGTCCATCTCGCCGAAGGCCGCCTCGATCGCGTCTTCCGCTCCTGCCCCCGAGGAGTGGAGGGCCACCACCGAGACCACCGTACCCATGGCGGGGCGGCCGGTGCAGACCTGGTAGGTTCCCGGGTCGAGGCGGATGGATTCGCACTCCGCGGGGGCCGGCCCGACGCGCTCTAGGCCCAGCTCGAGAAGAGCCGAGACCCTGTTGATATCCCTGCCGTCGGAGGGGGAGGCGGACGCCTGAGCGGACGTCGGGGATCGGACCATGTGGACCAGGACGGCGGGCGTCCGGGCGAAAGGTATCACGGGGAGGACGTGCGGACATGAGGCGTGCGGCCCAGACCGGAGGCGACGCCCGCGGTTCCGTATCACCGGGAGTTTCCCTTGCGGTAACTCGCTGCCCTCACGGCGCCCCGGGGCGGGCATTGCCGGGCGCTTCCAGCCTCCACTATCCTCGGAGCCCATGACCCACCCCCGACTGACGGTCGCGGTCGTGTCGCTGGCCACCGCCTCGCTCGCCGTCGTCGCACCGCTTCTACGCGCGGCCGACTCGCCCGACGGGGGCGCGGAGGTCGGGCCCGAGCGCGAGTGGCGCACACACGGGGGCGACCCCGGCCACACGCAGCACTCCCCCCTCGCGCAGATCGACGCCGGCAACGTGCGACGCCTGAGGGTGGCCTGGACCTATCGCACGGGGGATGCACGCGCCGACGGCCGCTCGCAGATCCAATGCAACCCGATCGTGGTGGACCGCGTCCTCTACGCCACATCGGCCGGGCTGAAGGCCTTCGCCCTCGATGCCGCCACGGGCCGGGAGCTCTGGCGGTTCGACCCGTTCCCTTCGGGGGCGGAGGAGCACGTGCTCGGCGTCAACCGCGGTGTCGTTTTCTGGAGCGACGGCGACGACCGGAGGATCCTGTTCAGCGCGGGTCAGGACCTCTTCGCCCTCGACGCCCGCACGGGAAGCCTCGTGCCGACCTTCGGGAAGGACGGCCGCGTGGACCTGCGCGAGGGCCTCGGCCGGGACCCCTCCGGTCTCTTCGTCCTGTCGACGACACCGGGTGCCGTCTACCGCGACCTGTTGATCCTCGGCACGCGCGTGCACGAGGGGCCGGGGCCTTCGGCTCCTGGCCACGTGCGTGCCTACGACGTCCGCACCGGCGCCATCCGCTGGACGTTCCACACGATCCCGCAGCCGGGCGAGTACGGCCACGACACCTGGCCCGTCGACGCCTGGCGGCGCGTGGGCGGGGCCAACGCGTGGAGCGGCATCAGCGTCGACCACGCGCGGGGGCTCGTCTTCATCCCCACGGGATCGCCCGCGTTTGACTTCTGGGGCGGGGACCGGCACGGGAGAAACCTCTTCGGCAACTGCGTGCTCGCTCTCCGGGCCGCCACCGGCGAGCGTGTCTGGCACTACCAGGTCGTGCACCACGACCTCTGGGACCGCGACCTCCCGCAGGCGCCGGTGCTCGTCACGGTCCGGCGCGCCGGCCGGACGATCGACGCCGTCGCGCAGGCGACGAAGTCGGCTCACGTCTTCGTGTTCGACCGCGACACCGGCGAGCCCCTTTTCCCGATCGAGGAGCGAAGAGTGCCGGCATCGGACCTGAAGGGCGAGCAGGCGTGGCCGACGCAGCCCATCCCGGTGAGCCCGCCGGCCTTCGCGCGCCAGGCCTTCGCGGAGGCCGACGCGACCGATCTCTCCCCGGCCTCGCGCGCGGCGATCCTCGAGCGGCTGCGCCGTGTGCGCAGCGCCGGCCCGTTCGTGCCCCCGAGCACGCAGGGCACGATGATCTTCCCCGGCTTCGACGGCGGGGCGGAGTGGGGCGGCTCGGCCTTCGACCCCGAGACGCGGCTCCTTTACGTCAACGCCAACGAGATGCCTTGGATCCTCGAGATGCTGGAGCTGCCTCCGCCCGGCCAGGGCCGCCCCCTGGGCGCACGCCTCTACGCGCAGCACTGCGCGGTGTGCCACGGCATCGACGGCAAGGGCGACCCGCAGGGCCAGTTCCCGCCCCTCACCGGCCTGAAGGAGCGGCTCACGAAGCCGGACCTGGTGAGCCTCCTGGAGAAGGGCAAGGGGGTCATGCCGGCGTTCGCGTTCCTGACGCCAGCCGAGGAGAAGGCCGTGGCCGCGCACGTTCTCGACGAGCCCGAGCCCGACGACTCGAGGGGTGAGGCGGCGAAGGCCGGCCGCCCCTACACTCACCTCGGCTACAACCGCTTTCTCGACCCCGAGGGCTACCCCGCGGTGAGGCCGCCCTGGGGCACGCTGAACGCCATCGACCTCGACGCCGGCGAGATCCGCTGGTCGGTGCCCCTCGGCGAGCTCCCCGAGCTGACCAAGCGCGGGATACCCCGAACGGGGACCGAGAACTACGGCGGACCGATCGTCACCGCCGGGGGGCTCGTCTTCGTCGGGGCCACGAAGGACGAGAAGCTTCGCGCCTTCGACAAGAGGACGGGAACGCTGCTCTGGGAGACGCCCTTGCCCGCGGGCGGCTACGCGACACCCGCGACGTACGAGGTCGGGGGGAAGCAGTACGTCGTGATCGCGGCCGGTGGCGGGAAGATGGGCACGAAATCCGCCGACGCCTACGTGGCCTTCACACTTCCCGACTAGTGTTGCGTAACCCCCGTCGTGTGGATGCAGTGGGCCGTGCGGGGAGGGGCTCGGCGGGCGGGGCCCCGGCGAGGACGCCGCTGGGCTTCGAAGCTACGCGCCCGCAGACGGGGTGCACGCCGAGCCCCAAGCCAGCCCTGCGCTGCAGATGCACGCGACTCTCCGTCGCCGCCCTCACGCAAACTGGTTCCAGTCCATCTTGGGATCCCAGACTTCCTTCGAGCGCAGGAGCTTCTCCCACGTGACCTCCTTGCCGGTATAGGCCGCCGTGCGCCCCAGCATCGCGCTCAGCGCCGCCTCCGCTCCGGAGCCGGCCTCGTTGATCAGGTTGCCGCCGCCGATGCTCTCGATGAAGGCCTTTTGCTTGTTGGGATCGGCGTCGTCGAGGGCGCCGTGGAAGACCCCGGTGGCCGCGCGCTCGACATCCGTGGGCTCAGGCTTCGAGAGGCCGGGGTATTCCCAGCGAGTCTCTCCGTCGATCCGGACCGGGACGTCGTAACGGGCCTCCGCGCACCCCTTGGTGCCGTAGTACTGCATGCCTACGCCCCACGCCGCAGAGCCGAACTGCGTGGAGGCGAAGCCGATGTGGACGTCGTTGGGATAGGTGAAGACACAGTCGAAGTGGCTCCAGCAATTGCCCGCGTCCGTACGGCCGGCGCGGCCGCCGGCGCCGACGGCTTTCAGCGGGTGGCCCTGGAGCATCCAGTTGGTGACGTCGATGATGTGGACGTTCTGCTCCACGATGATGTCGCCGGAAAGGACGCGGTCGTAGACCCAGTTGCGGAGACGACGCTCCGCCGGGGTGGCCTCGGGGAGCTCGGGCCGCTTGAGCGCCGACGCGAAATAGTGGATCTGGCCCGTCACCGGGGGGCCGATCTCGCCGGCGCGGATGCGCCTCGCGAGCTCGACGTAGGGGGAGGCGTGCCGGATCTGGAAGCCCACCGCGAGGCTCAGTCGCCCGCGGGCCCTTTCGCCCAGCGCCATCACCTTCTTGGCGCCCGGGACGTCGACCGCCACCGGCTTCTCGAGGTAGACGTGCTTGCCGGCGGCGATGGCCGCCTCGAGATGGGCAGGATGGAAGTAGGGGGGAGTGGCGATGACGACGGCGTCCACCTCCTTGGAGCCGAACAGCGGCTCGTAGGCCTTGGGCCCGCGGAACATCCGCGAGGGATCGATCGCGGGCTTGCCGTACTTAGCGGAGACTTCGTCGAGGGTCTTGCGACCCAGCTCCAGCTGGTCCGCGAACATGTCGCCGATCGCCGTGACCACGGCGCTCGTGTGCTCGAGGAAGGAGGCGAGCAGCGTCTGGCCCCGCCCACCGCAACCGAGCAGCCCCAGGCGGACCGTGGAGCCGGCGGGGGCGCCCCACACCAGCTTCGGCTTGATGATCGTGAGGCCCGCGGCCGCCGCCGCGCCGAGAAACCGGCGGCGACCGATCTTGCCATTCATCCGATCGCGCATCGCACCCTCCCTTCGGCTGTTCCCGCGCCGGCCGGCGCGGCCCTGGCGCTCGTGAGCCATGATAGGGGCCGCGTCAAGCCCGGCCACGCCCGGGGGCAGCGCCAATGAGCAGCGGCCCGTCCGACCCGCTCCGGACCCATGAGCTCTTCGCGCACGAGCGGGTCGCCCTCGGCTACGCCTCCGCACGGCCCTTCCTCCACCCTGAGGTGTTCGCCCAGGTGCGGGAGCTGATCCGTCCCGCCGGGCCCCTGGGTCGTGCGCTGGACATTGGCTGCGGGACCGGCCTGTCGTCGGTCGCGCTGCTCGCTCTCGCGCCGCGAGTCGTAGGCCTCGATGCCTCGGCGGAGATGCTCCGCGCCGCGAGGAGGGCACGGCACCTCCACTACGTGGCGTCGGCGGCGGAGGCGCTGCCTTTCCGAAGCCGCAGCTTCGACCTGATCGCTGCCTGCGGCTCGATGGACTGGGTGGATCGGGAGGCCTTCATGCCGAGGGTTGCCGAGGTGCTCGTGAACGGGGGCTGGCTGACCTGCCTGGACTTCGGCGACCTCGGCCGATCGAGCGAGATCCCCGGGCTGGGACGCTGGTACGAAGAGGTCTTCCGGAGGACCTACCCGCCGCCGCCCGCGCGCGATCCGCGGCTGACGAGGGAAGAGGCCGCGCGCTTCGGCTTCACGGGGCCGGTCGACCACACGTTCTCGTCTCAGTGGTCGTTCACCGCCTCGCAGTATGCGGGTTTCCTCATGACTGAATCCAACGTGATCGCCGCCGTCGAATACGGCGGGCAGGCCGCGGGCCGGGTTCGGGGATGGCTGGAAGCGGAGCTCGCCCCGTTGTTCACCGGCGAGCCTCGGCACGTGGCCTTCGGCGGCTATATCCAGGTGCTGCGAAGGCTCTGACGGCCGCGCGGCCCGGGTAACCTCCGCGCTCGGGGCGACCCCAGCGCGCTCACGCCTCGGCGACCGGCTTGCCGTCGGCGAGGAAGCGGTCGACCCGGCCCACCACGTCCTTGAGATAGACGGCGTCGCCGCCGTCGAT
>Ga0209342_10001197_pt1 | contig 29275 bp, 31 predicted proteins | sample RifCSP16_2_FD_184023 | JGI IMG/M metagenome (GOLD analysis project Ga0209342, IMG submission 184023) | Soil microbial communities from Rifle, Colorado - Rifle CSP2_sed 16_2 (SPAdes) (version 2) | ecosystem: Environmental > Terrestrial > Deep subsurface > Rock core/Sediment | place: Rifle...
ACTACGGCTTCTCCTGGGATCTCTCGGGGAAGAACGGGTTCATCTCCGACTTCTCGTACAAGGGACCGTGATCGCCCGTGGGCAGGACGCCCTTCCGACGGAGGAACGTTTCGATCGCCGCTACGGCCTTTGCGGGACCGAAGTCCCTCGGCGGCGTCCGACCTCCCGCGAGTTTGGCGGGGATGAGGTCCTTCAGACGGAACGCGTCCTCGTACGTGTACGGGAGACCGAACGCCCGGAGATTTCGCTCCGCCTCGGCGTGGCCCTTCGGGGGAATCGCGATCACCGGTGTCCCCGCCGCCAAGGCCTCCATCATCGTGCCCTTCCCCGCGAGCGTCACCACGAGGTCCGCCGCCAGAACGTAGTCCTGCAGGTTTGGGATGAACCCGCGGAAGTACACGTCTTTCTCCTTGGGCGCTGGGATCGACGGACCCGTGACGACGATCATCTGCGCGTCGTCCCTCTTCAACTCGCGCCACGCGCGGATCGCCTCGTCGATGAGGAACACGCCAACGTTCGTCCCGCCCGGCGCCACGAGGACGGTCTTCTTGAGGAACACGAAGTCGTCCCTGAGCTTCTCGCGCGTCGCAGAGAATGCGCGAACGATCGGGCCGACGTACGTTGCGTTCGGCAGGTCGATATTCTTCTCCAGCGCGAGGACGAGGACGTGGTCACGGTCGAGGAGGGACCGCACCCAGCGTCGGCCGTACGACTCGACAAGGCGCGTGGCGAATCCGCCGCCAAAGGACTGGCCGACCGAGTGGGCTACCACGATGGTCGGGACCTTGCGCTTCACCGCCAGACGCACGGAGGCCATCTCCCCGTCGGAGATCAGAAACCGGAACCGATCCCAGTCGGCTTCTTTCCTCAGGAACCTCGAGACGACTCGCACGTACTTCCCGTACGCGCGGTACCAACGGAACATCGAGTGGAGCTGTCCGTTGTCGTGAAACCAGGGCGGTGTCGGAGGCAACGGCATAGCATCGAAGCCGTGGGAGACCGCCAAGTCGAGCGCGGGCGCACCCGCTAGGAAGAAGAGATACAGGTCCGGATGGCGGCGCTCCAGCTCCCGTCCGATTGCTATGGCGCGCGAGGCGTGGCCGAGGCCGAGGGAATTCACCGACATGTAGCCCGAGGGTTGAATGGCCATCCTCGCCTCTCGATTCGACGAGGTGCCGCCAAGAAGCGCACCGCGGCTTGAGGATGTCTCACCTTCCGCATCCCGTCGAACCGCCCAAAGAGACGTCAAGATCTGCGGCTCCGCTCGTGCTGGACCACCTCCTCCTCGGCCTAGGAACGTTTGGCGCCGCCGTCGTGATCTTCGGTTCACTCGCCCCGTGGTTCCAAATCGGAGGCGGGCTGCTCACGCCCTCGACGTGCTCATTCCCCAGCCCGTTGTTCGCCCCCTTGGCCACTCTGTTCGCAATCATCTCCTTGGCGGGAACAATCGGACGGAGAGCGACCATGACGCTGGCCGGGGGGGTGTGTGCGCTCGTTGCTGTCCTCTCGGGAACGATCGATCGGTGGACATGCTTCGACTGCGTCTGTACGCCGTTCACGCACTATCAAGGACCCACGATTGGCTGGACGATGACCCTCCTTGGGGCCGCACTCATGATTGCGAGCGGAATCGCGTCGATGCGTCGACCGAGGAGGGAATGGTTCGAACCGTAGACGCGTCACGGCTGTACGTCGAACGCGAGCGGCACGAAAACGCGCTTGTTGAACGCTTCGAGGGTCTCCGGACGGTCTATATCGAACCCGTCATCGACCATGGGCCCGAGCTTCCGCAAGAATTCGTGCATTCGCGGGTCTTTGGCGGCAATCTCGACGAGCGGCACCGGCTTCGCGCCCTCCGGAAACTCGAGGATACGAACCATGCGTCCCCGTCCGAGGAACAACGTGTTCCGCGTCGCGCCCATGGCGCGGGCCACCTGCCGGGCCGCGTCGGGGTTGTCCAGCAGCGCTTCGAATTCCTTCTCCTTCCCCGGCTTCGCCCGGAACGTGAAGGCGACGAGCATCGTCATGGGTACGGGCTCGCGGTCACGGACATCGCGGGCGCAAGGTTGTCCGCAATCACGTCCCAGTGGTCGCCGCCGTCCCGTGTCGAGAACACCTGCCCCTGCTCCGTGGCGACGTAGACGCCCACGGGATCCTGTCCATCGGACCCAACGCCCTCTCGGAGGATCGTCAGGTGCGCGGGCCTCGGGAGGCCGGTCCTGAGTCGCTGCCATGCGCGGCCGCGATTTCGCGTGCGGTACACGGCCATCTCGCCAAGGGTCGTGCGGTCCCCGTCGCTCTTCAACGGGACGACGTAAGCGCTGCCGCCTTCCGACCCCACCGTCAAGCCGAACCCGAAGGAACTGGAGAGGCCGCGGGACACGTCGAGCCAGCGACCTTTCGCGTCGTCCCACCGGAAGACGCCCCAGTGGTGCTGCTGGTAAATCGTGTTCGGGTCCTCCGGGTCGCGCGCGAGCTTGTGCGGGCAGTATCCGATGTCGCGCGGTTTGTGGTCGGGGAACCAGCGCGCGGTCATCCCGTCGTTCATCGTCTTCCACGTGTCGCCGCCATTCTCGGTCGAGAACACGGCGACCGCGGAAATCCCGACGACCATCCTCTTCGCGCTCTTAGGGTCCGGCAGGATCGTGTGAAGACAGAGGCCGCCGTTCCCGGGCTCCCACTTCGGCCGCGTCGCGTGGGACGTCAGGCCCTCGACGAGCTCCCAGGAATCCCCGTCGTCCTCCGAGCGGAACAGGCCCGCGGGCTCCACGCCCGCGTACAGCACGCCGGGTGCGGCCGGCCCGCCGCCGACCACGTTCCAGATCTTCGCGACGCTCCATCCGGACTTCTTGGAGTACGCGGGCCCCGCCTTCCCGCGCGTCCACTTCGTGAGCGTCTTCGAGCGATGCACGAGGGGACCCCACGTGAAGCTGTTCACGGCTGCCCACGCCACGCCCTCCCGTGGATCGTATCGCGCGTTGTGCACGGGGATGCCTTCGAAGAACCGCCCGGCGAGCTTCCACCGCCTCCGGTCCTTCGAGTGGAACACGTACAGTCCCTTCCGCGTGCCGACCAAGACGACCGTGCTTCCCTTGGGAATCGACGCCAACTCAACCACCTGCGACCGAGGGGATGATGTGGACCGTGTCGCCGTCCTTGACCGGGACGCGGGCGGGCTCGCCGTCCGTCACCTGGTCCCCGTTCACGAAGACGACGACGTACTCCCGGATCTGACCTGTGTCTGCAAGGACGCGCTGCCGGATGCCCGGGAACTTCCGGTCCAGGTCCGCGAGCACATGCTCCAGCGACCGGCCCGAGGCCTGGACTCGGCTCGCGCCTCTGGCGTACTCGCGCAACGCCGCGGGTAGGAAGATGTCGACGACCACACACTCCCCCTGGGGACGAGGGGATGGACGGTGGGGGATGAAAAGGCTTCGCCTCTCGCCGACGCGCTACGCCGTGATCGCACGCAATCCGTCGCGGAAGGACGGGTAGACGGGCGTCCACCCAAGCCGCTCCTTCGCCTTCATGTTGCGCATTCGGAACGACTCCGTGATGAGTCGCACGCCCGCCCTCCCGATCACGAGACTCGCAACGATGGGCGGCACGTGCCCCGGCCGGCGAAACCCGTGCGCGTCCGCAATCACATCCGAGGCCTCGCGCAAGGTGAGGGGAGTGTCGTCCGCGAGCAGGAACGTCTCCCCTCCGGGAGCGCGCTCCACCGCCAACGCGTAGGCGGTCGCGCAGTCCTGAACGTGGAGGAATCCCCAGTAGTTCGTCCCGTCGCCGACGACGCGGTACCGCCCTCGGCGCATGTAGTCCACGAAGTATTTCTGGAACGGGCCTCCGCGACCGTACACGACGTTGGGCCGGAGGATCACGGTCCGCATCCCGTTCTGCCCGTTCGCGGCTCGCACCGCGGCGTCGGTTTCCGACCGACCCCTCGTGGGCTTCGTGAACGGTTGCTCCGGCGTCGTCTCGTCGACCCAAGCCCCCGGCTCGTGGCGGTAGGTGCCGCCCGCGCCGCTCGCGTGGACGAACGCACGCATCCCGCGCTCGGCAGCGATCGCGAGGAGATTCCTTGTGCCTTCGCACCACGTCGGGTATGCGACGCGGTACTTTGTCTGGATATTCGGCAGGGCGAGGTGCACGATCGCGTCTGCGTCTTTGGCGGCGTTCTCGTACGTCCCTCGCCGCGTGACGTCCCCCACGACGACGCGCTCGATCTTTCCGAACTTGGCGGCGTCGGCCTCTGAGTGGACCAGCGCGCTCACCCGGTGGCCACGGACGAGCAACAGGCGGACGAGGTTCCAACCGATGAAACCCGCTGCGCCCGTGACGAAGACGTGCACGAGTCGCGGATCGGCGGCGCGGGCTTGAACCTGTGGCGTGTCCTTCACGCGCGGCGCAGAGTCGGAAGGAACCGTCCCGTGCGCGCCATGTATTGGCGGTACTCCGCCCCGAAGCCCTCGGGCGACGCGAGGAGCCGCTCCTCCTTCCGTGCGCGGTAGTTCGCTACGACGACCACGAGGACGGCCGCGGCCAGAAGCACGGCGTTGAGGAACACGAGGGCGACTCCCGTCGTGAGGAAGATCGCCCCCGCATACGTCGGGTGGCGGATCCGCGCGTAGGGGCCGATCGTGACGAGCTCGTGGTCCCTCGCGATGACAATCTGAATCGTCATGAACCGCCCAAGCGCGCGGCCCGCCCGGAGGACAAGTATCCCGCCAACGGCCCAGAGGGCGAGGCCCACGACCTGGAGGACCTCGCCGAAGGGGATGATGCCGAGCGTCACCACGGTCCCGTACGCGAGCGCGGGCGCGACGACCACGAGGAACGGGTACGTCAGGGGTCCGAGGAAGAGGATGGGCCACACGACCTGCAGGACCGGGGGAGGGTTGTCCTGCGCGCGAAACTCCTTCGGGTGGTCGACGCGCCGAGAGAACACGAAGAGGGTCGCGACGGTCGCCGCCGCCATGCCGAACGCGAGGTACCAGACGAGGTCGCGCGGAAACACGGGGCGCGCATGACACCGCGCCGCCAAGAACGTTCCGACCCGTCGGAAGCCTTATCGCCCGCTCGTGCGTAGGATGGCCGCATGCTCGAGAAGCGCGACTATCGCGTGATCCCCGGCGCGACGGCTGAGGAGGTGTGGGCGAAGGCGTGGGACTGGTGGCAGCGGGCGGGCTTCGCGCTCTACCACGTCGGCCCTGGCCATTTCACAGGCTCCTCCGTGTACTCGAAGATTGGCCTGCGGCGGGAGATCGACCTGCGGTTCATGGACGCGAACAACGCCCTGTACGTCGACCTCGCGTTCCGCGCGCGGCTCACAGACGAGGGCGCAGTCGGCGGCGCGGTGGCGGCGGTCGTGTTCTTCCCCGTGGCGGCCGTCGGCGGCGCAATCTCGTGGTCCGAGTACGAGAACGAGGCGAACGCTCTGATTGCGAACTTCTGGCAGCTCCTGTGGCAAGCCACGTCGAAGCCCAGCTATCCCCTGTACGCGACCGCCCCGCCGTTCGGGACGCCGTACACGATCATGCCGCCGGTGCCTGCGCCTGCCGCCAAGACGTGCGCGAAGTGCGGCGCCGGTCTGGCGGCGGATTGGAAAGCCTGCCCCGCGTGCGGCAGCCCCGTTGTTTGATCGGCGGTTCCCTAGTACCCGAAGAGCCTCTCGTACCTTTTGTGATCCCCGATCCAGTGAATCCTCACGCTATCTCCATGCCTTGTGCCGAAGACGGTGTACAGGGCCCGCCAACCATCCGGAAGCTCAAGGCGGAGGAGATTGGGGAGATGCCTCAGCGAACGCGGGACACGCTCGCGTCGAATTCGATCTCCGAGAAACGGTTCCTCGCGGAGACGCCGAGCCAACTCGCGCAACTTCCGGCGCTGCGGGCCACCGGCCCGACGAAACTCCCTTTCGTCCACCACGACGTCGACCGCCAATGAGCTCCCTCCGTCGCAGACCTAGAGCTTGATCCAACGCTTGCCCCGCCAGGAGGAGGGCTCGTCGTGGAACACCCACATCGCGCCCCTCTTCACGTCCTCCGCGACCAAGTGCAGGCGCTTCAGTTCGTCGACGCAGGCGCGGATTGAGGAAGAGCGCACACGATTCCCCTTGATGCGCTTCCGGATTTCATCAAGGAGAAGAGGCCCCTCGTCGCGTTCCTCAGCAGCCCTCAGAATTCTCTCGACCTGGTGCAGCGTCCGCAACGAGGGCGATGGCCCTCTCCATTCCTTCGGGAGCTGGATGGGAGACAACGATGTCATGATAGGAAGAGGCGCCTTATGAACGTTCAGGGCTTCGCGTACCTGTACGCTCCCGCGTGCGTGCGGGAAGCCTTATCTCCGGTCCGACCATCGGCGCCAACACGGGGGAGCACATGGCCACCGCCACGCACACGCTTGACAACGGCCTCACCGTTCTTCTACACTCCATGCCGGAGGCGCCGGCGGTCACCGTATGGGTCGGCTACAAGGTCGGCTCGCGGAACGAGCGGCCGGGGATCACGGGCGCGACGCACTGGGTCGAGCACATGTTGTTCAAGGGCGGCGGCGAGCTCAAGAAGGGCGACATCGACGCGATTATCGGCCGCCTTGGCGGCAAGTTCAACGGGTTCACGGACACGGACTTCACGATCTACTTCGAAACCGTCCCGCCGGACCATCTCGACACGGCGCTGATGATCGAGGCGGAGCGGATGCGCAACGCCGCGTTCGACCCACAGGAGACGGAAGCGGAGCGGGGCGTAATCATCAGCGAGCGCGAGGGCGGCGAGAACAACCCGAAGGTCCTCCTCTTCGAGGAACTGTGGCACCTCGCGTTCCACGCGCATCCGTACCACTGGCCAGTGATCGGGTGGAAGACGGACCTCGAGCGGATCCGGCGCGACGAGCTGTACGAATACTACCGCCAACACTACGCGCCGAACAACGCGGTCCTCACGATCGTGGGGGCGTTCTCGGAGGAGGAGGCGATGCGCAGGGTCGCGGCGCACTTCGGACCCTTCCGCCCGGAGGACCAGCCGGCCCCGTCGGGGGTGACGGAGGCGCCCCAGGAGGGCGAGCGCCGCGGCGTGATCCGCCGCGCGGGGACGCAGGACCACCTCATGATCGGCTACCGCGTCCCGGAGATCGCGCACCCGGACACCGCGCCCCTCCTCGTGCTGCAGGCCGTGCTCGGGGGGTGGCACGGCGTCGGCCTCCTCGGAGGGCCGTTCGTCTCCCGGAGCAACCGCCTGTACCGCGGCCTCGTGGACGCGAAGCTCGCGACGGACGTGGGGGCGCAACACGCCCTCCGACGGGATCCCGGACTGTTCGTCGTCGAGGCGACCGTCCGCGAGGGCGTGGATCCTTCCAAGGTCGAACGCGCGGCGAGCGAGGTCGTCGAGAAACTCCGGAGGAAACCGCCGACGGAGGCGGAGATCGCCCGGGCGCTCCGCCAGATTCGTGTCTGGCACGCGTACGACCGCGACGGCCCGACCGCAAGGGGCCTTCTCCTCACGTGGTTCGAGGTCATCGCGAATCACCGATTCCTCGACGATCTCCTCGAGCGATGTCAGTCCTTGGCGCCGGAGGACGTGCGGCGCGTCGCCGACGCATACCTGGGCGAGGACAACCGCACGGTGTGCACGTTCCTCGCACGCAGGGAGGCGGGATGAGCGACTCCGTGCGCCTCGCGCTCGACAACGGCGCCGTCCTCCTGCTCCACGAAGACCACGCGAACCCGTCGATCGCGATCCGCGGGAGCGTGCGCGCGGGGGCCGCGTACGGCGCGCCCGGGGTCGCGGAGTGCGCCGCCCGCCTCCTGTTCCGCGGGACGACGCGGCGGAGCGCCGCCGCGATGAGCGACGCGATCGAGGACCTCGGGGCCGCGCTGTCGAGCACGAACGCGGAGGAGGCCATCGCGATCCACGGCCGCTGCACGGCGGAGACGCTGAAGGCGACCCTCCGCCTCCTCACGGAATCGTTGGCGTCGCCCGCACTCGCCGAAACGGAGCTCGAGAAGGTCCGCGGGGAGGTCCTCGGAGACATCCGCGCCCAGCAGGACGACACGCGGCGCGCCGCCACCCGGCGGTTGAGCGAGCTCGTGTACTCGCGAGACCACCCGTACGGCCGCGATCCGAAGGGGGACGAGACGTCCGCGCGCAAGGTGCGCCCGAAAGACGTTCGCGCATTCCATGGCGCGCACTACGGCGCCGCGGGACTGATCCTCGCACTGAGCGGCGACCTCGACGGCAAGACGCTCCAGAACACCGTCGCGTCCGCGGTCGAGGGCCTCGACGCGGGTTCGCCGCCAAACCCCGTGCGAGCGCCGAAACCGGAGACGCGGAAGAGCGCGACGATCCCGATGGCGCACAAGACCCAGGCGGACTTCGTCGCGGGCCGTGTCGCGGTCGCGAGGTCCCATCCGGACTACTACGCGCTGAACCTCGCGAACCTGCTGTTCGGACGCATCGGCCTGTACGGCCGCCTCGGCACGACCGTGCGCGACACGCTGGGCCTCGCCTACTACTCGTTCAGTTCCCTCGATGCGCGCCTCGCGGGCGGCCATTGGTCCGTGAGCGCGGGCGTGAACCCGAAGAACCTCGTGAAGGCCGTACAGGCGATCCGCGTCGAGGCGGAGCGCCTGGAGAAGGAGCCGTTCACGGAACAAGAGATCCGCGACGGGAAGACGCACCTCGTCGGGGCGCTCCAGGTCAACCTCGAGCGGAACGCGGAGTACGCGGGGGCGCTGCACGACGTCGAGTACCACGCCCTCGGGACGGACTTCCTCGCGCGGTATCCCGCCCTCGTCCGCGCGGTCGACCCCGACTCTGTGCGCAAGAAAGCCGTCGCCTGCTTCGACCCGACCGCGTGCTCCTGGGTCGTGTCCGGACCGGTCGCCGGTCTGAAACTCGCGTTCTGAGCGAACCGACCGGGACAACCTATAAAACGCCCCGGCCCCTACTGCCCAGTCGCTCCGGGTTGGGGCAGGGAGGAGATCGTGCATCGTGCGTTCGCCGCACTCATCGTCCTCGCCGTGCTGGCGGCGGTGCCGGTGGCGGCGCAGGACCTCCCGCCTGGCGGGCTGTTCGGCGGCGACCTGCGCGTGGCTCTCCCCTCGGCGCCGAGCCTGGACCCTGCCGCGTTCCCGTCGAACCGCCTCGTGCAGGCGGTTGCGTACGAAGCGCTCGTCCGCGTCGGGCCGGACGAGACTCCCGTGGCATCCCTCGCGAGCCTGTGGATCCACGACTCCGTCGCGGGCACCGTCACGTTCGACCTCCGGGCGGCGAGCTGGTCGGACGGAACTCCGATCGACGCGCAGGACGTCGCCTGGTCCTTCCAGAAGCACGTGACGAACGGTCTCGTGTCCGGCCTCACGGCGGTCGCGGTCGACGCGGACACCGTGCGCTTCACCTTCACGTCGGGTGGCGGCGACTTCCTCGAGAACGGAGCCACGTTGCCGATCGCTTGGAAGGACGGGAGCGACATCGCCACGCTGAGCGGGCCGTACGCCTCGCCGACTCTGTCCGCGGGAGCCCTCGACCTGACGGCGAACCCGCAACACGTCGGCGGCCGCCCGTATTTCGACCGCCTCGTCTTCCGGTTCCCGTACGGGCTTGCGAAGAACCCGGACGGCACGACGCGCGCGGACGACGCGGGATGCGCCCTCATGCTCCGGGGCGTCGACGTGATCGGCTGGCCGGTGACCCAGTCCGAGCTCAACGCAGAGCGCGACTGCATTGCCGGGTTCGGCGGCTTCGCGGACGGAAAGAACCACACGCTCACGGACCCCACGCGCACGATCCCGCACGTCGGGGCGATGGAGACGCCCGGCCTCCGGTTCCTGTTCCTCGGGATGAACGCGCAGCGGCCTCCCCTCACGGACGCCGCCCTGCGGCAAGGGCTTTCGCGCGCGCTCGACCGCGACCTGATCGCGGGCACGTATGGCGGCGCGATCGAGGCGAAGACGGACATCGCGGACTCTCCGGTCTCCCCGGCGAACGAGGCGTGGTTCAACGCGAGCGTCCCGAGGTACCGGGTGCCCCGCGTGGCCTCCGGGACGACCGCGGCGACGACCCTCGCGGCCGTGAACGAGTACCTCGACGCCGCGGGATACACGGACCAAGATAGCGACGGCTGGAGGGACGACCCGAGTGGCCTGCCGTTCGCGTTCAAGGTCCTGACGTACGATCAGGCGAACGACCCGCGCGTCGCGAAGTACCTCGACCTCATCACGAAGTTCCAGGCGATCGGTATCAACGTGGTGCAGGAGGAGCACACGCCCGCGGACCTGCGGGCGATCGTGGCCTCGGACGCGTTCGACCTCTACGTGGACATCGCGGATGTGCGGGGCGAGCCGTCGTTCCTCTTCGACATGTTCCACTCCGCGGGGAGTGCCAACGACGTGAACCTGAACTCCCCCGAGCTCGACGCGATCCTCGAGACGACGCGGGACGCGATCGACCCCGCGGTCCGCCGCCAGGCGGTGCTCGACGCGCAGGGATGGATCGCGGTGAACGCGCCGCTCGCCCCGATCGTACACTTCCGCTCCGTGAACGCGCTCGACCGCGAGGCGTTCGAGGGCTGGTCCCCGACGCTTGGCGGCGTCGTGAACTACTGGTCGCTCGCGGGCGCGCACGTCACCCAGCGCGGTCCGCTCTCGCTCACGGTCGAGTCGCTCGACGAGGGCCTCCGGTCGCGGGAGACGACGACGATCGTGGTCAACGCGCGCGACGAGTCGGGGGATCCGGTCCCCTCCGTCAGCGTCTGGCTCGACGACGCGGGGATTGCGGACCCGTCGGGCCTCACGGACGCGTCGGGACAGTTCCGGACGACCTTCACGGCGCCCGAGGAGGTGTCCGATCGGGACGTCGTCCTCACCGCGGAGGCCGCCAAGGCGGGGTACGTCGGCGCGACCGCGAGCACGACGATCACGGTCCACGCGTCCCCGCGGGAGTTCACAATCAGCCTCGCGAAGGGCGCGACGACCATGCCTTCGGAAAATGAGACGTTCGTGCGGGTCGTCGTGAGGGACCGGGCGAACGCGTCGCTCGTCGTGGGCGCGGCGGTCTCCTTCTCCGTGTCGCCGGCCGGCCTCGGCGGGAGCGTGGACGTCCCGAACGGGACGACGGACGCCCTGGGGACATACGAGGCGCGGTTCCGCGGCGACACCCTGTCCCTCGCCCGCTTCCTCGTCACCGCCACAATCTCGCTCCCCGGCTATGCGGACGCAACGGCGACGACGAGCATCGAGGTCCTCCCGCGGGCCGGGACCGGGGCGCCCCGGACTCCTGCGCTCGACACGATCTCCATGGTCGCGCTCGTCGCCACGCTCGCGGCGCTGTACGGTGCGTGGCAGCGGCGGAAATGGGTTTCGCGCAAGCCCTAAGGGAAACCATAAGAAGGCCCCGGCGCATCGGCGCCCTCGTGGCCGACGTCCTCGAGCAGGGAAGGAACCGCCTCGAGTGGGCGCGCGAGCACATGGCCGTCTTGGCGGAGATCCGCGCGGACCTCGTCAAGCGCAAGCCGCTGAAGGGCCTCCGCGTCGGGATGGCCCTCCACGTGGAGGCGAAGACCGGGGTTCTCGCCCTCGCGCTCCGAGACGCGGGCGCGCGCGTCCGGCTCGCATCGTGCAACCCGCTGAGCACGGACGACGCCGTCGTGGCCGCGCTGAGGGACGGGGGGCTCGACGTCCACGCGAAGAAATGGGAGACGGACGAGGAATACGACGAGTACCTGCAGAAGGTCCTCGACCTCGAACCGAACCTCGTGATCGACGACGGGGCGGACCTCATCTATCGACTCCACACCGGTCGCCGCAAACTCCTCAAGGGCGTGATCGGGGCGAATGAGGAGACGACGACGGGCGTCAACCGGATCCGCGCGATGGCGCGCGACGGGAAGCTCGCCTTTCCCGTGATCAACGTGAACGACGCGCAGATGAAGCACCTCTTTGACAACCGGTACGGGACGGGGCAGAGCGCGATCGACGGCATCCTGACCGCCACGAACCTGCTCCTCGCGGGGAAGCGGTTCGTCGTGGCGGGGTACGGGTGGTGCGGCCGCGGCGTCGCCGCGAGGGCGCGCGGGATGGGCGCGCACGTCGTCGTGACGGAGGTCGACCCCGTGAAGGCGATCGAGGCGAAGCTCGACGGGTTCGAGGTCATGCGGATGGCGGACGCCGCGAAGGCCGCGGACCTCATCGTGACCGCCACGGGCGACAGGGACGTGATCACCGCCAAGCACCTGAGCCTCGTCAAGGACGGGTGCATCCTCGCGAACGCGGGTCACTTCAACGTCGAGGTCTCGATGACGGACCTCGAGAAGCTGTCCACGAGAAAGCGCCGCGTCCGTGAGTTCGTCGACGAGTACGTGCTGAAGGGCGGGAGGAAGGTGTACGTGATCGGCGAGGGCCGGCTCGTGAACTTGGCGGCGGGTCAGGGCCACCCCGTGGAGATCATGGACATGAGCTTCTCGATCCAAGCGCTGTGCGCGGAGCACCTCGCAAAACACGGGAAGGGCATGGAACCGCGCGTCCACGACGTCCCCCGCGACATCGACGAGGCCGTCGCGCGCCTCGCGCTCGGCGCGATGGGCGTGGGCATCGACTCCCTCACCGCCGCGCAGAAGGCCTACCTGAGTTCCTGGACGGAAGGCACCTGACGCCATGGCGCTCCGCGCGGTGCTCTCCGACTTCGACGGCACGATTACGAAAGAGGACGTTGCGGAACTCCTCCTCCACGAATTCACGGGGGACGCGTGGGTCGCGATCGAACGGCAGCACGCGCAGATCGGCACGCGGGAGACGTTGCGACGCCAGTTCGACTTGGTCCGGACGACGCGGGAGGGCCTGCTCGCGGCCGCGGAGCGCCTCGCGCGGCTCGACCCGACGTTCCCCTCGTTCCTGGCGTTCTGCCGCCAGCGTGGCATCCTCCTCGAGATCGTGAGCGAGGGGTTCGACGTCTACCTCGACCACCTGCTCCGCATGTGGAACCTCGACGTCCCGTTCCGGACGAACGCCGCGGCGTTCCACGGGGACCGCATCGAGCTCACGCACCCGCACGCGGACCCGACGTGCACCCTGTGCGGCGCGTGCAAGATGAAGCGCGTCCTCGAGCTGCGCGCGTCAGGATACGAGGTCGCGTACGTCGGCAACGGGATTTCGGACATCTGCCCCGCGCTCGAGGCGGACCTCGTGTTCGCGAAGGCGGACCTGGAACGGTTGTGCCGGGAGCACGAACGCGCTTACATCAGCTATCAGGACTTCTCCGACGTGCAACGGGGGATCGCCGAATGGCGGTGAGGAACTTCCTCGGCGTGTTTGGCCACGTCGTCCTCGACCACATCCTCTCCGTGCCGAACCTCCCGCGCCCGGACACCTCCGTCCGCGTGACGGATCGGAACACGTACTTCGGCGGCACGGGCGGGAACCTCGCGCGGTGCGCCGCCCGGCTCGGCGTGCGCACGGCCCTCGCGTCCTTCGTCGGGGAGGACTTCCCTGCCGCGTACCGCCAAGCGCTCGCAAGGGACGGCGTCGACCTGACGGACCTGCGCGCCGTGCGGGGCGCGTCCATGCCCACCGCGTGGATCTTCACGGACCCGGACGGGGACCAGGCGACCGTAATCGATCAGGGCCCGATGTGGGACGCTCATCGGCGGCCCCTGCCGGAGCACACCGTGCGCAGCGCGCAACTCGTCCACCTCGGCACGGGGCGACCCGCGTACCACGAGCGCGTTGCGCGGCTCGCCGCCAGGCTCGGGAAGACCATCGCGTTCGACCCGTCCCAGGAGATCTCGTACGCGTACTCCCGCGCGTCCTTCCTTCGCCTCCTGGGGAAGGCGCAGCTGTTCTTCGGGAACGAGGCGGAGGTCGGCCTCGCGCTGCGCTACGCGGGCCTCCGAACCCCCCAGCAGCTCTTGCGCTACGTCGATCAGGTCGTCGTGACGCGCGGTCGGAGGGGCAGCCTCGTCGTGACGCGCGAGGACGGCGTCCACGCGATCCCGCGGGTGCGAATTCGGCGCGTTCGGGACGTGACGGGGGCCGGCGACGCGTACCGCGCGGGGTTCTACGCAGGCCTCGCCCGCGGGTACGACCCCGTCCGGTGCGGGATCCTCGGAAGTACCGCGGCGAGCTTCGTCGTGGAGGCCCGGGGCACTCAGACGCGCCTCCCGGCGTGGGATGGACTCATCGCCCGAGCCCGTCGGACCGGAGAATTCTGAGCGGAGTGTCCAGAAAGCTTTATCCGGTATCCCCGGGTTCGGGGAGCCCAGGTGACCTAGGGATGGCCATCGGGTTCGTCCTCATCTCCACGGCTCCTGCCAAGGAGCATGAGGTGTACAACGAGCTCCTCAAGGTGAAGGAGATCGTCGAGCTGCACCCGCTGTTCGGGGAGTACGACCTCATCGCGAAGGTCGAGGCCAACGACTTCAACGTCCTCGGGCAGGTCGTAGTGGACAAGATCCGGTCCATCCCGGGCGTAATCGACACGAAGACCCTGACCGGCATCAAGTTCTAGGAGGCACGGATCGACATGATTGATGCGGCGAATTGGCTCACTTTCGTGACCGTCCTTCTCCTCACGTTCGCCATCGTCCTCCTCATCGCTGGCGCGTTCACGGCTTACTTCGGGAGCGGGAAGAGCCGGAAGATCGGCGCGGGTCTCCTCGTTGGCGGTCTCGCGGTCGGGATTCTCTGGGCCCTTGCGGTCGGGCCGTTCGAGTGGCTCGGCCGGTTCGAGCTCACCGAGGTCATCATCCAGGCGATCCTTGTGCTGATCTCCGCCTTCATCGGCGCCGCCGCGGCGATCGGGCTGTTCCTGCTCGCGATCATGAAGAGCTAAGTGCATCCTCACTCGCCGGTGGACAATCACCGCGAAAATGTGCGAGTTCGCCTAGCGCGGAGGTCCTTGCGGAGGCATGTACATGGGCATCGCCATCTGCGGCTTTCGGCGGGAGCGCAACACGAAGGCCGCCGCGATGAAGATCAGGACCACGACGATGAGAAACCAAACGACGAGCGGCAGGCCGAGGAACCCGCCCCCCTGATAGCGATAGGCGGTGAGTTCGCGGGACGATATCTGTGCGTCGTTGTTCCCGAACTCCTGCCGTCGGGCGTAGTTGCCTGCCTGCGGAGACCAGTAGAAGACCCCGTATCCGTTCGCCTGCGCCCGGACGGGGGTCGTCTCGAACGAACCGGCGGGCACGATCACCGTCGCCGCGGCCTGGACCGTGAACGTCGTGTCCACGCTGCCCGTGTTCGTCCCGGGCCCGAAGGGGAGGACCTGGGTGACCGTGATGACGGTGGCCGACGCGGACCACGTCTTCCCGTTCGTGATGGGCCATTGCATGGCCAGGGGCGGGTCGTAGGAAATCGTCGTGATAACCGTAATCGGGAAGATGATCACTACGGTCACGTTGAACGTCTCCTTGACGAGCGCGAGGTCGGACACCCGGTACCACGCCTCACCGCCGTTGAACGTACCGACGGAAGCGTTGAGCTGGAGCCGGACGCGATGGGACGGGTAGTTGACCCCCGCGACGTTGGCGGTGTCGATGCCCACGACGTCCATGCGGAGCGTGCCGGTCCCGGACAGGAGGTAGTTGAGGCCGGAGACGTCGTATACCCAGTAGTCGCCTGCGCTCCACTCGGGCTTCCCCGCATCCGCGCGGGCTGGCGGCATCACCCCCGCCAGGGAGACGGCAATCGCAACCGCTAGCGCCACCACTCGAAGCGAGGCGCGCATTCGAGCGTCGGACGCGGAAGGGGGGTCTAATATCCTCCGGCACGGTTCCAAAGTTCGATAGCGTAGGCCCTCGGCCCGCCAAGACGTCGAGCGCGTCCCTCATCCTCAGAAGTCCCGGAGACGTGCGAACGTCGCGGGTCCAAAGGTATATCGTAACTTCCCCAATGGTCCGACGATGGCCGATGTCCTCCTCGTCCTCGCGAGCAAGTCCGACAAGGAGGTCGGGGACAAGGCGAGGGACATGCTCCGCCAGTTCGGCGTCGGCTACGAGGTCGCGATCGCCTCCGCACATCGCACGCCCGGCCACCTGAAGCACCTCGTGGAGACCTCCGCCGCCAAGGTGATCATCGCGATCGCCGGCCTTTCCGCGGCGCTCCCCGGCGCGATCGCGGCGCACACGACGAAGCCCGTGATCGGCGTCCCGGTGAGCGGGAAGATCAATCTCGATGCGCTCCTCTCCGTCGTCCAGATGCCACCGGGCGTCCCCGTGGCGGCGGTGGGCCTCGACCGCGGGGAGAACGCCGCGCTGCTGGCGGTGCAGATCCTCGCCCTGTCGGATCCGGAGCTTGCGAAGAAACTGCACGAGCACCGCAAGAAGCTCGAGGAATGGGTCCTCGAGGACAATCGGACGCTTGCCAAGGATTGACGGCTGACCTCGGGAAGACGACGCGCGGGCGGCGCGCACGCAGGTTCTTATCGGCCGCCAGTCCTTGTCCGGACGACGTGTTCGATCCTGCGAAGTTCGTCGCCCAGACCGTCGAGGAACTCCGCCGCCAGATCACGGGGAGGGCGATCATCGCCGCGAGCGGTGGGGTGGACAGCACGGTCGCCACGGTCCTCACGAGCCGCGCGCTCGGGTCAGACCTCCTGGCGGTGTTCGTCGACACCGGCCTCGTGCGGAAGGGCGAGGTGGAGGACGTCGACCGCACGCTCAAGGAGATGAACGTGCACCACCGGATCGTCGATGCGGGCGACGAGTTCTTCGCGGCGCTGGAGGGCATCGAGGACCCGGAGAAGAAGCGGAAGGTCATCGGCGCGAAGTTCATCGAGATTTTCGAGAGAGAGGCGAAGCCGTTCGGCGCCGGCATCCTCGTCCAGGGGACGATCGCCCCCGACTGGATCGAGAGCGGCGGGCAGCTCCGGGATCGGATCAAGAGCCATCACAATGTCGCCGGACTGCCAGAGACGATGGCCCTCGCCCTCGTGGAACCGCTGCGGGACCTGTACAAGGACGAGGTGCGGAAGGTCGCCCGCGCGCTCGGCCTCCGGGTCGCGGAGCGCCAGCCGTTCCCCGGTCCGGGCCTGGCGGTGCGGTGCCTCGGAGAGGTCACGCGCGAGAAGGTCGACGTCGTCCGGAACGCGTGCGCGATCGTGGAGGAGGAGATCGAGGCCGCCGCCAAGGCGGGGAAGATGAGCCTCCCGTGGCAGTACTTCGCCGCGATCCTCCCGACCCGCTCCGTCGGCGTGCACGGGGACGTGCGCGTGTACGGGTGGACGGTCGCGGTGCGCGCGATCGAGTCCGTCGACGGCATGAGCGGCCGGTACTCGAAGATCCCGCACGACGTGCTCGAACGGATCTCCGTCCGGATCACGAGCGAGAACCCGACCGTGAACCGCGTCGCGTACGACGTGACGAACAAGCCGCCGGCGACGATCGAGTGGGAATAGCTACCCGCCCGGGGATGATGGGGGCGGCTGCTGGGGGGGCGTCGTCGGCGCCACGGGGGCCTGCGGCGCATACGGTCCGTACGGGGCGTACGGAACGACGGGGGCCGGCATCCACGACGTCACCTGTGGAGGCGGAAGCGTGGGCTTCAGCTCTCCGGAGCGCAACCGCGCCTCCGCTCCGCGGAAGGCGAGGAGGAACAGCAGGATCGTCACGATGTTCATGCTCGAGGCCACGATGATCGGCAGACCCATCTCGGGCCCGATCGGGGGAAGGCCCGCGCCTGTGTCCGTGAGCAATGTGAGGTATCGGGGGAGGACCAGGAGGAGGAGCGCGCCCGTCACGCCGGGCGTGGCCGTGCCGATCGCGGCAGCGACGTACAACAGCCGCTCGTGCTGGGGTTTGGCGAGCACACGGATCGCCAGGACGAAGTGGGCAGCGACGAGCGCCGCGATGAGGATACCGAACCCGATCCCGACGGCCTGCGTTGCGTAGTACATGCCGGCGTCGAAGGTGAACGTCCCCCCGAACGGATCGGTCTGGACCGCGAAGGCCCCCATGACCGTGGTCGTCACGGACGACGCGAGGCCGAGGACGAAGGCGAGGATCAGGAGGTAAAGAGCGATCCGCAGGTTCCGCGCGTGGGACGGTCCGAACTCGTTCCGGCCTTTGTAGATGTAGCCGAAGCCAACCAGGTAGAAGATGAGGACCACGATCTCGATCACGGCCCCGGCGACCAGGAGCAGGAGGGCGGGGAGGAACAGCGCGAGAATCTGGAACGGATTCAGGCCGGGCTGCAGGCCCCCGATGACGGCGAGGGCGGCGGCGCCCGCGAGGGCGAGAAGCACGAGGGCCACGGCTTGCAGCATGAACGCGCGGACGCACCAGCCGACGCCCTTTGGCGTGGACGGCTGCGGAGGAACCACGGGGACGGGCTGGTACTGGTATGGATACGGATAGGGCGACGGATACACGGTTCCCCCTCCCGCCGACGCATCGCGGCTTCCGTACATGAACGTTCGCGACGGCTTTAAGCCACGAGCACGTTACAACCCTATGCGCGTCCTTGTCGTGGACAACGGGGGGCAGTGGACGCACCGCGAGTACCGCGTCCTGAAGTACCTCGGCGTCGACACCGCGATCGTCCCGAACACGACGCCGCTCGAGAAGATCGGGGACGTGGACGGCCTCGTCCTCAGTGGCGGTGCGCCGCGCGTCGGGATCAGCGCGGAGGCCATGGGGCGGAACGGCGAGTACCTCGACCGAGCGGACGTGCCCATCCTCGGCATCTGCGCCGGGCACCAGTTTATGGCGCTCCACTTTGGCGGCAAGGCCGCCCCATCCAAGTTCCCGGAGTTCGGCAAGGCGCAGATCGTCGTCACGGAGAAGGATGTCCTCTTCGAGGGCCTGCCGGAGACGTTCGAGGTGTGGGAGAGCCACAACGACGAGGTCGCCGTCGTCCCCCCAGGCTTCACGAACCTCGCGCACAGCGAGTACTGCACGTGCCAGGCGATGCACGCGAACGACCGTCCCCTCTTCGGCCTGCAGTTCCACCCAGAGGTCGAGGACACGCAACACGGGTCCGAGATCTTCAAGAACTTCCTGAAGGTGTGCGAGGATTGGCGGTGAAGGCGTCCGCCGCCGAGGTATTGCTGGATGCCATTCACGAGCAACACTCGAACGAGACATTCGAGAAAGCACTCGGTCGAATCGTCCGCCGCCAGGGCGGCACGTACGCAGACTACATTGCGCTCGTCGGGCGAGTGCGGGAGCGGGCGGCACGAGATGGTAGGGGGCTCGTATCGGCTGCCAAGGCGCTGGCCGGGGAGGACGGTTAACCATCATGGCACGACGCAAGCCGACACGAGGTACACGATGACCAGGCCGACTCCTGGGTAGACCAAGAGCACACCCGCGAGCGAGCTCCAGAACGCGGCACGCTCATGCGAGTGCCGGGAGCTCCAAGATGCGATCGCGATCAACAGCCCCCCTGCAATGACCGACCCGATGGCTAGGACGAAGCTCGAGATTGGGACGTAGATAATGCCGCATGCAACATAGTTCTGCCTTTCGTGGGCGAAGAAAAACAGCGCGAGGAAGATTGCGGGTATCCAACTGAGCCCTGCGGCGATCGCCGCGAACCGGACGACGTTCGGTCTTGCTCCTTCTGTCTGAGGCGGCTCGGGCACTAGGGATCCACTATGGGGTTCACCGCAGAAGACGGTTTCTCCCCCGCCAGGACTCCGAGAACCTCGCCTGCAATCATGTCCCCCACGCGCTCCTGGATCTCCCTCGTGCTCGCGGCGATATGCGGCGTCAGGCTCGTACCACCGCCAAAATCGGGCTGGACTCGGGCGGCTGTTCTCCGACGACATGGACCTCATCGCGAAGGTGCGGGTGCAAGCGGACCGGGACCGAAAGGGGCTCGTCTCCGCCGCAAAGATTCTCTCCCGAGAAACCCGCTGACTGCCCGTCAAGGAAGAGAGCACGGATTGTAGGCGCGGAGTTCGACCATGACGATTCGAAGCATGGAGCTGACAAAGAGAATAACACTCAGGATCATGTGGACGAGACCGAGCGACTTCCGTCCGGAACGAAGGACGAGTACGCCTCGAATCAGCACCATGGCGGCTGCGCCGGAGAACAATGCCGCCATAATCGTCATAGACAGGAAGTATCCAGGCGGCGGACCCATGGTGAGGCTACCACAAAAGACCAGGAAAAGCGCAGCCAGGTAGGTAGCGGCGAGCGCAATCGCGATGAGGACAGCGACAAACTCAAATTGATTGCGCCTACGAGATGCTAGTACGCTGCGAGGTAGTCGAACACGAGGTGCGTGTCGACGAATCGACCGTTCGGTCACCCGAGGGCCTCAGGATTCACGACGAACTCCGGCTTCTGCCCGGCGAACACGCGCAGGACGTCTTCCACGACCGTCTCCCCGACTCGAACCTGCGCCTCCTTCGTCGATGCCCCTAGGTGCGGCGTGAGCGAGGTGGGCTCAACCGTCAAGAGGGGGCTCCCGGCCGGCGGTTCCTTCTCGAAGACATCGACCGCCGCGCCAGCAATCTCCCCCTCTTTGATTGCTGCCGCCAGCGCGGTCTCGTCCACAATCTCTCCGCGAGCACAGTTCACCACGTACGCGGACTTCTTCATGAGCGCGAGCTGCTTCGCGCCGATCATGTGGCGGGTCTCGTCCGTCAGCGCCGCGTGGATGCTGACGAAATCCGAGTCGAGCAGCACCGCCTCCAAGGTGGTGAGCCCTATCCCGCGTTCGTCGGCAACCTTTGGCGGCAAGTAGGGGTCGTACGCGACCACGCGCATCCCGAACGCCTTCGCGCGGGCCGCCACCTCGGCGCCGATCCGCCCCGAGCCCACGAGGCCCAGCGTCTTCCCGTACACCTCTGTGCCCTCGAACGCCTTCTTGTCCCATCTCCCGGCCTTCATGCTCCGATCTGCCTGAGGAATGTGGCGAGCGAGGGACAAGATGTGGGCCAGGGCGAGCTCGGCGACCGAGATCGTGCTCGCCGCGGGGGCGTTCACGACCGGGATCCGACGCTTCGTCGCGGCGGCGACATCGATGTTGTCCACACCCACACCAGCGCGCGCGATGACCCGGAGCTGCGTTCCCTTCGAGATCACGTCGGCCGTGACCTTCGTCCGGCCCCGGACGATCAAGGCTTCGTACTTCCCGATTAGGTCGAGGAGCTGCTGGGGAGACGCCTCGATCGCATCGACCTCATGTCGCTCCTGGAGCTTCGCGAGGGCCTCCGACTCAAGGCCGTCCGTCACGAGAATCTTCACGAAACGGCGGGACGAGCGGGCACGCCATAAGGATTGCGCCCTTACACGAGCACGAGGAGGAAGAACGCGAGGAGAAGGACCGTCATGACCACCGCCAATGCGAGCATGACCTTCGAAATCGTCGGGCTCGAGCCGAACACGATTGGGATTGGGCCAAGGAACACGACGCCCCCGAACTTCGTGGCGGGAGTCACGGGCGCTGGCGGCGGTTGCGGCGCTCCGGCCGCCTCAGCCTTGGGAACCGGACCGGGGGAAAGGCGAGCGAAGGAAAGGAATCCGAGGACCATCGCGAGGAAGATGAGCCCCATGCCCACGAGGCCCGCCGCACCGCCTCCGGTGACGACGGGGAAGATGAGGACCAGGTGGACTTGGCTCTCGCCGACCGCGACGCTGTACCCGAGGAGAGCCAGACCTCCCACGAACGCGGCGAGGGCGAGCCAGCCGAGACCCTTCACGCGCATCTGTTGCGCGGTCCGGACCGATGAACCTTTCCCTGCGATTACGCGGCCGGCGGCCTCGCCTTCAGGTCGTTCTCCGTCGCAAACGCCTGGAGGGACTTGACCCCCAGCTCCGCGGTCTTCACCTCGGCGATCGCGGCCGCGGCCGCCGCGGCCCCCTGAATCGTCGTGATGAACGGGATGCCCATGTCCACCGCCAGGCGGCGCATCATGTAGCCGTCCCGCCTTGCCCCGCTCGAGCTCGTCGGCGTGTTGATCACGAGATGGATCTCCCCTCTCCGCATCAGGCCTAATGTGTCCGGCGGCCGGTTCTCGCTGATGCGATAGATCGTCGTGACCTCGACCCCGTGCTCCCGGAGGTGCGCGGCGGTCCCGCGCGTCGCGTAAATCCGAAGGCCGAGGGAGGCGAGCTGCGCGGCGATCGGGACGATTGCGTTCTTGTCCTCGTCGCGGACCGTGATGTACACGGCCCCCTCCATCGGGAGGGCGTTCCCGGCGGCGACCATCGCCTTGTAGTACGAGCGGCCGAGGTTCGCGTCGATGCCCATGACCTCTCCGGTGCTCTTCATCTCCGGCCCGAGGATCGCGTCCACGCCCGGGAGCTTCTGGAACGGGAACACGGGCGCCTTGACCGCCACGTGCGGGATGCGCGCCTCGCCCTGGAGGCCGAGCTCCTTCAGCGTTCGGCCGAGCATGACCTTCGTCGCGACCTTCGCGAGCGGGATGCCGATCGCCTTGCTCACGTACGGCACCGTGCGGCTCGCGCGCGGGTTCGCCTCGAGCATGTAGACGACGCCGTCCTTCTCTGCGAGCTGGAGGTTCACGAGGCCGACGACGCGGAGCGCCCGCGACACTTTCACGGTGATCTCGCGGATCTGCCGCATCACGTCCTCGCTGAGCGTCTGCGGCGGCAGCACGCACGCGGCGTCGCCGCTGTGAACGCCCGCCTCCTCGATGTGCTCCTGGATGCCGCCGATGAACACGTCCTCCCCGTCGCACACCGCGTCCACGTCAATCTCCGTCGCGTGGTCCAGGTACTTGTCCACGAGGACCGGGTGCTGGGGGGAGACCTTCGCGGCGCTCGCCATGTAGTACTCCAGCTCCTCCTCGCCGTGGACGATCTCCATGGCACGACCGCCAAGCACGTAGGAGGGGCGAACGAGGACGGGGTACCCGATCTGCGCCGCAAGCCCGCGGACCTCCTCGAACGAGAAGCCCGCCGCGGCCCTCGGCTGCGGGATGCCGAGCTTCCCCATCAGGACCTCGAACTTTCGGCGATCCTCCGCGATATCCACGCTCTCCGGCGACGTGCCGAGAATCCTCGTCTTCAGCGAGCGCCTCGCGAGGGCGTCCCGCAACGGGATCGCGAGGTTCACGCTCGTCTGCCCGCCGAACTGGAGGATGACGCCGTCCGGCTCCTCCTGCTCGATGACGTTGAGCACGTCCTCCAGGTTGAGGGGCTCGAAGAACAGCCGATCCGAGATGTCGAAATCCGTGCTCACGGTCTCGGGGTTGTTGTTTATGATAATCGCGCCGACCCCCTCCTCCTCGAGCGCGAAGATCCCGTGGACGCAGCAGTTGTCGAACTCCACGCCCTGGCCGATGCGGATGGGGCCTCCGCCGACGATGAGGACCTTCTTCCCGGGGAGAGGCGCTAGTTCGTTGGCGGCCTCGTACGCGCTGTAGTAGTACGGCGTGGCGGCCTCGAACTCGCCGCCGCACGTGTCGACGATCTTGTACACGCACGGGCCTCGGAGGTCGCGGATCTCCCCCTCCGTCTTCGCCGCCAAATCCGAGAGGTACTCGTCCCCGAAGCCCCGCACTTTCGCCCGGCGGATGACCTCGGGGGCGGGGTTTGCCCTCACCTCTGCCTCCAGGACGACGAGGTTACTCATCTTCTCGACGAAGAACGGGTCCCACCGCGACAGGTCCGCGATCTTCTCCACGGACCAGCCCCGGCGCAGCGCCTCCGCGACCGCGAACAATCGCTCGTCCGTCGGTCGTTCGAGCTCCTCCGCGAGGTCGTCGTCCGTCCACGGCTCCGCCTCGAGGCCCGCCTTCCCGATCTCCAGGGAACGAACGGCCTTCATGATCGACTCTTCCATGGTACGCCCTATCGCCATGACCTCCCCGGTGCTCTTCATCGCCGTCCCGATCTTTGCGTCGACCGTGGCGAACTTGTCGAACGGCCATCGCGGGATCTTCGTGACGACATAGTCGAGAGTGGGTTCGAACGAGGCGAGCGTGCGCTTCGTGACCGGGTTCGGAATCTCGTCGAGCGTGAGGCCGATCGCGATCTTGGCGGCGATGCGAGCAATCGGGTACCCTGTCGCCTTGGACGCAAGCGCGGACGAACGCGACACGCGCGGGTTCACCTCGATCACGCGGTACTCGCTCGTCCTCGGGTGGACCGCGAACTGGATGTTGCAGCCGCCCTCGACTCTCAGGGCGCGGATGATCTTGATGGCGGCGTTCCGCAGCATCTGGTTCTCGCGGTCCGTCAGGGTCTGCGCGGGCGCGACGACGATCGACTCGCCCGTGTGGTACCCCATGGGATCGATGTTCTCCATGTTGCAGATCGTGATGCAGTTGTCCGCGCGGTCCCGCATGACCTCGTATTCGAACTCCTTCCATCCGAGGACGGACTCCTCCACGAGCACTTGGTGGATGCGGGAGAGATGGATGCCGTGCGCGACGACACGCTCGAGCTCGGCCTCGTCATGCGCCACCCCGCTCCCCGCACCGCCAAGGGTGTAGGCTGCCCGAACGATCACGGGATAGCCGAGCTCAGCGGCAATTGCCTTCGCCTCCTCCACGGACGTCGCGGAGTGTGACTTTGGAATCGGCTCTCCGATTTCCAGCATCAGCGCTCGAAAGCGCTCGCGGTCCTCGCCCGCCTGAATCGCGTGCAGGGCCGTTCCGAGGAGCTCGACCCCGTACTCCTCGAGAACCCCGCGCTCTGCGAGCTCGCTGCACAGGTTCAGCGCGGTCTGGCCGCCGAGGCCTGAAAGGATCCCGTCGGGACGCTCCTTGGCAATGATCCGCTCGAGAAACTCGACGGTGAGCGGCTCCACGTAGACTGCGTCCGCCGTGTCCGGGTCTGTCTGGATCGTAGCGGGGTTCGAATTCACGAGGACCGTCCGCACGCCCTCCTCGCGGAGCGAGCGGCACGCCTGGGAACCGGAGTAATCGAACTCCGCCGCCTGGCCAATGACAATCGGGCCAGAACCGATGACCATCGCGGTCCGGATGTCCGTCCGCTTCGCCATCTAGACTCTCCCCCGGGCAGCCGTCATGACCCGCGGGATCTTGGCGCGGCCGAGACGACCAGACCACAAAACGGAAACCCGGACCAGTGCATTCGACTGGACGTGGAAGACGGATGGCGCCAAACGTTGGAGTCCCGTTGGACCCTCCGACGGGCGAGGCGCATCCTGACCGTGGCCGTGCCGATGACCCTGGGCCTCGCAATCCTGGCTCACGTCGAGGGCATCGGCAGGCATCGCTTCGATTGCGTAGGCCCGCCCGGCGGACCCCAGGAGTGCGGGGGATTCGTCGGAAACCCCCTGTTGTGGCCCATTGGCTGGCCAGCAGTGCCGCTCGGCGGTGCTCAGCCTAGCGTGGGATCCTTCATCCCCGTCCTCCTGTGGTGATTCTTCCTTGGCGTCCTGGCGGGCTTCGTCGTCGATCGTCGCTTCCACCCGAGGTCTCAGGCGAAGCCGGAAAGCGGAGAAAAGTCCGTCTGACCCCTCTGTCGAGCGGGGCGGGGGGAAGGGGCCTTCCGAACCAGAGAGCCGCACCTAGTCCCTCCTCCGGCCTCGTATCATATCCACGAACTCCGAGAACAGGTACGTGTTGTCGTGCGGTCCCGGGTGTGCCTCCGGATGGTACTGCACGCTCAGAATCGGCAGCTCGGTGTGCACGATCCCCTCGCACGTCTCGTCGTTCAGGTTCACGTGCGTGAGTGCGAATCCCGTGCCCTCCAGAGACCTCGGGTCGACTGCGAACCCGTGGTTCTGCGAGGATATGTACACGCGCCCCGTACGGAGGTCCTTCACGGGCTGGTTCCCGCCCCGGTGGCCGAACTTCAGCTTGTAGGTCTTGCCGCCAAAGGCGAGGCCGAGAATCTGATGGCCGAGGCAGATTCCGAAGATCGGCGTGTGTCGGTCCGCGAGCTCCTTGACCGTCCCGACGGTGTTCGCGACGACCTCCGGATGCGCAGGGTCGCCAGGGCCGTTCGAGATGATGACGCCGTCCGGCTTCACCGCCAAGACGTCGTCCGTCGTCGCGTCCCACGGGAAGACCGTGACGTCCCCGAACCCGAGGGCGTGGTCGACGATGCTCTTCTTCACGCCGCAATCGATCAACGCGAACTTCAGCGGACCCTGTCCGCGATGCACGGTCGGCGACCGGATGGACACCTCGGCGACGAGATTGCGAGCCTGGTCGGGGAACGGCATCGTCGAGACGGTCTTCGCGATTGCTTCGAGGTCTTCGCCCTCCGCCGCCAACGCCGCCCGCATCGTCCCGCTCGTCCTCGTCTTCAGGGTGAGCATTCGCGTGTCCACGCCCTCGATCCCTGGGACTTCGTGCCGCTGCAGGAATGCGTCCAGCCCCATGTTGCTCGTCGGATGGCTGGGGACTCTGCAGGCTTCCCGGACGACGTACCCCGTGACCTGGATCCTCGTCGACTCCGCGGTCGTCGGGTCCACGCCGTAGTTCCCGATGAGCGGGTACGTCATCATCAGGATCTGGCCGCGGTACGAGGGGTCCGTGAGGGCCTCGCAGTACCCCGTCATGTTCGTGTTGAAGACGAGCTCCCCGTAGACCGTGCGGGGAGAACCGAAAACGACGCCGCCGACGACGGTCCCGTCCTCCAAGACGAGGGAACCTTCCATCGGTGCCGACCTTCGATGGATTATGCGGACCGCATATTAGGGTTTGCGTCACGATGCCGCACATGGCCCGATGCTCGCGTCCACGGACAGCCGATGTTCCACAAAGGACCGTACCGGAAATTCCTTGCCGCCTGCGCCTCATGCTGGCGCGTGTTGCGGAGGTTCGCAGCTCTGGCGGCACTTGCGGCGCTCATGGTGGCGGGAGCCTCGAGCGCACACTTGGTGCCCGGCGACCCCGTGCACCTCGACATCGAGTTCGACACCTACGTCGCCGGGGAGCCTCTGACGTTCCGGCTTTTCGTCTCCAACCCGACCGATGCGATCGCCTCCTTCACATGGACAAGTTCGTGCACGCACGTGGGCTACATGGAGAGCGAACGCCGAGTCCTTGCTCTATGGAATCCCTATGGACCGTGCCTCACCGTCATGGTGGGAATGGATGTCCCCGCGATCTCCTCCTTCCTGTGGCACAACAGGACCTTGGACACACTCCCCGACGACGGATGCATCAGGGTCGACATAAGCCTGAACGGTTACCCCGTGTCCGGATCCGCGGAAACCTGCCCGGGTCCTGCCCCGCCGCCTCTCGCTCGAATGATGCTCATGATCTACGCCCCCGCCATCGCACGGAGCGGAGAATCGTTCGACTTCCGTGCGAAAACCCAGACGCAGGACGGCCGTTCAATCGAGGGAATCGATGTCCTGGCCCGACTCGGCGACGCAGAGGTCGACACCGCCGCGACCGGGGCAGACGGCGTCGCACATCTGTCCGCGCTGGCGCCTGACGTGACCGCGACGATCTTCATCTCTCTCGTCCTCCAAGCGTCCGAAACGGGATGGCACACCGCGAGCCGCACGGTGAGCCTCCTGGTCCTCCCGCCCGTGTCTCGGTATCTCGTCCTCGTGGCCTCGCCCGTCACGGGCGACCTCATCGAGAGTGAGGGCGTGGGGATGGTGGAGCTCGTCGTGCGCGGGAACGACGGCCTACCGGCCGCCAACGTGAGCGTTGCGGTGGAGCCGGAGGCGCCTCTCCGAATCGCGGACCAGAGGGACATAGGCGGCGGACGATACCAACTGACTCTCCGAGCGGGTGCCGTTAACGAAAGTTCCGTCGCGACCGTCCGCGTGGTGGCGAACGCACCCGGATTCGACGGCGGGGAACTCCGCCTGGACTACGTCGTCTTGGCGGCTCAGGCTCCCCCCACGGAGGACGGTTCGCAGACTCCGGACGAGGTGAGCATCGTCCCCCTCTTGGCGGTGGGCGTCGTCGTCGCCGCAATGGCGGCTGGGGCGGCGCTCATCGTGAGCGCACGTCGGCGGAGAGGCCAACGCTAATCACTCGTCACGACCCCCGGTCCCCGCGACTTCCTGAAGCTTCTTAGTCACGCGGTCAAAGTGGCTCCCTGGCCAGTAGTACCTGTCGCATTGGCGGCACCGCCAGAACTCGCGATGTCGGTCGTAAACGCCTTGGGGCACGTGCTCTTTGGCGGCATCCTTCGCCACCGGATCGATCGGAACGTTGCACACGGAACAGCGAGAGAGGGCACCTTCGGCGGTGAGATGGAACGCACGCACGACCTGCACGAGCTGCACGTCCGGATCGTCGCTCTCCACGAACAGCGCATCGGCGACCCGTGCACTCAACTCGCGATCCCGCGTGAGGAGCGTGCGCCCTTCTCGCGACGCGAGACCTTTCACATCCGTGTCGTCGAGCGCTTCCGGGTAGGCGGTGTCGTACCCGAGGAATCGGAGCCACCTCGCGAGTGTGCCCAGCATGTGGTCGCACAGGAACTTCATTTCACCACGGCGTACTCCAAGAGGACGCCTCCGCCGAGGGGTTTCGCGTGCTCCAGCTTGAGGGGCACGATCTCCTCGAGGCTCTGCGCGCCCGCACCTCCGGCCCCCGTGGGCGAATTCCGACCGCCGATGACCATGCTCCCCACGAACACCTTCACCTCGTCCGCGAGCCGCCCATGGAGGAACGACCAGAGGACCTCCTCGCCGCCTTCGACGAGAAGCCGCCGGACCCCTCGCTCCGAGAGATGCTCCAGCAACGCAGGCAGATCCACGGAGTCCTTCCCGAGGCGCGCGACTTCCGCGTTCTCGAACGTCTTCGTGCAGTCGATCGTCGTGACAATGAGCGTCGGCGCCGCGCGGCTCAGGACCTCGGCCCCCTCTGGCGTGCGACCCTCGCTGTCGAGGACGATGCGGAGCGGGTTGCGGCCCGAGGCGTGCTCCGGCTTGACGGTCAGCTTGGGGTCGTCCGCGAGGATCGTCCCCACGCCGACGAGGACGGCGTCGCACGTCGCGCGGAGCTGGTGGACACGCCGCACGTCCTCCTCGTCGCTGATCCTCGTCTGCTTTCGCGTCGGAAGCGCGATCTTCCCGTCCAAGGACATCGCGAAGTTCACGATGACGTGCGGGCGTGGCACGCGCCACCAAACGGGGAGTTCCTACTTAGAGTTGCGCGGCCAGGTTCATTAGCCGACGTTTCCATGAGGTGGCCATGGCGGCGTTGAAGGCATCGATCGAGATGGAGAGCCCGCGGCGGTTCCTCGCGCACGGATACACGGGCGCGGTCGTGCCCATCCACTTCCCGCGCGAGGGCGAGGCGCGCACGGGCCCCGGACCGATGGAGCTGATCCTGCTCGGCGTCGGAGGCTGCACCGCGATCGACATCGTCGACATCCTCGAGAAGGAGCGCGAGACCGTCGAGGCGTTCCG